>Ga0126342_10019441_pt1 | contig 11537 bp, 9 predicted proteins | sample Cyp1metagenome_FD_92528 | JGI IMG/M metagenome (GOLD analysis project Ga0126342, IMG submission 92528) | Coral microbial communities from Lord Howe Island, Old Settlement Bay, Australia - Cyphastrea 1 metagenome | ecosystem: Host-associated > Invertebrates > Cnidaria > Coral ... | reverse complement strand
TCTTACTCTTTCTCTTCTGATCTTCTCTCTTCTAATCTTCCTCTTCTCTCTGCCTCTGCCCTGCTCTGCTTTTCATCTCTCCATATTGTCGGAAGTTTGACTTCTAAACTTCCTTCGATGAACAAAATCTGATGAACAACATGCATGTACGTATGACCATAAAAGTTGAAGAAAATCTGAAGTTTCACCTTAGCCAGCCACTGATATAGTCCAGATGGCTGGTGATTCCTTTCAAGGTGCCGTTGCACCATCGTTCGCCACCACAGGCTTCCAAGTTTCCATGGCTAAGGCCTCCCTCCCGACCGAAGCGATCGATCATGACCAGGTATACTGACTTGCCAGCGAGGTCATGATGGTTGTTACGCCTTGCAGGGCTTGCAGGGCGGGGAGAAAGTGAAACGCTCCTTTGTTGGGCCTTGGTTAACAATGGGGTACCCACAAAAACCAGCAACAACCAATGGTTTAGAGCACCATTTGTCCAATCAAAAGGATTTATAGGCCATTTGTTTATTGGGCAGAAACTGAAAGCTATCTGATGGGGGCAAAGGACCAGGAAACTGCCATAAAATTCATGTTAGATCATGTTAGGACCACCCCCGCCCCAGGATCCCCAGGGGCCTATTCTCAGCTAAATGGATATTCTTCTGCAAGAGCAAGGGGCTGCTATCAGCAGCCACGCACTGCCAAGTCAGGAAGAAATACCACACCACCATGGCAGATCTCATGGTGTAACTCACTTGGTTTCAGCTGTCAAGGTAGACTACTCCAACAGTTCACAGCTCCACTATAGATCAAGGTTACATGACTTTGGCACCTGCTGATTACATCACCTGGTTGCAGGAAGCATCATGCTGCTGAGTTTTCTGTGCCAATGTTCAGCTACCACGGGCCAAATCAGAGTGGTCATCCACGTTGGCCAGGTCGACCCCTGGGTTTGGGATTGTAGACATGTTCTTTTCTGAAAATCAATTTGCCACGTAAGGCCACAGTATCTGCACCTATCTATACTCTATACATCAATTGATTACCCGTAACAAGTCACCTTGAATATGGCCCAGCATAACACCCTTTGAAGGCACCAACTAGCACACTTGCAGTCAAAACTCAACTGGTTTATGGTGTCAACCCACTTGAGCGAGTATTGTGAAACTAGCGTTCGTCAACCCAAGTAGGGATACAAAACAGAATGCATGAGCCATGCATACCTGAAAGCATCAAAGTTTTTGCTATGGCATGCCCAAAGATATCCCAACATATCCCAACTATATGGGGAATCTACAATCATAAACTATCCCAAAAAGATGTGATGTATCATGATTTATCAATGTTTCTACTAGTTTCTACCCAAACTTTGGATGGCCCGCTGCGGCAAACCTCGGATCTCACTTTTTGAAAGCCCTCAAGGGCAGTTGCCTCGACCGCCGAGGCAATGGGAGCCGGGGTAAAAAAAACAGGGGTCCAAGGGGTACCTCAATCCGGTTATGCAACAGAATTATGGTATAGATGGCTCATGTGGATGTGGGTCAAAATGGAAGACCGATGTGGGACCACAGATGTTAGTCTAGTTTAGTATTAACCATCCAATTATTGGGGTACCTAATTTTGACCCATACCCATGTGTAGAGGATTTACCTCTGAAACTGGTGATTTTCGATGGTTCTATTGAAGGGTAACACATGGGATGGGGGCCTTCAAACTTTGAGACAACACGATGACACTGTTGAGGAAACCATATCCTCATCATTCGTGTGAAAACTAGAGATCACCCTTCACAAATTAAAATTCTGATCTGTGCAGCTGACACACTCTACCCAGGGGTTGGTTTGCCTGTCCCATTTTGGGAATATTGGACATCACCTGAAAAAGTAGCCATGGCATTGACCATATACCATTCATGGTTGGGTGATGTGACCCATGGGGACATTTAATGACCCATGCACTACCCCAATCCTGCGAACCGTTGCCGATCTCCGAGGCTCCCTGCTGCGGGTGGTCTCCCCGTTCCCAATCCCAATCTGCAGCGTCCAGCGTCCTGCGAGACGGGACTTCAATGGGAATTGGAAGAAACAAATCGACTCAGTTCGGGTGTGGATTTTCCTGCAGCAAAAAAGGGGCTTGAACCATGTTTAGCTATAGATTCTTCATCAAAAAGTTTTTTTGACATGCATGATCCTCAGTTTCGTCTATAGATGAAAAAAAAAACCAGCCGCGATCGTGAGGAGCAATAAGGATCTGGCCAATCATGTGTTTCATCTCTAACATTCAATTCAATGGATTGGTTTAAGGGAAAATCTACAGGAAACCATAGATTTTCCCATTAAATATGGTGTTTTCCTGTAAATTTTCCCTTAAACCAATCCATTGATCAATGAATCGGCTCAAGAGAAAAAGTATAAGCAGTATCAGTACAGGGATACCATGGTTGCCATCGAATGGAGAGCAACTCGCACATTTTTTTTTTCATAAACAAATGGGTATGGGTCAAAATTAAGACCTGGGCCACAGATTTTAGATGATTTTAGATGTTTTTAGTATATCTACCATCCAATTATTGGGGTACCCAATTTTCACCCAAATTCTGGGACAGTTTTTTTCTAGCGTGTCCTCGTTTTAGTGACGGTGCCAGCAACACGTTTCAGGAAGCCGCTGATTGAGAACTCTTCCCTGGCAGCTTTTTCCACCCGAAGTTGGCCGGTCATGTAGTTTTGATCCATAGGGGAGATCTGGGAAACGATGCAATTTCATTCACTATTGCAGTTTTGAATTGTTTTGACTCTCACCCATATGGGTCTTTTGGCACTGGGTATGAAATGCAAGAGTCACAGTATTGATCAACATTGAATATACATCTGCCAGGGCAAAGTCTGAAATGTCCATCGAAACCGATGCAAGGTTCATGGTTGATGCACTGAGTTGTAGCAGGATCGATGATTTTCCAACAACCATCGGACAATCCTCATATCATCCCCATCTCATACCCGTCTTGGTCAAGTCTCCAGGAATCACACTAACAATTTTCCCCACTCTTCCGCTATTCCCTAATGATTTTCCAGTGATTCATGGTTTATTCATGGTTTATGCCCCACTTATTGATGCTTTGAATATCCATCGAACCTCCTAACGGTTCAAAAAGGGTCCCAACTTCGACCGAACCCCGGCGGTTTTGAAGCAACGCCATGCCTCCCAGGGTATTCACCGGACATATAAAACTCGCGCAGTGCCTGGCGGCCGGACGCAACAACTGCTGAGTCTGCAAACATGATCAATAAAATTTACCATCTGGTTATTTAACATAGCCATGGAAAATCCCTTATAAATGGAGGTATTAATGGGAAAATCCACTATAAATGGGCCATTTTCAATAGCTATGTTAAATTACCAGAGGGTAAATTATCTATCAGAATATGGTTGGGAGTAATTATCTATCATGTGGTTGGGAGTAATTATCTATCAACATAAATAATATAACTATATATAAGTTAACTTGAAATTATCCATCATAGTCTATTGATGTCTATTGTGTGGTTGGCAAACTCATCGCAAATAATTGCTTGGCTCCCCATGTCATGGGGACTGTGGATACCCCAACCGCCCGCGCCTTATCAGTGAAGCTAACAGGTCTTTCCTGGCATCTTTGAGGCCCAACATCAACCGCAATATCATTGTCCTAGATGGTCGAAGCATGGGAAAATCCATGGTAAAATCATCACCAAAGAATCACTCAAAAAAGCATGTGTATATCTATATGTATATCTTTGTCCTAGAAATACAAGTAATATCATTAATATCAGTATTGATGAATGTCTGCAATCAATTGAGCAGTGTACAAAACCTTCTGTCATTCCAGTGTACTGAATTATCCCGGTGGACTAAGAACGGGATGCCCAGTTCAAAGGTTATAATTATAATAACTTATAACCCAGTCTCAAAGGACCATCAAAAATCATGCATGATCCAGGTTTTGGATCGTGTGCAAACGATCCAAACATCTCCAAACATCTCCAAACAAAAAACCCAGCCCTATGTAGGAAATCCCAAACACCTTGAGATCGGATCTCCAGGGGAAATCACCCCACATTAATCACGCGCCCCGAAGGTGTCGGGGGGTTCCGTTTCCTCTGTGTAGATGGAGTCAAAGGCATGTCGCAGGGTGCGAAAGGTGGTTGCAAGTGCCTGTGCCAATCATGATTTGGGCCCTGGGCCGTGACAGAGCAAGGCTTCCAATCAGCGGTGCTGATTGGCATCACAAAACCAAGGCTTCTCAGGTACAACATATTTGAACCTATCTGGCTGATTTATGCGACCCTCATTCTGAGAAAAGCAATCGAAAAGCCCATGGCTAGGTTGAGCCGGCAGAAAAGTTATTGGTCAGATTTATGCATTGCAGACCACAAAAGGATAGACGGGAAGACATGAGGCTGGATTTTGCATTTTCAAGTGGTGGCCATCATAAATCACCATGCAGGAGAGTTCAAACACTAAAAAAGGACAGTTGCACGACCAGGGTGTGGCTGAAAAAAAAGGGCATACCTCCCAAGAATGACCATTAAAACATGGTGAATCTGATGTAATCTGATGATTCAGTAGTGGATTTCTATAGCAATTGCCATCCGCGCCTCAAAGTCAAGAGGATCAACGGTAAAGGCGTAGGGCTCGGGTACCTCCGCACTGATGGGCATTTTTTTGGACCATGGGATACCAATGTGGCATGGGATACCAATGTGACATGGTTACCCTCTGGTAAACGTTTACAAAACTATGGAAAATCACCATGTTTAATGGGAAATGTCACTATAAATCACCATTTTCAATAGCTATGTTGAATTCCCAGAGGGTATTTTGGATGGGGATGATTCACCTGCATACCCCCTTTTGCTGGTGCCAGTGCCACAAGGACCAAGTCACCTGCTCCAGGAAAGGATGTTGAGACGTCCAATTCTGCGTGATGGGTTTGTTCTTCCTGGGCGTAAGGGGTGTCAGGATGATCCTTTTCAGGGATGTGGCACAGCAGATCGGGCGTTGTGCATCCCAATTAGTCAATGGTTAATTTGTGTTAATTTGTTTTAATGTGCTTCATTACCCCATATCGGAAATTAGAGGCCCAAACATCAGATATGATCGAATCAGGAGGTCCCAGAAAACCGTGGAACCAAGAACCCTGAAGGGTGCCCTTCAACCAAAACTGCCAGAAATTGAGGCCCTTACAACTGTCGAGGCTCGGGGAAGCGTGGCTGTACAACCTCACAATACATGGGGATCTTTTGAATACACACATCCCTCAGGTGAAGTGGAACCCAATTGACCTTACAACACCTTAAAAACCCAACTCATAGCAATAAAACATGGCAAACACATAGCAAAAACTAAGCATTTTCATTGACGGGTGGCCTGCAAAAAATGCTTCCTGCCCGGGGCCCGCACATGTGTGCCCAAGCTCAAAGCTTCGAAACAGGACGGAGCGATCAGCGGTTCACCTGCCAGACCCAGCTGGAGAACTGAGCTGTCAATCCATGGCTATCCTGTGATTATTATATGGTTATTGAAGTTTATGATGATGAATTAACCATGGTTATATTATGGTTATTATGATGGATTATTCACGGTTATTTTACATAATATTTCATAACAATCCATGAATATTATATACGATTATTATGATGAATCCGTGGTTATTATTGACATAATCCATGATTAGTATACCAGTAGTGAGAACAATAATAATAATGGCATATTCCATGGAATAATTCATGAAATGAGTATAATAATCACAAGACCGAAATCCGTGGATCATTTGTGGATTATGTAAACACGGTAAATAAGGGTTACAACTACCAGTTGAACAAAATTATGACGGTATGAACCCAGTTTGACTGATCTCGCTTGCAGATCCAAGTTCATGGGCACGGCATCCTTTTCTTTCCCTCGGCTGTGCGGCGTGCGGCCTATGTACAATGCAGAACGATGGCCCCCTGTTCGGCCCGGCATCCTGAGTGGCATCTTGGATGTCACTCAAACAGGCTGCCAGGTAAGGAAGATCCATAAGAATCTGTATCTGTATACTCCGATGTTGGAGGCGACTCAGGTTCTTCACTGCAAACGATGTTCACCTGGCCGGTTAATGGCACCACATCGTTCAGCTTTTTGTTGAAGTTCAAGTCAATGGTCCAACTTGGAATCTCCAAGATATAAGATGGCAAACATATGCAAAATATTGCAAAATCAATGTATATAGTAGCAACATCAAGTAGAAGCTTGAAATATGTCCAAAACAGCAGTTCCAGCATAATCAAGCTTGCTATTCTCAACCCGCTTGGATACTTGGGGACACCACTCCCATGTCGGCGACTTAGCCAAGTCTGGTGGGACATCTCTGTCGGTCAAACATCCCTAGTAGGGGAAAATCCCATCAAATCCCCATACTTTCTTTGTGGATAAAATATGATAAAATCCCATTAAACCCCATTGAATCTCATTAAAATCCCAGTAATTCACCACATCCCACTCAAAATCTTATAGATCCCATGTTTCAATCCCATGGAAAAAAAACATTTTTCCATCCCCCATCTCTTCCACATCCTCCCACCTCCTCAGGCAACATGGCCGCAATCGTATCCTCCGAGAGCATCTGACTGCCGTGCAAACACTTCACCGCGCGGCGCACGCCCTCGCCGCAGGGCGGCATCTGCTCGGCCAACTGCCGCTGGATGCTGCTCAGCCTGGCGACCATGGGGGGTGACTTCGATGATGTGCCAAGCAATGACATAGCAAGAGGATGGATAAGGGGCGTTGAAAACAGTGTTTCACCGTAAACTACCATTGAAAAATCCATTTCACCGTTCCAAACATGAGAATGCTAGTGCTTTTGATAGTCTATCTTTAATGATGTGTTTTTCGTGTCATTTCACCCACATTGATTCGGGGATTGGCCTTTCGAAGGGATCCAGCTTCAGCTCGGTTTCTTTTCCTGACATCTCCTTGGATGACCCGCTCCAAATGGAGGGATTGAAGTGATGAAGAAAAACATCGGAAAATCAACTATGAATGGTGATATTCACTGGAGATATTCATAGATATTCTATGTCATAAAACCATATAGAAAAAACATGAACAAAGTTTTTTGGAAAAATCGTACACGGGCAAGGCGCGCGAAAACGAATGGTGCGGTCATCGCAACGTTTTAGAGCAATTGCCTCAAAGATCTTTTGCCACTCTTCACTGCTCTGCTCCAGAAGTGCTCGGCCAACTAGTTCGTGTTTTTGGCTGTCCTTGGATAGCGATAAGTGATTTGCAAAGCACTTGGTGTATCCCAGTTGATGAGTAATTGATAGCCATATTCAAGCCATTGTTGTTTTTTGGTATACAGCAAAGGGGTTCCTAATCTAGTACTAAATCGGATGCACGTCCAAGCATTCTAGGGGATTCATCTCCCGATGATCAACGCCACAGAGCCCCTCCACAGCCTGTTTCAACGGCACATTTGAAGGTGATCTGTGCTAAAAAGACTAAGGGGTTACCACTCCAGGTAGCATGATAGTGGACGCGCCGACATGACAAAGTGCTTTGTACATCTTTGTACATGATCACACGTAACCCCAGAAAATGACAACTGCAAAAGAAGAATCCGTAGCAACGACATGCAACTAGTGAATGAGTACTTCAAGCCCCCCTAGAGTGGCCATTTTAGCTGTACCCAGCGTCACTCAAATTTGCGATGAACTCCTGACACAGACTTGGCTCATCGTTCTCGTTCTCCGCCATCAGGCTGCAATCCATTCAATGGGACGACGGTTGCGAACGTTGAAAAAAGGCTGTAGACCCAAATTTCCTGACAATGCTGGTTATTTTCTGAAATTCTGCGAGGAAATGCGAACAAGAATGCGAACATTGATTCCAGCAATCTCGGAATCAGCATTTTATCAGCACTTTGCCAAGTAAGTCATCCTCTTCTCGTCGTATCTCAAGAGGCTCTGCAACTCTGGCACTGGAAGAGCCACAGTCTTGCATGGCATGTCAAGTCATGACAGTCAGTTGATGCAACGCAAGTATATTTACTGCAAGACGCTAAGCCTTAACTAAGCATCAGCAGCTGGTTGAATTATGATAATTCAACCAACAGATTCATCAACCAATCAACAGCAGCCCGTGGGTTATGGCAATGATCATCCCATTTGAGGGTACCAACTTGACGACTTGTGCAGTGGATCTGATTTTGTCCCTATGAAAATCACATCCCGGCCTATGTTCATCTATTTTCTATACAGCAACCCCGTAAAAAGATAGAGTCTAGTACTTTTGCCACTGTTTTAGTATAGGATTTCACTGTTTTGTTTGTTTTTTTTCTGTCTTTTTTTTTGGGTTGTCATAATGATGTCATATTGGTTGTTCTCTACTAGTAGCAATGACCCATGACCCTGGGCTCTCCTTTGGACCGGCTCCCGGGCCTACGCCGACATAGACCGCGGAACCCAGAAGCAGCTCCTGGAAATCTTTGGGAGACCTCGGGAAGGAAAGCCATTGCGGCACAAGTGACTTCAATGGGTAATATATGAAATACGTTTTTGGATATTTACTATATGTCATTACTAGATTAGGGTAGATTAGGTATATCATGGACATTAATAATAATAATAATATTATAACAATAAGAACAATAAATTAAATAATGGTAATATCATACAATTATATACAATTATCATATTCTTCCATGAATTCGGTGCATAAATCCTGTTACCATCTTCTACCCCAGTAGGCACTTCTCGGCATCGGGCTGCACTTCTCGGATCTCCACGTCCGGGCAGCAGTTGCGGATCAGCTCTGCCGTCTGGTAGGTATCCTGCGCTGGGGAGACACCACGGGTTCCACGGGTGCCACGAAGCACACAAAAAGGAGCGGAAGGGGACCAGTGATGTGTTGTTGTTGTTGTTGTTGTTGTTGTTGTTGCTGTTGCTGTTGCTGTTGCTGTTGCTGTTGTTGTTGTTGTTGTTGTTGCTGTTGTTGTTGTTGTTGCTGTTGCTGTTGTTGTTGTTGCTGTTGCTGTTGTTGTTGTTTTTTGGTGGTTTTCTGATGATGATGATGATGATGATGATACAACAAAAACACATCAACAAAAACAATGATAGGAACCGTAATGAACAATAAACAGACACCATCTCTAAATTCACCATTCGACGTTCGTACGTTCCTGCGATCCGCAGCTTCTCCACCTGCCTTGCTATCCACCGTCGCAATGACCTTGCAGTACTTGGTGTATTCCCGCAGCAGCTTCCAATGGTAGGCTGGGAAGCCATTGGATTCGGCCAACCATGGATGCACCTGGTGTAGGCCCGGGAATGGTCAATGGTCAATGGCTTAACGGGGCCCGGTTAATGGTTATTATAATGGTTAATAATGATGGCTAATAATAGTGGTTATTAATTATTAATGGTTAATGATGGCCAATGGTTATTATTACTGGTTATTAATGGTTAATGATGGTTAAACCAATGGTTAATGGTCAATGGTCGCGACACGAAAAAGCGACACGTATTCCCCAGAGACCAATCCACAAAAGTGTGGAAAAATGTAGTTTTTTCGGGTCCACTCCGAGATGTGTTCACTGGCCAAAGTTCAAAAACCCAGTGATGTCAAACCATGACTGAGAATTAATAACAGAGGGGAGTAGACCACCAATCTACATGGGTGGTATGGAGTTGGATGACTCCATAGTAATCCCCAACCTGAATTGTCATAAAATCCCTTTCACGGCCATGATAAGCTCTGGTCATCGCACCTGGCGGGAATACCCTGAATCAATAGATGACGTTCTCGTTACAACGTCCATTTATTGATGACCTTCCCACGGGAAAACACTGTTCATAGGGTGATTCTAGGTGGGATTTTCCCTGCATCCCAGTATCCCCATATCTTGGTATATCGTGCTTGGTTTTAGATCTCCATGTTACTCATTCCCCATGATGTTGGTCGTTTAAAGACAACAAAGCCATAAAGAATGACGGTTCAATCATCTTACATCCATCAAAGATGCTGATGAAACCATGTTAAACTATCTTAAACCATACTAACCCACATTTTTTCCTGTGTTTTTTCCATACCTCCCATGTTTTTCTTGGCCCTTTACAAAACCACCATGGCCCGCGCCTTGCTCCACAGCACACACTGCCACCTCCGGGGAGGCAAGCTGGATCCACGGTCCTCGGGAGATCCATGGGATCCATTGGTTAATCCGACTGGGGGTTGATGTAGATGATTAACCAATGGGGTTAACCAATGGATTAAGCAATGGATTCATCTAATGGATTAAGCAATAATCCTAAAACCATCTTCCAAGATTAATCTTGGGTTATTGGGTTAACCATATTTTAGGGATTAAGCATATTTTAATGGGATTAATGGGATTAACCATATTTTAGGATGATTGGTTAACCCCATTAATCCATTAGATGAATCCATTGATTAGATTAATCCAATAATCCATTGGTTAATCCGACTGGGGGATCCATTAATGGGGTTAACCAATGGATTAACCAATGGATTCATCTAATGGAAAAAAAAACAATAATCCTAAAACCATCTTCCAAGATTAATCTTGGAATTGGGTTAATCTTGGAAGATGGTTTTAGGTGAATCACTAATCTAGATGGGATTTACATTGGTATTACATTATGGTTAATCTGACTGGGTGAATCACAGATAGATGTCAGATGATGTCAAATGATGATCCATGATGATCCATGATGATCCATGACTTTATCATGTTGTTTTATGTTGAAGAAATATGAAAAACACCTGGTGGTTGATGAAGAATGATAATGCAATGGATAGCTTTATGATGTGATATGCTGTTTATGATGTCTTAACAATACCTGATATACAGTACATATATATATAATATAAGTGTATACTTGCTGGTTTGAAGCTGGCAAAGGGGAAAACAACAACGCTGTCACATTCTGGTTCAAAAGAAAAACGCTCTGGTAGTGACTGGTCATGGCAACAGGAACCGTGATTTAGGATTTGGGTAATACAGATATATAATTATATATATATATACATTAAGGTAAAAACTGGCTACTGAATATAGTGTACATTCTTATGTATATATATATATATGTAATATATATACTTGAGAGGGGGAACACGAAAGGTAGGTAAGCAAGAAAGGAACCGAAGAAAAAACTAGACGACGGATGGCCCGAGAGCGTAGAGGAGCAGGGTCTTCTCTTGTTAGTATGGAGACGCAATATTAGAAATGATATATGAAAGCTGTGTTATAGGCAGTCGAGAAGAGGCGTATCAAGACAAAATAGTGAGAAGTGCAAGACAATATTTTGCATCGCAAACACTTTTACACACAGACGCTTTTACACAGACGCTTTTACACACAAAGCTTTTACCCACAGAAGCTTTTACACACCGAAGCTTTTACATACAGAAGCTTTTACACACAGAAGCTTTTACATACAGAAGCTTTTACACACAGACGCTTCTACACAGACACTTTTACACACAGAAGCCTTTACACACAGACACTTTTACAC
>Ga0126342_10019440_pt1 | contig 11537 bp, 16 predicted proteins | sample Cyp1metagenome_FD_92528 | JGI IMG/M metagenome (GOLD analysis project Ga0126342, IMG submission 92528) | Coral microbial communities from Lord Howe Island, Old Settlement Bay, Australia - Cyphastrea 1 metagenome | ecosystem: Host-associated > Invertebrates > Cnidaria > Coral ... | reverse complement strand
TATATATACATATGTATATATATATATACATATATATACATATATATATATATATATATATATACATATATATATACATACTATATATATACATATACATGCTATCTGTTCGGACACCGCAATGTATACATGACATACTTTTCATGTCTAGTACGCAAGCCTTCAGGGTATGTTGTGTCCTCAACACTTCAGGGTAAGTTGACCATTTTGTAGTCGATTTGCATCCTCTTCTGAGCGTCCAGGTGGCAAGGGATTGCCTTATCAAATAGATTGCAATATTATATATATATGTATAATCATATATATGTATAATCATATGATATTATATGCAGGTGCTACATAAGCTGAAATTCCTATACCAAGAGTTACATTCAGCACTAAGGCACTATGCTTCAAACATCTTCAAACTTGATGCAGTCTGGAATCCAGCCTCAATCTCATCGCCCAGCAACTCCTTCATCCTCTTGAGCTCAGCATCTGGAGCAAGATCCTGGGAGCTGTCGCCGCTGTCGCCAGGGACCACTTTCCTTTCCCCGAATGCCCCACAATGCCCCACGGCGACCCCGAAGGCCTCGGGGACATCCTCTTCCTTGGCTTCCGTCGCTTCCACGTCCGCCTGGACAAGCGATATTAGCAGCGATATATATGAGATCCAAGCATGAGATCCCATCGGATCTCCTTCAAGTTCCCCTAACTTTCATTAACTTTCTATCATTTCTATCTAATATGCAAAAGAAAGAAATTCGCCTTTCCTTTCTTGGCCTGAGGCATCTCAAAAGAACTAGACTTGCGGATGGAAGAACGCGCTGTGGTCGCAAAATGGAAAGCGCAAAACACTATACACTGGACATCACTGAGATCCACACTGGCTTTGGCTTCGGCAACCTGGATTCCTTCGGCCTTAAGTCAGATGCTGGAAATTTGAGCAACTTCGCAGTGCATCCGCCGAAGCAATTTTTTGTGCAAGAGATTCCCAAGCACATTTACAAAGTTGCGCGATGAAATGAAACCAAAACGGTCTAGTGGCGCTGTTCAGAAGCACTTCAATCAAGCACCCTGGCAAGAACTCCGCCGGCAAAAGCAAGCAGAGACTTTGCACCACCTCTTCGGAACAAGAATCAAGTGGCAGCAGCTAGTCTGCCTTTAAACATGGATGGATGGATGCATGGATGGATGCATGGATGCATGGATGGATGGACAGACGGAGGGAGGGAGGGATGGATTTATGGATGCATGCACGGATGTATGTACGCATGCACGCACGCACTGGATGGACAGATGGACGGACAAACGCACCCACATGCGCACATGTACCGCCACCAATCACCTGCAGGACCCAGCACACTTGGCAGAACCAGGGAATAGTAATGAATAGTACCCTGATCTTGAAATTGTGCCACACGGAAAAGGGTGCAGATTGGCAATAAGATTGCAAAGCGCCATTTGGCACTGAGCAACATGTAAGCCACCCACTCGCGTCGCTCCTCACCTTTCAAAATCGCTAGAACGTTCCAGCCACTGCACAGAAAATCACAGGAGTGCATTAAGTCCTGTCTGGAGTTTCAGCTGAGCAAACGACGCTGCAGTGAGCTATACCTTGCAAGCTCAGTAGCTTAACATTTTCAAAATCAAAAATGTACAAACTGAATGCTGAAGAATTTGAATGGCAAATGCCAATTCTTCATCTTTGCACGACCTCAGATACCCACACTGAAGCGTCCACAGCCCAGTCTACTGCCACTACGCGACCGCAAATCCTCGAAGCTGAACGAGAAACCCTAACGGCGAAAATTGGAACATTCGTCTTGCTGTCCAAAAGTCGTCTCCAGTCGTCTCTTGCTATCCCAAAGTCGGCCAGTCCTTTTATTGTTCAGCTCAGAGACAGCACGCTCCGCATCAGCAGTCTGCCAGGGATACCACCCACTGCGCTAACTCTGAACATCATCCAGTCACTCCATGTCACTCTGAGTCACTCCCACGACTAATTGTTCTGCACTTCAGTCTTACCTGCTCGTATTGGATGAAAGCAAAGCCACGATGAAGATTTGAACCCTCCTGCAACACATCACAGCATATTTTTGCTTCGATGGGGTATAATTGGTTTTCTGCATACACACTCACAAACTGTCACAAGCAAGCTTCAATCATTTCATGCGCACATGCACAAGCAAGATTTTTGGGAAGACTGCGAGGGCCAGCTGCCTTCCTTCAAGGCCACTATTTAAAGGCGGCAAGTTCAAAACCCAAGGATCTTCAAGCGAGGCTCTTATCACTTCGATCATGTTTGATATCTTGAACACAACAACCTGGAACCTTTGTTCTTTGCCACCCTTCTGTCTTCGCTACGGCTACATCTCTCAATTCTTGAGGGCTGGGGCCCCAGTGCTCTGCAAGATGAGCTCAGTCATGGCAGAGACTGATGGATAGTCGAACACCAGGGTGACAGGAAGCTGCACCCCAGGCAAAGCTTGGGAAAGCTCCTGCGAAGGGACCGAAGGGACAGGGATCTCTGAATCAACACTTTCACAACTTGATTCACTTAAAATTCCATTAAATTCCTCACTTTCACAACACGTTCATTTTTTGAAGTCACTTGTGGTCAATGCTAGGATCTAAAAGGATTGAAGGATTGCACTCAATCCATATCTCAACACCTGCAGCCAGGGTACATCGCGCATAATGATTGCCTGGGCGCGATGGAAAGTGTCACGAATATAGACCAAAGAGTGAGCCGCCCATCCCTAAACTAAGACCTGGACGGAGTTGCTTGTGAGACCCGCTTCCATTAATGGTGTGTCAGCTTCAATCTCTCCATCATCAGCACCTGTGATCCTGAGGGCAATCTCTTTCACCTGCAAGGTCAGAACAACCAAACCACATTGCCTTTCATGCCTTTGACATCTTGGACTGCAAAAAAACTCAATGAAATGTCAACGAAATGAGGCATCTCTTGCAGAGCCTTGCCAGTCACCACCTCAAGGCTAAGCCCAGATTTCACGTCCAGTGCTGGTCCCGCAGGTCCCCTTTGCACTGGCTTTGCAACTGCAGCCTGTTCAACAAAGTTGTTCTCAGGAAATCATGTAAACCACGTGTAAACCACGTGTAAAGCATGCAAACCGTGCAAGTCATGCAAGTCATGGTCTAGTGAGACCAAGGAGACCATCTGGACTTCAATGGACTTCAATGGACTTCAATGGACTTCAATGGACTTCGATGAACTTCCGGACCTCAGGTGGTCCTCCTTGTTCTGACTGCTGTTGCCACACCGGAACTTGTGGCTGCCCAGGTGCAGCTGCAGGTGGTGGCGGCATGAATTGAGGCGCCTGTTGCTGCATGAACTCCTGAAACGCTACACAGCTTGAAGTTTATAAAATGCTACACAGCTGTAAGATTGACACCACTGCTTTTTGATGTTTTTTGTGCTGTGTCCTGGAAAGTGGCAATCACTTCCAGCGCCAAGTTCTCTCCAGCAGTGTCATCTACGTGCCGATATAGTGCCAAAGCTTCATCTGCTGCTTCTGCAGCCTGAAAAATGGAGAATGCAATAGCTCGCACCTCTATAGATTCTAAGACGTTTGAGAATTTTCAAGACGTTTGAGAATTTTTGTAAGCCATGATGGAGAGTGGCTAAATTTTGGCTCATTGCACAACTGATAGGTGGCTTACTTGTAGTTTTCTGAGTCAGAAATGCAGAAGCTTGCCTCCTTCACTCGCTCGAGCGCACGCAAATTATCACAGGTCAGCATCAAAGCGTTGGCTTCCAGCTGGTAACCTCTAAGCTGGCTCGGACCAAAGTATGAAATATGAAAATCAAAATCGGGCACAAAAAGTAAATATGAAAAGCAGCATTCCCCGATGTTTTAAAAAAAATATGTTTCTCCAGAGTGACAACCCAAATCCCGGTAGATGAGCACAGCTTCATCTGCACAGGCAAGAGCCTCCTCAAAGCGCGCCTTCAAAGTGAGACCCTGAGCTCTGGCACAAAGCAGAGAGCCCATCAACTCGGGTGCTGTTGCAAGACCTGTATTTTTCGCAAGTTTGATTCCAGCTTCAGCAAGTTTGATGCCCTTGTCCAATGCATCGCGTGCTTGCCTCGGAATCGGCTCCTCGCTGTAGATTTTAGCTCCCTCCTTGACCGAAAGACGAACTGCGTTTTCGGAGATCATGTACATGCCTTTGTTGATCAATTAATTACAAATGAACAAACCTTTGGTGGACTGCGTTTTTTGAATATTCTGAAGAACCACTAGTTACATAAAGAAAAAAAACAGCAAAACCCGATCAAATAGAGGGACCCGGGGTCAAACAACTCTTGAATTCATGCGTCCAAAGCGCAAGCGATCTCTCCCTCATTCTTGCCCAACTCGCGATACAAAGCTCTACTCTTCTCTGCAAAGCGGATGGCTGACTTGAACTCGTTTTTCTTCCACTGTATCTCCGCACTCATTTTTAAGGCATCAGCCTCACCTGATGTATCTGACTCTTCTCCAAACATTGCCTGGGCTTTTGTGTTGTAGCTTGATGCTTCTTCAACGTTGCCTCTTTTGAATTCCAGGGTTGCAGCAATCAATAAGGCATGTCCCAATGCTTTCCCATCATTTTGCTGCTCAAAAATCTCCTTGAATTCCAGTGCTTGGTCCAAGGCTTCATCTCTATGGCCCTTGTGATACTTCGCTTCGATCAAGACGTGCATGGCCTCCACCTGAGTAAACTCAGCACGAGTCACACAGGAGTAACACAGGAGTCACACAGGAGTCACACAGGAGTCCTGGATTGTCCTGAGTGTGCCCTCGTTGTGTATTCCTTTTTCTTTTTTACGCTACCTTTTCCGCATGGCCACTTCGTGGCAATTTCATGCAACCTAGAAAAGAGGGCAGATCCAGGTTCGTTGATCAGTACCGCACCTTGTCCTCGCAAATCCTCTTTGTTGTGGAAGGGATCTTCTTCAGCATCGCGAACGCATCCTGCGCAATGCCTATGGCCTTGTCCAGCTGTGCCATCCGCAAGCGAGCACGTCCAACTGTGAGCATCAGGGAAGCCTGGACCAAAAAACCAATGGCATCCCAATGGCATCATGCCTGGGTCCAACCCGGTATGGCATCTATACTTCTCAGGGATGGAGGGCAAGGAGGGGAGGCAACGATGGCAATGAAAGCAACCAGGGGAAGGAGGCAAGGAGAGCAAGGACACATTTACTCTATCTTCATCAATCTTCCCCAATCTTCATCAATCTTCATCACTTTGTTTTGGTTCCCTACTCCGGGAGCGAACCTGCGCAGCTGCATCTCCCAGCTCCTTGCACACGGTGATCCCGCGCTTGGCAGCTGTCAGAGCCTCCTCAACACGGTTTGCCTTCACATACAGCTCGACGAGCATGCGAACGGCTTCAACCTCAGAATTTGATGACAATTCTGTGAAACTTGCCATACTTTCTGCTTTGACAACTTAGCCAGTGTTATCATTGTTTCTGTTTGCTCGTGTTCCGTCTAGGCGTTGAGGAAAAGGAAGCTGTCATGTCTTGCCCATGTCCAGTGTCCTGCCTGGGCAGGCTTGTTGTTCTGTTCCCGGAAATGCCTCAGCGCTTCTGCAGCGACAAGCCGCGCCTTCCGCATGTCCTGCCGTGCCAAATGGGCATCGAAGACACGCCGGAGGGCCTCCCAAGAATTGGCGGGCTGGAATCCAAAAAAGATTGCATATGGATTGCATGCTTTATCACTCTTGCCTTGAATGTGAAATGTCAGACTTCTGCTGCACTTACGCACCAGCATGGTCTCCAGCCTTTACTTCGAGTGAGGACTGCAACATTTGATAGATCTCCAGAGCATCTTCAGCATCAGAAAGAGCTCTGGCATGATCTCCGAGCTTCAGGTTCCATTCCGACATCTTCCTTCCGCAACACAAGACATACTCTGCGCAATCGCCCAACAACGAAGATGTTTCAAAAATAGAGAAGTTTCAGAGACTGCTTCAATGTGAACCCATAGCCAAGCTGCAAGAGCACCATAGCTTCCATGCGTTTATCCTGAGCCGACATACCGAATTTACAATCCATGCAAGCAATGCTGTTTTTCACTTCCTGCTTCTAAACGCAACTTCCCGAAGCCGTGAAATCAATACGGCCGTCATTACACCAGCATCGACCAGAAACGGCAAAAGTGCGAGTAATCGTCATGTCAGTAAATATACTGCGTCCATCTGATTCCTCAATAGTACAAAATTGCCGCCTTCCCCCCGCATTCCCAAGTTGCAAGTGGGATATATGATATAAGGCCATCTTTTGACAAGACACAACATGGGTAGACAAAGTGGGGGCTTAATGGGAGGCAATAGTGAAGACAAAATGGGAGACAAATTCATCTAGTGACAAGATCCCGGAGAAGAAAAGAGGGAGTCAAAGCACGGTGCAAATCATCTTTGACCAGGACATACCAGGACCAGTTTTTACCAGTTTTTCAAAAGACGAACTCCAACAGCAGTGTTTGGGGGACAAAGCAACGCCAGTTCTTTCTGTTTGCCAAGCTCCTTTGTGCAACGGCCGGGTGCAAATGGAAAAGCACATAACCCTGGCATAGACCCTATATAGCAACGTACATACCAAGTCGCTTTTTGTTCTCCTGCATCAAAGTCATAGCAGCAACAGCATGCAGACAACAAACACTCTTTGACATCTTTTGACCAAAAGCAGCTGTGCAGCAAACCCAAGACACCTCTGACAGCACCAGCACCCATGGCACCATCACCCTGTAGCAATGGCCCCCTGTCTCCAAAGTTCCCGCATGACACCGGGGAACCGCGGCAGCCGCACTATGTAGCAGTTACTGGTTTCCAAAGCACAAGCTTACTCTGGCAACTTGAAGCAAGAAGGTCTGAATCTGGTGAAAAACATCCTGAATCAATCACAGATTGGTAGCAGACTTGCCAGTTTTGTGTATGTCTCTGATTCTACCTGTGTACGAGATGCAAAAACTAACCTAAAGTAATACCAATGTAGATGTTTCTGTCTGTGTAAGCGTTAGAAAGTATTTGTATTTGTGCAGGTGAGCTAGGTGCTATCCGGTGCTTGTATGTTTCGATCAAGTGTCCCGAAGTTCGAGAAAGAGATCCATGGCTTCGTCGGCTGCATCTAATGCATCATCGGGGGATGAAACCAACCCACGAGACTCTGCCATGGCCCAAAGACACTCGGCCTAGGAATGCAATGAAAAGATGAAATCTGACACAAGCTGACACAATCTGACACAAGACAAACCGTGACTAATTAACCCATTCCAAACAAATTCATAAAGCGATCTGTAAAGTTGTGAAAGTCGGTGCCTTCTGCCAGGCCCCTGCCCTGCCTCTATTCGTTTGTTGTCAAACTCCTGCGAAATATCTCTCCTGAGAGACTTCTCAATGACTGCAAGCCCACATGGCCCACATGAAAAATGTTGCTTCCGCTGCTTCCAACGAATTCAAACCTGTGTGAATCTTGGCCAGTGACGCTTCTGTTGCATTCTTCAGGGCAGTCTCCACGGCTCCAAGGTCTTCCATTTTGCCCATGTTCAGCCAAGCCAAGGTAAGCAGAGCTTTCACCTGACGAGGATATGCGAATCAGCAGTTTCTTTGGAAAAATTCGGAAATGATTCCATCTGTATCATATCATATCATATCCATTTAGTTTCTTCTATGTATTCGAGCTTTTCTTCATCTCCTCCCTACCCTGCTCTACAGATTCTACAGCACAAACCTTTAGCAGCTCTGGCAACCCTAATCAATCGAAGGACCCTTATCGTTGTCACAATTAGAACAACAAAGTCTTCTAATTGTCACCTGGTGCATTCTTGGTGACGACAAGGTACCTCCCACTCTTTGTTGTTCGAGTTCCGGCAAATAGACCTTGCTTCCTTCAGAGCACTCACAGCCTCTGCCTTCACAGGGTGCTTTTAGTAAGTGAGAACTGAGGCAAGGTCTGAAAAAAACTCAGGTTAATTCAGGTAAACAGGAGTCAGGAGGACAGTCTAAGGCTTTAAATCCAACGGCAACTGCGGCTCGGGTCCACTCCTAAATTCGTACACGTAAAACGGGTGACTTTCACTCGTCATGTTTGTTCATGCCACAACATTTCTCAAGAAGGCGGCATGGCAAATAATTGACCCTCGATTGACCCTTGATTGACCCTCGATTGTCATGATTCTTGAATATCGCAACGCGTTGTAGGATGCGCCAGTTGACATGCAAAAAAGGATGTCGCCTTGGAATACTAGGAATGGAAACTACTGGTATCGAATTGGACCAATTGGAACCTCAAGATTTAAAATATTATGCATGCATGCATGCATACGTGCATCTATCTATCTATCTATCTAATCCTAATCTAATCCTAATCTAATCTAATCTAATCTAATACTATCTAATCTAATACTATCTAATCTAATCTAATCTAATCTAATCTAATCTATCTATCTATCTATCTATCGGTGTATCTATGTAATGCATGTTATGTATGTTATGTGTGCTATGTGTGTTATGTATGTAATGTATGTAGTGTATGTAATGTATGTAGTTTATGTAACGTTGCATGTAGCGTATGTAGCGTATGTAACAATAACGTATGTAACGTATGTAATGTATGTAGCGTATGTAACGTATGTAGCGTATGTAACGTATGTAACGTATTTATGTAATGTATGTATGTAATGTATGTATGTAATGTATGTGTGTAATGTATGTATGTAGTGTATGGTATGGTATGGTATGGTATGGTATGGTACGGTATGGTATGGTATGGTATTGCATGTATGTAGTATGTATCTATGTGTCTATGTGTCTATCTATCTATCTAAATGTAAATGTAGATGTAGATGTAGATGTAAATGTATATAAATGTAATGTACTGTACTGTACTGTAATGTAATGTAATGCATGTATGTGATTCATCATATAACAACCTTGGGAAGCTAGCTGAGGAACCTGCAACTCTCTTGATGGGTCTAGCGCTGTGCCGGAAATTTTACAGCCGCTGGAGACGGAAACCGTTCGAAGTACGGGGAAAATGTCTAAAGCGATTCGCCTTTTTAGAGTCTGAGATAACTCTTTTAAATGACTTGACTTTTCAAACACACTGAAAGTAACGTCAAAGAGTCGTCTCAAAGAGTCGTCTCAAAGAGTCGTCAAAGTCGACTCAGTGACGCCCCGTCAGCGGCCTTGGCTCGACCTTCCTTCGCTGGAGTGGACTCCCCGAGTGACATGAGCATCTTGGCCTCGCCGAGCCGATGACCAACCTCGAGCGTCCACAGAGTGTTCAGAGATGTTCAGAAATGGAGCTATCATTCAGTTATAATATGTTATAGTGATGAGAAGAATTTTAAGCTAATGATAAGAGTAAAATTGAGATGGACTGAAGAATCATGCTCTCTGTCGCTCCTGTTTTTCATGCTTCTGACATATTGACAGTATAAGACTGTATAAGACTGTAAGATAGTCGTTATTAGACGTATTGAACGACGTATTGTTGCTGAACCGCGCCTCTCGAAACTTGGCAAGCTCCTCTTTTGCCAAATCTTGTGCTCGAGAATGCTCTTCTCGACCCACGAGGCCCTTCACGACCTCTGGCTACTCTGGCTCATCTGGCTCACACAAATGTCTCAGTAAAATCTGACAAGCTTCGCGGCTTCGCAGCACTTCCAGGAAATTCCAGGAAACTGAGGAGTCAACCAAACGAACTGCATCAGCCGCAGCATCCTTGTTGCCACTGCCTCTGAAGGCTTCCAGGGCCTGCTGCCCTTTCTCAACTGCTTCAGCCTCAACTCAATTGTCCATGAAAGAAGAAAGACCTGGCCAAAATAGAAAAATGATGAAACATGTAAATCCTTCTCTTTCTCAGAATAATGTATGATGATGTTTGAGGTAACTTGACGTAATTTTTCTGCCGTTGCAAACGCACAGTACTCGTATACTTTCGAGGGGCAAAACGCTCCAAGCCAAGAAGATCCTCAGCTTCTGCGAACGCTTCACCTCCTGAAACAGCTGTGTACTTCTCCCACAAGAAATCACCTTGGGCTCACAAGGGGCAAGTTTAATGCTTAGTATCACTCAGTAACACTTAGTTGCATCTTCAAATATCTTCATTTCTCCAAGATTTGACTGACCTCCTACCCTGCGTCATTGAGAACTCTCCAGGCGATCTATATACTACGCCAGAGGAAAAACATCAATCTCTCAAATTAGGCTGGTTGAGGAAGCAAGGCGGAGCAGTTCAAATCTGTTGAACACATTTGAACACTATCAGAAATTTAACAGCCATCTGCAGTTCAGATCTGAGGGACGCACCACCCCCTCGACATGTCTGAAAAGGCATTATCAAAGTCTAAGTTATCAAAGTCAACGAAACTCCATGGGATGAAGTCTCGAATGCTAAGCGATGGTTCAAAGCTCGTATTGAAGCATGTGAGGTCTTTGCAAGCGATAATTAGACGTGCTGTTGAGTGTTGTTCATATTATATAGTACTGTGATGTACTGTGGAGAATCGGCAGCCAGAATAAAGTGGTCTTTAAGTTGTAGGATCATCTTGCTGCTCTTGACCATGGCAACAAGGACTGCCTTCTAAGCCTTCTTGAGCCAAGCGGAATACAAATTGCATACAGTACTGCACAACTATCCAGCGTGACTTGATTTAGAATACTGCACTGCTGCAAGTTCAGTTTATTCTGCTTAATCCTCTGCCTCAGTTTGTGCTGTCAGCCACTGAGCTCCTTCATCGGCAAATGTATGTCCGCTACACTACCGATGACTTCAAAGGCCTCGAGAGCAATGCAGCGAGTTGATTTGTGCACTAACACTGGAGCACACATCTCATCACCCCACATCACTTAAAGTCAATTCGCATCACTGCACGACTACTTCCAAAACTGAATTCAGGGCCTTCCGCAAGTGCTTCCTTGGATGCGATCCATGAATACTCACTTGGGTGCAAGCTGGGGGCAAGTCAACAAGATACCCCTCCTGCCCAATTTTTCCAAGAATCTGGTTGGCATTGAAGGACAAGTTCCGGACAATCAATCGTCCTGCCTGTCAAAACAAAGCAAGTCAAACCTTTCCACTTGCCTTCAGTGATCGCAAAGGAGCTGAACTGGTCCTTCCCGTCAGCTGTTGTTTAGCTTTCTGAAGTCTGTTTGTTTTCCGTGCAGACCTGTCTAGACCACCTCTATGCCAGCCTTGCTGCTTTGCCGACTGAGTTCTAAAGCCCTCAATGTTGCAGACACCGTGTAACCTGAAAAGGACATCTTGTGTAGCACACAGAAACAACAGACTGGCAAATCTGTGACTTCCTGGCCACCCGGCCTTTCAACTTTTATTTCTTACTTATCCTCTTCTGAAGAAACCTTTCATTTCTGACGCATTTCAGCCTTTTATGGTTGCACCCGACTCCGCTTCGTCTTCTCTCCTCTTCTTTCCTCTTCTTTCCTCTTCTTTCCTCTTCTTTCCTCTTCTTTCCTCTTCTTTCCTCTTCTTTCCTCTTCTTTCCTCTTCTTTCCTCTTCTTTCCTCTTCTTTCCTCT
>Ga0126342_10019439_pt1 | contig 11537 bp, 7 predicted proteins | sample Cyp1metagenome_FD_92528 | JGI IMG/M metagenome (GOLD analysis project Ga0126342, IMG submission 92528) | Coral microbial communities from Lord Howe Island, Old Settlement Bay, Australia - Cyphastrea 1 metagenome | ecosystem: Host-associated > Invertebrates > Cnidaria > Coral ... | reverse complement strand
CGACGAGGACGACGAGGAGGACGAGGAGGAGGAGGAGAGGAGGAGGAGGAGAAGGAGGAGAAGGAGGAGGAGGAGGAGGCAACTGACATAAAATCTAACAACCCTCACCTGGCAGGTGGGGAAAAATGGGGATTTCACCACAAGTTCATAGTTGGGATTACCCATAGGATCCATGGTGCTGCTATATATGGTAACATGGATCCCATCAATATACCTCCAATGTTAGTATATAAACCATACATGGATCCTATGGGTATAATTATAAGTTGGTTTATAATCCCATTAATTCATGCACTATAGATATAGCTACCATAAGTCCTAGTTATTAGAGTTGTGTTCACCAACTTAGCTATCTTGGGAGCACCACATTCTAAGTTGGGATTATAATTGTGGGATGCCCCCCCCCCCCACGTAGGACCTACAAGCTTTAACTGTTTAACCAAGGCCAGGCCCACGAGTTGCTAAGTTCCGCACATGTCGTGCAGCCGCAGCCAGATTTGGGACACTGAGCGGCTTTTGGGCCTTAAGGGGGTGCAAATCTTCACAATGTGGTGCCCCCAAGAGAGCTAAGTTGGTTTATAACTCCAATAACTAGGACTTATGGTAGATATATCTATAGTTAATGGGATTGTAAACCAACCTATAACTGGGGGGCACCACTTTGAGCATGACATGGATTAATGAGACAAATCGCCAATCATGGAATAGTTTAGTGGGGATATATCCTAATGCATTACTAATGAATGTGTCTTGCATTGGATCCAAGAGTTGTTGATTAAGATGGTTCATTCCACATTGCACCAGTTGAACATATTGTACCCTCTGGTAAACTAACATAACTATGGAAAATCACCATTTTTATTGGGAAAATCCACTATTTCTATGGCCATTTCCAATAGCGAACTGTAGCAAATTACCAGAGGGTAACATCACAAATAACCAACGGGTTGATCTGGCAAGATTCTGCTGATCATTGGACAATTCATCGTAGCATCTTGATTATCATTGGCGAATCTCCAAATCATCTGGGTAAAAGCCATAATATCTGGGAATATGCTGGGGATTCCTAATTGGAACATAAAACCAACTGGTGATGAAATATATATTACAATATCTGGGTAAAGGCCAGAACATATTTTCATGATGGTTGGTGTTCACTGGTGTTCAACGTTCCATGGATTGTGATAATCCCCAATATATAAAGGGTAGTACAACCCCCGTTCCATGATTTTCTGAAATTGCTCCCATGCCGAATCTTAGACAGTTAGACAGCCTATGGCTGGTGGGGATGGAAATATATGGAAATGAATAGACATGGGGGTGCAACTAACTAGTGAAAAAACCTGCACAGTTGGGCAATAATGTCAACCCTGGATTAATAAACCGTGGCTCATTAATTAGGGGGGTACTCCCCAAATAGTGGTAATCTAATACTCAAATGGTACCTCCCCAATCAAACAGCCTAGGGGTTTATTAATCCGGGGTTAACATTTTTGAGTAATAGATTAATATTCCAGAGCCCATTATTCAGGTTCCGTTAAATTCAGGCGGTGCAATCTTTGATGCTACTACAACCAAGGTCTGTCGATGATGGATATGCCTTGGTGTTCTTGGGCGGGTAGAGGCGATTTATAGTCACATACTGCGTTTCCCTGTTGAAACCGTTGGATGCATCCTTGATACATAAAAATTGTATATCCAAATGAAATTCTTCTCCATTTCTTGTCTTCTCTTTCTCTCTGGGGCCACTTGTCCTCTAGTTTGTCTGTTGTAATTTGTTGGTGTCTTTGCAAAAGGGGGTCTATTCGCCAAATGGTGAATCTATAACCTCTATCTTTCTTAGTCATTCTATTTACACTGGTGAATCTTAGATACCTGTCAACAAATATGAATTTTCGCTGGTTACATTGCCAATCTTAGATACCCTGCAAAAAATGACAAATTCTTTGCTGGTGAACGTAGATATTCCCATTGATACCAAAAGACTAGTTAGGATTAAAGTATCCATGTAAGATTGACCTAGTATTCAATCCCTATATGCCCCAGTAACTACAGTTATATCTACCATAAGTCCTAGTTATTAGAGTTATGTTCACCAACTTAGCTATCTTGGGGGCACCACATTGTATAACCTTAACCAAAAGATCCATGTAAGATTGACCTAGGTTAGTACATGTTACCATTGAGTTCGCAAAAGACTCATGTTACCATTGTTCGCATCTAAAGAGTTGGTTGACCCAACTCTACCCTCCAGCAGAAATTGCGTTTAAAAAGGGTATACCCAAAGATTAAAAAAATGGGAAAATGACGTACACATGCTGCATTTTCATATCTATCTCAATCTACTGGAATGCAGTGCAGTAGATTCTACTCTGATTTAATCACACTTCAGGTATATTCAGCCAATTATTGATAGATTCAACAAATGGTGTGACTAATCAATCAAACACTAAGCATATTTTACAAACGCAAGAAAAAATGCTAGGTAGGTAGATACACATGGGTTGGCCAAATCTATCCATTCAGAATTTACGGTGGTTTCCAAAAATGATCACCAATAGCTGGATGCTTTATGTAAAATCCAATGGTCACATGGATGATTTAGGGCTACCACCCCCATGACTTAGGAAACCTCCGTATGGTAGAATCCAATGAGGTGTTTGCCACCAAAGCATCTACAGGTTCTGAGCATCCAGCAGCGCTTGCCCATTGCTCATCGCCTGGAGAGAGGCATGGTGAGTGGATTTCATTGTCAGGGACAGATTTATCCCAGATTCTAAGTCAGCAAATGAAAATCCAGATTAATCCAATCCCAGATTTCATACTACTGGATTTGATGTTAATTTCCAGATTCACCCCAGTATGTTCAGCGTCTTTGTCAATTAATCTCCGATGAACGCATAGTAACCCCATGCGCAAATGCTCCATCTATAATACTTGTGGCATCAGAATTTAGAAAAAAGATGCATCAAAAATAAATCTACAACACCAGGATCATACAGGAGCTGCTGAGTGTCAGGTGTCACATCTTTGGTATGTCACGTGTATAGACCCAACAATTTGGACACAGGCCAATACGTGTGAGTCCAAATCGGGTACCTAAAAGGTTGGATGATTCATTCAAGACATGACCCAGGTTAAACTTGGACCCACAGTTGCTGGTAACATTGCGCTAACCTGAAATAGGGCTATTTGGGGATAATTCCCCTTGCCAACCTTCATTCAAGTGAGGTCACAGTGAGGTCACGGCGAGGTCACTATAACTTTCCCAGATAAATCAGCTAGAAATCACCACTTTTCTAGATTAAATCAGCATGTTCCCACCATTTTCCCGCCATTTTTCCAATATTTCTGCATGGTCAGACACCACACTTGCAAACTTTTTCGCAGCCCAGGCGCATCAAGCAAGGCATTGCGTTCCCGAAGTTCTTTAATCCTCACAGAAAGGGCACCCGCTGGAGGATTTTTAGGTACTCCCGAAACCTGATGGAAGGAGGTCAGTTTCAGGTTCCATGTTTTCAGGGTGTTTTTTTTGACTTTAAATACCCGGCCTGGTAAACGTGAACAACAAACGAACTGGAAAGATCCACCATTTTATAGCTGGATAAATCCACTATTTCTATGGCCATGGCTTCAATAGCTACGTAACAAATTACCACGAGGATACACCCATTAATATCCCAATATTATCCCAACATTATCGCAAATCATCCCTATTAAACTATATTCAAAATGGTGAGGTGAGTTTCAATAACTATGTTAGTTTACCAGGCCGGGTACCTATGGTCATGTCATGCCATGTCTACGGATTCATTTTGTCCTTCAGGACATCCATTTTTTTAATCATGGTGAATCTTAGGATCCCCAAAGAATCTCACCCTTTAGCTGGTGATTCTACCCTCTGGTTATTTAACATAACCATGGAAAATGGCCCATTTATAGATGATTTTCCCAGCTATAAACCTCCATTTATAAGGGATTTTCCATGGCTATGTTAAATAACCAGATGGTACATTTTACCAATAGCAAAACATGACTGGTTGGTGGTGCACTAACCATCTTGAAAAACATGAAAGTCAATTTTGGAAGAATTATCCCATACATTATGGAAAATGTTTGAAACCACAAACCTGATGAAGTTGTACTAACAGAGATGTGCCTTAATCGATAGTTGTCTTTTGCAATGCCATTGCTATCTTTGCAATACCATTGATATTTACCTGGTTGGTGGTTTGAACTCATCTAAAAAATATGAAAGGCAAATGGGATTATTGTTCCCAATTTATGGAAAATAAAACATGTATAAAACTGTTCCAAACCACCAACCAGTCACCATCCCTTGATATTGGGATATAATACCAAGTATTGCTATCATCTCATTGGGTTATAATACCATTGCTATACCAATTGATATAATGCTTCGTATCATTTAACCAGTTCATTGACCCAGAGATCACGACCTGAACCATCCCATCCGCACCTGGGTTTCTTGTCGCGTTCAGTGTCAAGTGGGCCCGAGACGCCTCGGATCCGAAAAATTTGGTCCAAGCTCAATGATTACTGTGGCGGTTAGGTATGTAAAATAGATACAATGTGAGGCCCCCCAGTGATGTTTGTTGGTTAACAAAAGCCACAGTAACTGTAGTTAGTTGCGTACCATAAACCAGAGTGAAATTGGAGTTATAAACCAACTTAGCTATCTTGGGGGCCTCACATTGTATGTATAAAGGTGGTTGGAATATAACCCATTTATAGATATATCATGATATATCACCTACAAATACACTAACTAGAGATTCATAGCTATTGAAAATGGCCATAGAAATGGTGGATCTACCCATTGAAAATCGTGATTTTCCATAGTTTTTTGTATGTTTACCAGAGGGTATAAGAATAGAAACAATCCCGAACCATTGGGGTTTGTCAAAGCGAAAAAATGATCATGTTGGGTTGCCCCAACCAGTGGGGTTTAATAGCCTTTATATCCACTTACCCGGGTCAAGAGCCATCAATAAACCGTATAAACCGTAATTTTGGGGACAATGCTAAGGATCCTACTGGAACATCCAGGAGATTGAAACAACATGAAAAACATCTGGGAGTTAGCAGGGACTTCTGCGATGTTTCCAGAATTTTGTCTCATTTTTAAAACTAGCATTGTCACACTTTCAAGAGCCAAAAAAAATGGTTGATGATCGCATGGTCAATCTTTGGTAGTTCACAAAAAATCTGGTTATTTTTCGTATCTTCCATTTACAGCAAAAACTAAAGGATTAAACTACCATTTTCTATCGATCGGGGATAGAAAGGGGCTATAGTACGTGTAGTACGTGTTCCAAGTCCCGATATATTTTGGATTATCTTGCGGTGTGTTGGGAATCAACATGAATAATCATGAATAGCCATCATATACCATCTGGTTATTTAACAAAGCCATGGAAAATCAGCATTTTAATAGGTAAACCATCTATAAATGGGGCATTTTCCATGGCTATGTTAAATAACCAGATGGCAATTAATTGGGCATTTTCCAATGGGTTCAACTGATACTTCATTCTTTTTGTTACGCCGGCCTTCTTGGAGTCCCGGAGTTATAGCCGTTCCTCGTCACCTCATAAGGCCTGTTGATCCATGCGAACTCCTGGTTGATTGCAGATCCAATCAGGAGACAAATAGCCTCATCGCTTCGGAATAGGCGACATCCTCCCTTTTGGATCAACTCCGGGTCGTGTTGCCGCGAGCTGAAAGCTCGCCATTGTGGGTTTCCTAGTGGTAAATGAGCATGAGTGGATCCAATGTGATTCAACCCAAGTAGGAGAGGAAAACGCATCACCAACTTCAAGTGAGGAATGGAAACAATGATCTTCGAAATGCCCTGCATCAACAAAAACTGGCTATCTTCAATCTATTCCCTTTCTGGCCAAAGTATTGGAGTCTTAAAGTACACAACCAAGGTTGACCTAGAAACAAGGCTTAAAATTGGAGTCAGGAACCAATTCTGGATCTGTGAAAAGTGCATATCACGGGCCACCAGTGATTCGCGGTGAACCCCCAGTGGTCCCCCTGATGGCGCCGCCTCTCCATCTGGCAGAACTGGAGCCTGAGCCTGCGAAAAAATGAGCCACGCCAAGGTGTATGCCATGGTCATTGTCATCCCATGCAATACATCCCTTCGGGCTTAGTACAACCAAAACCGAAAGGCAAAAGCGAAGCGGTTCCATGAATTACTGTATCATCTGATGAATTGGTCAAATGACTTCCAGTACATTGATGGAAGCAATTTAAGCAGTTCAAACCGGAGATAGTTGTGAACAATAGAGAAACACCATGTTATCTTTGTTTAACCATATTTCAACATTCAACCTGTGTTGAAATATGTTGGACATTTCAGATCTTGCTCGTCACCTCAGCTTGCCAGCTGTGATGATTCGTTTTTTGGGAAACTGACGCGAGCCTTGAGTTTTGTTATAACAATTTTCAGAGTGTGGTGACCGTATTCTGTATTGTTTTCCCGAGCTTTCTCAGCTTCTAATCTAGAACGAATAGAAACAACTTTTGCTGGGTCAGCAAAAATGGCGCATTTCTCAAACACGTATGAACTTTGTACATCTTCATACTGCAAGAGTATTATGCAAACAAAAATGCAACAACATCACTGACCACAAATCCTAAAGTGGAAATGTTCGCCAGTATGTAATCGTTAGGATTCCCCATTCATCGACAATCCCCAAAAGATGTAAAACGAGTACTAGAACCCCAACAAATCATCAACCAGCCGTGATACCCATGACGGATCCATGGTGCTGGTATATATGCTAACATGAATGGAGTATATTGATGGGATTCATGTTACCATATATATAGCATACATGGATCCTATGGGGATATGATATATCAATCATATCAACTATATTTGATGGCAAAACAAACTATAAACCCTTGCTGGTTGGTGGTGCAATAACCATCTTGAAAAATATTCAATGGGAAGGATGACATCCCATATACGAAATGGAACATAAAAATCATGTTCCAAACCACCAGCCAGTTATGATATATCATTTATATATATAAATCCCTATCCCATGAAAAATCCCTATTTTTTGCTGGTGAATCACACTTATTATCCATTATAAATATATAGAGTATATAACTATGAACCATTTATTAAAATACCATTGTTATAGATACATAACTAGATATTGATATATTTATATATTATATAATTGTTATTAAATCCAATTAAATGTGCTTGAGGGGCCGCCTTCCCGGTCACGAGCATCACGAGCATCACGAAGCGAGGCAGACCTGCCAGTTGCGCCAGGTGAGTTTCGGCGAAATTCGGCGAAGGTGGCGAAGGTCAGCCACCAAGTCACCAAAATGCCATGGTCACACGGGACTCACGGGACGAGAATGATGGAGTTCACCTAGAGCTACGTAGATGGGCCATGGAGTTAGGGAAAACTAGTTAGTAAATGGATTCTTTCATTGGGATTGTTTGGGGGTAGAAGGGGATGGTTTGCTCAAGACAGAGAGGGACCTCTGGGTAGAAGGGGATTCTTTCATGCAAACCTCTTTTGGTGCAAGAAATGGGGTTGGAGGCTGCTCTGGGGGCTGGTCTGGCTGCTGGGCTTGGAGCACCACCTTCCTTGCCCGTCATCACCCCCCCAAGCTGCAAGAGCCCTGCAGGCTACTTCTTTGGAGGGGTACCAGCAACTCCAATTGCCCTTCTTCCCCAACCCCCACCCCTCCTGATATTGGAAGACCACAAACTTACCCTCCTTGCCCCTGCCTGAAAAATTGACCTGATCAAGGATGCTCTGCATCTTTGGGGTCCATGGCTCCCCCTCTGCTTTCACATCCTTTGGCGAAGGGGCCACCAAACCTGCAGCTTGGCCTTCTTTTTGGGTGGTGGCTGGGCTTGCCATTGAAGGGGCAGGGGTGTCCACAGCACTGGGCGTGTCCACGGCCATGGGCGTGTTCACAGCCTTGGCTTTGATGGGGGTGGCTTCTGTGGGCTTGCTGGGCCTGGTGGGCTTTTTTGGTGTCCTGAAAGATAAGTCTGGTGCATTTTGGCAGCTGGGCCCATTTGTAATCAGCCTGCCAAACTGGCCTGAGAATAGGCCGATGTTCGACATTAAGCAAGCCCACTGCTTGACCTTCTGTCCAAAGGCCTTTTGCTGCTCTTCTGTTTCTGGCCCAGAATCACGCATGCCCTTAAAGGTGGCCTTGTCAACTGCAGCCTTCATTTCCTTTTTAAGGAAATCTCTGTATGCAGGAACAGGGATCCTTTTGATGGAAATTGCAGCTGCAGGCTCAGACAAATATTGGCACACCTCCTTCAGCAAGTTTTGGGCAACATCCAAGTCTTCCCCCAGTGAAGGTCCAACATGTGGAGACCTTTGCTCCAACCTGGCCCCGCCCACCTTGTCCAGGTTGCTCAGCATGGTGTCAACAAGGTTGATCACCCCTTGCTTTCTGGACCGCAGGCTTTTCATTGTTTGGGGCTGGACCAGCTTGTACTCTCCGCAAGCCTCAATCACATGGCTCATGGGGGAATATGCTTGCAGGAATTTATCCTTCTCTGATCCTGCTGGCCCTGTAAACCTGAGCTCAAGTGTGCCCCACACTATGTTCTCATCTGGCTGGGAGAAGCCTGGAAGGATGGGGTGGATGTATCCTTTCAAGGCACACCTCCCTATTTGAACCTCCCCCCTGCCACCAGAGATTCCAAATAGGTAAATGGAGGATTTGTCCTTGAGGTACCACCCCATGTCAAAGGCAATGGAGGGACTCATGGGCAAGGAAAGGACATGCCCAAATTCCTGTTCCCACTGGTCAAGGGGTACCTTTCCACCGAATTGCCCTACCCAAACCTCCTCCACCTCCACCGACCTCAAGGCATGGGCCACCTGGTGGTGAGTGGCCTTGATGTGCCTTCTGGCCACATTGCATCCATTGAAAAGGTTTTGCAGTGGAGGAGAGGTGGGGATGGGGACCTCCACACCTTCATCATACAAGGCTTTGCAAACCTTGTGCTTGAAATCTTGCAGGTTGCAAGTTTCGGGGATGGGTAGGAAGACTGCCAAGGGATGTTGGAAGAGTTGTAAGTGGAGTGGCCTTCCAGTGAAGATTTTCAAGGTGGGGCCGGAGGAACTTTCCCACCATTTGGACATCTCCCCCAAATCCTCCACTTTGGTTGGTACATAGAACATGCCTATGTCCAGACACCCCTCCCCAAAGGCCAGCAACTCCTCCTTCTCCACAAGCTGGACCTCCTCCTCCTCCTTCACCACAGCCTCTTCAAAAACTTCAGCACCGCCTTCTGGGGCTTCCTCCTGGTCACTCAAGGCCAGACCCCATCTTTGAGCTGTGGCAGTGGAATGGTTGCCGCAAAATTTGGATTTGGGCTTCCTTTGCAGCAGGCATTGGTGCCCCTGGTAGGTTAAAGCCCTGCACCTCTTGTCTCCTGGTCAAGCTGTGGAAGAAGGGGTGGAAATGGAAAAACAAGCGGTAGAAGTAGTAGAAGGTAGTAGGTTAAAATTGGTAGTGGTGGTAGTAGTATTAGTAGCAGTAATACTAGTAGTACTACTAGTACTGATAGTACTAGTAGTACTAGTAGTAGAGGTAGTAGTAGCAATAGTAGTAGTAGTAGTAGTAGTAGTAGAAGTAGTAGTGGTAGTGGAAGTGGTAGTGGAAGTGGTAGTGGTAGTGGTAGTGGTATTGGAAGTAGTAGTAGTAGTAGTAGTAGTAGTAGTAGTAGTAGTAGTAGTAGTAGTAGTGGTGGTAGTGGTAGTAGTAGTAGTAGTAGTAGTAGTCATAGTAGTCATAGTAGTCATAGTAGTCATAGTAGTCATAGTAGTCATAGTAGTCATAGTAGTCATAGTAGTAGTGGTTGTAATGGAGGTGGTAATTCCACAGATAGATACATACACACATACAAACATACATGCATATATAAATCAGTCCTGGAGGTGGTGCAGTAGCGTTTCTCTTCCTCTTTCTTCCTCCGCTGCCTTGCCCTTCTTCTTCTTCTTCTTCTCCCCCTTCGCCTTCAATGTCTTCAGGAGAGTCATCCTTTTTTGCAGCCTTGCTTTTTCCTTTGCTTTTTCCTTTGGGGGCCATCATCCAGATGGCCCCTAAGGGAAGACACGTCAAGAGGCATTGGACCACATGGGGTAGCTGCCTCCCCAAATGAGGGGTGCAAGGCAAAGCTGCTGACACCAGGGTGCAGCTCACAAAAGCCAACATCAAGGCCACTTTCAAGTTTTGCTTCATACCTGGCAGTTTCAATTTTGGCCATCCAAAAATAATTTATATTGCTTGCCAACCAAAGCTTTTCTTTCCATGCTTTCTATTCTCTGCATCTTCTTTTCTGTTTTTTGTTGTTGTTGTTGCCTTTTTCAAGATGCTCTGCTACCATGATGGTGCTGATGATAATGATGATGATGATGATGATGATGATGTGGGAGATTGGGGGGTGAAGGGCTTAAAACCTAAGGCTAAGTTTTTGATGTGGTGGGGGATTGGGGAATGAAGGGCTTAAAACCTAGTAGTAGTAAAAGAAAGCTGGTGTTTAAGGTGAACCAAAGAAAGCTTGTGTTTAACCACCCCCCCTCAAAGAAAGATGGTGTTTAAGGTGAACAGGAATCGCGTCAGCTTCCCGTGGCCCATCTATGTGACATATGGCTAAATCAACCATGATATCAGGTGCCGTCATAAGTTGCTTGGGAACCCATTAGGATCGTCACTCTAAATCCGAGTTACCCTCTGGTAATGACTGTGACAGTTTGCTACAATGTGGTGCCCCCGTTCGATAGCGTTCAGTTGGTGAACATAACTCTAATAACCTAGGACTTATGGTAGATATATCGAACTAGTTATATAATGGGATTATTATAAACCAACATTCACATCACTGGGGGGGCACCACCTTGTATTGAACATGGCCCATAGAAATAGTTGATTTACTCTCCAGTTCATTGCGATGGAGGGTCCACGTTGGCTCCACTTTGGCTTCGGGCACCCAAAAAAAAACACCATTTGCAGCGTCCATGTTAGTGTGACACATGTCACAGTTCCACTAACATGGACATTCAGTGTACCTATGAATAGCATGGTGATTTTCCTGTTCGCTATGTAAACGTTTACCAGAAGCTAATCTAGTTACCCTCTGGTAAATTAAATTGTTGACCCTGAAAATAGCCATTGTTTAGTTGAAACTCATCTTCCCATCTTCCAATCCCAATGACTGCCAGGGTCGAGCTGTTAATTTACTGGAGGGTATGTTTAATTGCCATCTTGGGGAAAAGCTGGGTCATCAAATCCTGCAGAGCTTGGTCGCGTTCCGTGCGGCTTTTGTTGTTTTTCTTGAGCACGTCTGCCATAGAGACATCCAGTGCCCACTCCACATGCTTTTTCAATTTGTTATATTCACCAACGACCGCACCCACGCGGCTGGTGTTGTGGTTAACACCAGCAGCCAATGATTCTGATGCCCTTGCCATGTTGTTGACTGCCGCTCCCACGGCCTCTAGGCT
>Ga0126342_10019438_pt1 | contig 11537 bp, 12 predicted proteins | sample Cyp1metagenome_FD_92528 | JGI IMG/M metagenome (GOLD analysis project Ga0126342, IMG submission 92528) | Coral microbial communities from Lord Howe Island, Old Settlement Bay, Australia - Cyphastrea 1 metagenome | ecosystem: Host-associated > Invertebrates > Cnidaria > Coral ... | reverse complement strand
TTTGGGATGAATCACCAGGCCTACCCGCAAATGGAGACACTGAGACACTGTGGTTTCAACTGGGTGTGCTAGCTGCTAGCGCTTGAAAAGAAATACCATACTGATATGGGTGGGAGAAGATGGTTTGGTCCTATTTTCATGTGTGACAGTATGATGGGTAAATCAGAGCATGATGAGCTCTCAGGTCTCTTGTGGTATCAAGTTTTGACCCAAAGATTCCATTGCCCCGACGACCGGCTCAATGCACAACATTTCAGCTTGGCGGTCTTGGGCGGTCTCATGAAACCCACTGCCACGGTCCTCCAATTGAGCAGTGACTTTTGGTAACTTACAGCCCATACAGTGACCAGCATGAATTTAAGGTCAAGAATAGAAAGTCATGGAATGTTCAAATTCCAACCATGTGCAGTATGTATTTCCAGATATTTCCAGTTTGATGATTGGTGTCTCAGAATTCTTCAATGGAAATACAATCATCAACAATCATCAAAGGGATCTCATAATTATACAATCTCAGTTGGAAGATTCAACAGGGATCTCACGATTGTTGAATCGCCCAATTTTACGCCCATGGCGACCACCCCAGCGTTGGCTTCGGTGGAGACCCAACCGCTTCCAGCGTCCATTCAAGAGAGTGGCTTCGTCACAAGAGTGAGATGATGATGAAACTTGATACCTATATAGTTGATACCTACTTGATTATTTTATGGATTCTGAATGATTCTGATAGGTGGGATGAAACCTCAAACTGAAACTTCTGCGGATGACCTACGGCATCTGCTTGAATTGTAGCCAAGCTGGGCCCAAATGCGATGCCTCACCAAACATGAATAGGATCATGAAGGTGCTCTCCGTTCAAACGGGTGTGGTGTGTCTTACTCAAATTGTCAAAATCCGTCTTGTCAATTCTTTTCATCCATTTATCAAACATCGAAATCACTTGCTTTCCTCCCATATACAGTAAACTGATCCAAAGCAGACCGAATCTGAGTATGGGGTATGCATGCGGAGTTCCACTCCACAACACTTAACTATTGTAATTACTCATGATATCTCATGATTCTCAGGGATTTGTTTCATCCACTTCCGGGACATCCGCCATCTGCCACCATTTGGGACTTCCGCAAGGTCAAGATGATGTGCTGCGCTCGTGCAAGACCAAGGTGAGCAGAACTCGATGATTTGAGGATCACTAATGGATCAACAAGCAGAACCAGCTAGCTTGGGATGAACAAAAGGGTACAAGAGTTATGCGTTTCAGCCATACCGTACCGTGCCCTTTTGGGAACGTTTGGATCACGATGGACGGGAGTGCACACTTTGTAGGCAACAGGTTAGATATGCGTGGAAGGGAAGGTGGATGATACCAAGTTGTGGAAAGACCTTCCAGCCACGCAATGGTTTGCACAAGGCAATGTCTCTATTTTTCAAGATAGTCCATTGATCAGTTATAGCCTGTATGACTATGTACAACTGACACTGTACGAACTGCGACCACACAGTTTCTCTGCATGGTTGAGTTGGCATGGAATCGATGCCATGTTGCATGGACATCACCTTTGTGTGCCTCTCATAAGTCTTTGGCAAGAAGTGCTATGAATTCCAATCTTGGGGAAGCTGTTCAAACTAATCAAGAAAGTAACATGAAGCATGCTCAACTCCGAACTGTGATGTTGCCATCCCAATGTGACATATAACAGATAGCGGTTGTTGCATCTGAAATGCGTTCAACAAGAGAGTGCAATCGTGTGGACAGCAGCGCAGCATGTCATGATTTTAATCACTTGAATTTGCTGCAGGTGTCTCATGCGACAGCTCAGCTTTTCCAGCCACTTGGAAGCGACTTTTCCAGCTCTCTAGCCCTGTACTTGGCCATGGCTGATACAATATATATTTAAAACAAGATACAATATATCAAGCCATATATATTGTATCAATATACAACATATAACATCTTTAATTTAAAATATGCATATATCAAGCCATACCCAGTTGACCAAGCCATAGCTGGGATGCTGTATCCCACACATTTGTGGAGCGTTGCTATATTTCTATCCGATTATAGCAACCCCAGATAGAAAACTTGGAAGCCTGGAAATTATGGGGAAGCCCTGATCTACAATTCTTACAATTATTATAATAATAACATCCTGAAAAGCGTGACCTCGATCTTTTCTGGGGACCCCTACATATTCAATTCTAACCCCCTGGGGTTTTCCCCAGCTGTTCCCTCGGGCAGCTGTTCCCTTGGTCTTCCCAGGTGCTTGGCCACACACACCCTGGATGAAAGGAGCGTTTCATGATTTGGGGGAGAAAGTCCAGCCACATGGCCATGTTGATTATATAAATATACTGCACATGGTATGTATATGTATATATATATATTGCTATACATAGATGCACAATATTTAGGTATAAATCAATTTACGTGAAATATGGGAATGGGCGAAATGATTTGGTTTCGTTTTGTCTTGAAAAAAGATTTCGCGCCACCTGTTCTAGCACAGATGATCCCAGTTCGAGTTGTTGGAGTGACTTCTTGCAGGTCGTCACTTGGCTCTTGCACCTGCCCAAATTGTCCAGCTTCACAAATCACCAGCAACTCAGTCTTGTCCTAGAGTAGCCTGGCAGCTTGTGGTGCTCCAAGAATGATATTGCACTGATATTGCCATATGCCCTGGATTTGATGTGAACATCGTTGGTTCGATGCCTTCAACTCTGAATCACATCCTGACCAGGACAGAGATCATCACACGCTGCGGATGCTTTCATACCTTTCTGCGGATAGGGCATGACTGCATGCGTCTTGGCCTATGCGGTCTGAATATTTCAGGGGAAATTTTCAAACCAATCCCATGGTTCATCACCATTTTTTCCCATGAAATTTGCATAAATTGTGGCATCACCATTTTGAGACACATCCATGCGGGCCAGGGATTTTGATGTTTTTGAAGGGCACTGGCCATTGACTTGATTGCAAACCTTTTAGAGGACATCACTCGAACTAGAAAGATGAAACCATCCATGAAAACAATGATTTTGACGCAATAAGAGAACTCAAAAACTGATGATTTCGGTGACTTGGCCTCGTTGTAGAAGGGCCTATAAGTCGGGGCCGTTGTCCTGTTTCATCCCTGTTTCAGGTGTTGTAGAGATCTCCTACCCACAATTTCGCTCTATCCATGCATGCCATATGCCTAGAAGATGGATCTGGAGCCCACATATCGAAGCTAAATATGGCCGGTGTGCACGCAATCCTCATGAAGGCTACGGTTGATGGAAACAATCCTGTACAACATGTCAAAGGCGTTAGGTGCTTAAGTAGCCCATGATGCATGCCATGGCGGTCCATGAGGTCAAAACTCGAAATAAAGAAAGGTGCGGTCATCCGAGAGATCTTCAGCGCTCAGGTGCGAATGGGTCGGTGGAATAGAACGTCCCACCAGTCTTAAAGGAGGCTGCCAAAAAGGCTGCACCAATGATTCCATTTTGAGATTTTGGAGGATTGATGGATCTTGAATGATCTTGAATGATCTCACTTTGTCATGGCATCTTGGCACGTGATTGTCCATGTCACGATGAATCCAAGGAGTAGACGGGTACAGGATGGTACAGGTATTGGCCCCATTTTTTCCACCAGGACCATCATCTTCTCTCCAACCTTGGCATCAGGTCGGGAACCACACCAGAGAGGTTTGCGAACCCTACTGGCAGCAGTGGGGCATCTACGCCCGCAACGGTGAAAACTGGTTTGTGTCTTGGACGGTTGAAGCTGGGAGAGTGGCTGTGTTTGCTATTGTTTGCTGGACATGGAGAGAGAAGGGGTGCTGGGTTTGTGTGAGTTGGACAGTTTATCAGTTTGTGTGTTTTTAAAGATCCTCAAAGATTCTGTGATGGTAAAAGGACCCACCACTGCCACCGCTGCACCGAGGGGAGCCCTGAGGGCGTCATGTGTCGCTTGGTGAAATGAGGAAATGAGGTCGATCTTGGTAGGTTCGGGGGAGAAAACCTGCGGAAATCACAGGAATTCATAGGAGTTCATGATGGGGATGGTTTCTTGGGCCTGAGAACTTGTAGGAGTCCTTGTCACGTGTGCAATTATGATCAAATATGAGTTTGTGCGAAAAAAGTACCCCAAAATCTCATGGTTTAGCGTCACGTTGCAATCAACATTGCATACACTTGCCGGAAATGGGAACAAATTATATGTACATATATATATGTACTTATATGTACCCCATTTCTGGACAAACCCAAATACTCTATATATTATCTATATTGTTGGTTATTATATATATAATTCTATCCCATGTTTTCTCTCATGAGAATGGGTTGTATCTCCATTTTATCCCACGATATCATTGAAAAAGTTGGTTACCCAGAAGGTATCCCCATCATATATAGCCATTATATCATCCCAAACTAGTTGGGATATGCCATAATTTCTGCCCTGACTTGGTTAAAAACCCCGAGGCGAAGTGTTGATCACCGTGATTCTCATCGCGGCCTCCCGGCATGCTTTAAGATCAAGCCCCGGAGTTCAGTCGTTTTGCCGGTGGAGTTTCAGGATGTTATAGTATGTTATAGGATGTTATAGGATGTTATAGGATGTTGTAGATGGGTAAGATTGAATGATCAAACCACCCTAGAAATCAGCGATATTTTTGAGAATTGTGAATGTTGATTTGTTGCACCTCATTTGCTATGCGAGTACAAAAGTGAGATATCTCTGCTGTAAAATCAACGATGTTTTTCTCGAAACCTTTCAGTCAAAGGATAGCATGCCTGCTAGCTGCTAGATCCTGCTAGACATTGGAGCAATGTCCCTGCTATGACGCTGTCACAGTATCTTCTCACCGTATCTTCCACCATTTGAATCCATTTGATGGTTATGTTTAAACGAAACCAGGCTCAACTCCTGGAATTCGTGCGGTGACATATGGATGGCTTCAGAACTCAATCCTTGGTCAGCTTTGTTTCCACTATTGCACTATGATGTGAATTCTCTTGAAAGATGCCTTTAAAAAAGAAATCACCGGGGAAACTTACAACCATGAGTCCCAATGAGTTTCTTTGGGAGGTACATGCTTTCCGTCCCACATCACCCAATTGTGTTTTTTCTTGCCACTCCCGCCATGCCCTTTGCAGGTTTGCCTCTTTTGCTTCTGGGATGTCCCTTGGATCAACTTGGATCACACCCACGTTGGCATGTGATGCTGTGGTGCGGGGTGATGTTGTTCACCAGGTACTATCCGAAGTGCTTGTTGAATCCAACTGTACGGTTGGTTCCATCACATGATAGTAACCAAATGTCATCCACTACATATTCAAGGTGGATTGTATTATATTATATGTTTGATTAGTTTAAACTCAATCATTCATGATTTTGATACATATATATATATATTATTTTGATCTAACCAAATACTCTACATTGGTATCGCATGGTATCACCACATAATTAATTAATGCACATCTCTAGTCAGACATTATATACTAACGCCTAAAAAAAAGTAGAAATGTAAATTACCATTAAGATATAGTGTGGAATTTCTGTTCCGTGTTTTTTGTTGGGTATTATAGATTGTTTTATATTAATAGACTATACATGATTATATAATATGATATAATATCCTGGTATATCCTGGTCGACTCAGGTCTTAAAAGATGACATGGTGGAAAGAGAGGAATTGGCCGAAGAAGCCATGAAGGACCGGTGACTCCGGTGACCCAAGAGTGACGTTTTTGGGAGGGACTGAAAATCACTGAAACTCCTTGCGCTCGTTTCTAGAGTTGTGTGGACTCCATATTCAACAATTATCATTGATGATCCAATTTTGATCGAGCAGTTAAGACCCCCGACAGTTGTCTAAAAGATGCCATGAGGAAACAGGCAGGAACTTCGCTCTCCAGGACATGGAACAAATGCTCATGAAGATGAAGCCTTCCCTGACACAGCGCCCTGTCTGATCCGGACGATCCCGAGTCGATCGATGGTTTTGGAATCGACAATTGGGAAGTGTATGGCTAAGTCTTTAAGTACTAAGGTAGCTGTTGAACCCACAATACCCACAATACCTACAATCCGCCTGCCCAGGACTGCTGAGTGTCTTGGTTTGTTGTGGTGTGGGAAAGTGTTTCGGTGTTTTTACACGGGACATGGATTTGTGGGTTTTTTGATGTTTTTGGGACTCACAATCAGGAATGCCTCGATCATTTGATCACTACGGATGATGTGTTCAGATGTTTATTGTATTCCATTGAAATTCTGATGCGAGGACCTTGTCCCCCCAACAATTCAAGAAGAACTGATCCTCTGAATCCTCTGCATGTGGAAGGTTTTACCAAATTGACTCCGGTGCTTTTGGAACTTTGATGAATATTGATAGTGGGTAGTGGGAAACTTTCTCCAGCCCTGAAGGCCTCGATCCCAACGGCTGTTCTGAGGAAAGCTGCATCGCTGACCATTGAAGCCGCGGATCGATGCAATAAGCCACTCGGAATTCCTCTTGCGGATGGCTAATGGACGGGTGCCACTATGGTGCCACAACATAGTCGGTGACTGAACACCTTCAGATTTTTGGGTATGTCTTGGGTACTGGATAAGTTGGCCCTTACTTGACTGTTTTCGGTGAAAGGACAGATGGGGCAGGCTGTGCTGTTTCTATGTGGGTGTCCCAAAGTGTGGGGCGTCACTTTCTTTTGGACTTGGAGAAGATGTATGGGATTGAATTGGATGTATCATATAATCTTGTGGCTTGCCATGTTTGAGTTGTAAAGTGTCATGGGAATGCAAGTGGACTTGTCCAAAGACCAATTGCAATACTAATAGCTAATTGACTAGTGAATGCCTGCTTTATTGGGCAAATCTCCATCTGTCTTTCTTCAGTCATTTCCCATCCCAATCGTTCAGCGTTTAACAGATCAAGATAGATCAAGTATATATAATAATCTCTAGTCTCAAGAAGTTCTGCATTCAACAATTTCGAAATCAACTCTAGTCCCCAGCTGTTACTTGTTTTTTAGCGACCCCAACTAAAATCCAAATCCAAATATTGGTGGTAAATTCAACCTTTTCTATTTTCGTGGTATGTTAGTATGCCCCATTTGTGAAATTACACCATCGTTTTCGATGCTTAACCCTATTTTGGCTGGGGAAACCAATTTTTGTTGGCAAAACCTCCAAGTTCTCTGGTTAGTTCTCCATTTTTCATCATTTTTCATGCTTAGTCCTTAGCTTTTCGAGGCTTCAACGGTTCAACCTCCATTGCCGTTGCCCAAGGCTGGTGTCGCCCCACGGTCGAGGTATCAGCGGTCTCAGCGAGCAAACCGACTCCTCGGAAGATGAGGAGAACGACCGGCACCTTGACCTGGTGGAGTGGGGGTTCCATAGCCATGGGGGTACCCCAAAATGTCGCTGGATGGATCTGGATGGTGTTTATAAATGGTTGATATATGGAAAATCCGAAAACTATTCAAAGTTGGATGATTTTTTGGGATACCCCCCATTTTTGGGATACTTCCAATTATTACGATTACTACTATTATGACAAGATATATGGTTGTTTATATATATACTGTATATATATATGTACACATGTATTGTATGTTGTTTTGTGCTATATAATAGTCATTATGATATTCCCATAGCATTATTAGCATTATAGTAATATTAAAATCATAGTGACATAGTGTTACTATTTATCGCTACTAGTACTATTTATGAAATTGTTGCTATGATTGTTAATATAGTTTATATAAATATGATTATTATATGTAATAATGATATGTAATGTGACATGATACTGGTGCCATTATTTGTATACATCAATTAATAAATAGATATATATAATTATATATATTATATACATACATATATATATATATATTGCACGTGGGAATACTGGGATTGTAATATGGACTAACACATAGTTATATTTACATGCATATATACATTATCTATATATATGCGTCAAATGTATGTATGTAATGTAACGTAACGCAATGCAATGCAATGCAATGCAATGTAATGTATGTATGTATGTATGAATGTATTTGGTTGTGCCTTATCGCATAGTATACACATATCATTACATATATATATATAAATAAATCAGAGGATTGAACAATTGATATTGTATTAATATAATATGAACTGATATTATAATACAATAGGATACAATATATGACAATATATTTATATATAATTTACGTATATGTATATGTATGTATATGTACGTAAATATACAGTACATCATAATATGATATATACAATGTACATCATATACCAGAATAGAATATTCTATACTTTGGTGGCATCACAAAACGTAGCTTCAACATTAGCCCCGAATCATCAGAGAAACGCATCTCGCCTGGCTTGCTGCGCCTGCACCGTTTTCCTCCCTGCCTTTCTTGCCTCCTCCAATTGCTTTAGTCTCGTTCTTCAATCACCAACTTCAGAAACTTCAACCACTTCCATACTTCAACAACCGAACAACTTCAACTGTGCGACTTCAAAAACTTCAACAGCTGCAGCAAGTTCAACATATTTCAACAATTTCACACAAGTGGAAGCTTGAAGAATTTTACCAACAACACAAACTGCAAGAAGGAACATACATAATTGAAATAATCCTGTTGATACCACCAAAAGTAGAGAGAAAAGACAACAAGCCAGCAAGACAATAGGGGAACAAGACCAGCAACCACCACAGCAGGAATGATGATTCCCAGGATGCCAACAGTCATGAGAATTCGTTGAAAACGACAATGACACCAACCACCAGCCCGTGCGAAACCTAGGAGGGCCGTCGCCTCGATGCAGTGGATGAGGAGTTGCTGGGCAGATTCCACAGCATTGGAGACTCGGTAGTGTGGTTATTCAATATGTTTCACTCAAAACGAAAGGTTTTGTGGATTTGTACGTGTACAACCAACTATTGTTACGTGTACTGCCTAAATGTCATTCTGAAATTTTGTGTTATCATAGGTATATAACGGTATATATATATATCACATTATATATCACAAAAACACCTCAACCCAAATCCCACACACGAACACCATGGACCGCGTCAAATTCACCGGCAGAGGAGCTGGAGTCCCAGGAGGGTGAAACCGCGGTAGCATGCGGGAGCTGTGAATGCCGTAGTAGATCGTCCCTAATTTGGCTGAAGACGAGGAACCTCCAGAGACACAGGTTTTGCGCAGGTCATGTCAGGTCAGGTGAGAATCTGAATGTAAGACATGTTTGGTCTGTGGTTACTGAGATGAGATGCTTCAAATGTGGGAGAACTTCAAGTCATTTAGCATTTGATGGTTAATTTCAGGTCATGGGAAAACAATGGTTGGGATATCCCCCTTTTGACAGAGACGAAAACACCAAGATTATTTTGAGACAGTTTCGTTATTTGGACTATTGTGAATTTTGACCACATTTTTGGGTTCTTGACCCATAGTGCCGGCTCGTTTCTGGTCACCTCGTTTTCTGGCCAGCTCCTGCCACTTCTTTCAATGTGGTACAGAAGTCGCTGCCCTTTTAAGGGCGGAACCCATGGTGCCATGGGGTGTCCGACTTACGACGCCTATGCCAAAGGCATCCACTTCTGTTCAAATGATGGGTCAAAATGTGTGGAGATCTTCCACATCACCAGTGGCTAAGTGTTGGTAAATGTTGGTAAACGATTTTTGACCCACCAGACATGGCGAAACTCCTTGGAAAAGACACAGCGCGCTGTCGGCCATGCCGAGGAGAATCCGTGGGTCCTTAGTGGGCTTTGGAGGCCCACTATCTTCCCGGCAGCCAAGTGCGGAGGCCAATTCGGCTCACAGGTTTCACAAAGAATAGAGCAGGGGTGCTAGTAAATACTCTAGATGTTGAATCTCCAAACCATTTGACGACTTTGAAGATGTTGATCGTTATTGTAGTTGTCATCACCTTGGGTTTCAAGATTGGTTTGATTCTGACCGAGGCAGGTGTTGCCTGATAATTTGAGTTTGAACGGCAACAAAAAAATTGCGCTAAGTCTGACAGGCAAACAATTTGTCACCCTGAGAAACTGGGTTTGTGGGACGATGGAAAAAAAGTCCATGTTTTGCCAGTACAGGGGATCTACAAAGATGATGGTTTGATGTGGTTTTGTTTGAAGTTGGGATACTTTAATATCATTCAATATCCAATGGTTGATATGTTGGCAACCCTTTTGGAGTATCCCCCATTTGCAGCCAAAAGCCATAATGTGTGTGTTGGACTTACCTGGAGATCGCGGATTGTAAGCTGCATCGGGCCATGGTATCGCTGCCAGCTTCAGAGGTGCCGGGATGATACCGGTCGTAGGTAAGCGGTCGCGGTAGCTAGGGTGTGTATACACATGCAATAGACAGACAATATACGAATACTATTGTTTAATATACAATGTATGTGTAAATATAATATATATATATATATACCCATACACATATATATAATATATATATACCCATACACACATATATATATATGTACATATCTGTAGTAGTATGTAAGTATAATGTGTATTGTTGACCAACGAAGTGATTGGTTAATTAAGTTGACCAATTGATTAAGTTGTTTTGTTTGTTATTAAAGGTATCAGTGTACGGTATCATGCGCTGATTACTATTGTCAACCAGAACTAGCTAGGCATCATCGAGGCGGAAGAGAATTAATTGAGGTCTCAATGCTCAAAAAGGCTGGGTAGATAAAGATCCAAGCATAGTCCTTCTATTCTATTCATTTTGGTGTCGCATGAAAAACGATCATTTCCGCCATTTCCGCCAGAGAATCAAAGCCAACCTCAGCATTGGACTGGCAGAATCCAAGATGTTGGTGTAGAGCTGTGTTAACGAGCTGTCCGTCCTCCATGACATGTGTTTTGACGACAATCAGTTCCAATTTTCATGTTGCACCGGTTTTAGAAGACATGTTCATTGAACATCCCAGTTTTATCATATTTCCAACAACGATAGGCAACTAGAAATACCCATCTCGCCTCCCCCATTTTATGGGCATCGGTATCGTCAGCCCCCATGTCCTGCAAGCCTCAGGTTGAGCCAATCTCTGACCAGCCTGGTGGCAGGTGGAATCTGACAAATTCCCGGAGAGTGGCTGCAATCGACATGGTTTTTTGGTTGTAGAACTTCGTGGATTTTCCACCGGATTACCAGGACTGTGAAGACTTTGAATCGTTTTCTGCACGGAGAGGGTGAACCCCAGCCAGGCCACCCGTATCTCCAAGAAGTGGGCATATCTATGCCAGGCAGCTGGGGAGGTCACATACCAATGTCTACAATGTACACATATTAAGTACAATATGATACAATATCATACAATACATATGTGAAAAATGTATGTCTACGTTTCTACATGTATGTCTATATACGTATTAGATATACACATATAAAGGGGCTACGCCCCCTGCCGCCGACCCCTGGTCTAGGGGCCTGGAACGTAAGAAGAAAGGTTTAGTGGTGACCTGTTCTTGTGTTGGAAATGTATGTGTGTATTTCTCTTCTGACCC
>Ga0126342_10019437_pt1 | contig 11537 bp, 5 predicted proteins | sample Cyp1metagenome_FD_92528 | JGI IMG/M metagenome (GOLD analysis project Ga0126342, IMG submission 92528) | Coral microbial communities from Lord Howe Island, Old Settlement Bay, Australia - Cyphastrea 1 metagenome | ecosystem: Host-associated > Invertebrates > Cnidaria > Coral ... | reverse complement strand
TTGCTAATCAAAAGTGAAGGCTGCTTTGAAAAGGATTTGCTTTACTTGACTCTTTTGGCAATACTAAAAGTAAATGGAGCTAATTGACTTTTAGTATTGGAGAAAAATTGGAGTTGGGAAAAAGTTTCCACTATTGCCATGTCGGGTCCACTATTGGCCATGCCCTCTGGACAAGGTCTGAACATGACTCTTTTGGCAATACTAAAAGTAAATGGAGCTAATTGACTTTTAGTATTGGAGAAAAATTGGAGTTGCGGAAAAATTGTTTCTACTATTGACAAGATATCACTATTGGCTAGACAACATTATTGTTGCTATTACTTTTATTATCATTACTATTATTATTGTTTTATGATTATTGTTTCTTGCTATTATTACTATTATTACTATGACTACTATTAATATCATTATTAATTATTTATATGTCATCATCATGGGATATATACGATATACACTTGGGATACATCATGACTGGCATATCATTGGGATATAATTGGACTATGTGATTTGATTTACCATACTATTATTGAGAGGCATTGAGATCATGTATTATTGGGTATATCTTATTGAGGTATTGGGTATTGGTTTACCATAGTGACTGTCCTTGGGCCCAAGTTGTGAATGGGTTGTCAACCACTCACTTGGGCTGCACTGCCAAGTAGCATATCTCTTGGTCCATGTTGGCAGGATCTTCAATCTGTTTGGAATACCTGAAATCAACAGAAACCATACCCCAAAATGGGAATTGAAATGGGGATTCCATCCTCTTTGAACTACAAAAATGTGATTTCATATATACCCCAACTATAATGACTGTATCATCATTATATGTAGATAAGTCCAGATCATAAAATTTATGTTTGGGGTTGCATATCCCTCTGGCTTTGTCTCAAAAGGGTGCATACCCCGAAATGGGAATGGAAATGGGAAAGAGATAAAAAAGAAGTATCTTTTTTGTGCGACGACAAACTTTGAGCACAATCCGAAAATGTGAGTTTATAATATACCCCAACTATAATGATTTCATCATCATCTCTCCCGTTTATATGTAGGGTATACAATACCCCTCTGGTAATTTAACATAGCTATTGAACATGGCCATTTAGCTCGTTGATTTACCTATATAATTTTATATAACTACAAACTACAAACTGATGATTTTCCATGGCAAACTGTTAGTTCACCAGAAGATATATATCTACCATAAACCAGGAATAAACCACTTATACCTCAACTGAACGTTATCCTGGCCCCATCCTGTAGGGTAACCTAGCTGTGGAAAATCACCATTTTTTCATGGGTAAATCAACGAACTCAATGGCCATGGCTCCAAAAACTATGTCACTATGTTAAGTTACCAGAGGGTAATAACCATATATTAACCATATATTGGCGAATTCCACCTATGAACCATCATTAACCATCCTTAACCATCCTCAACCATAGGGTTTAGGTTTTTAGGGTTATTAACCACCATTAACCAGCATTAACCACCATTAACCAGTATACGTAACCAGTGGGAAACATACAAAAACTATCGATAATCACCATTTTCAATGGGTAAATCCTCTGTAAATAGCCATTTTCAATAGCTATGTAACAGTCATTAACCATATATTCACCATCATAGTTCCCCACATCTTCACCATCGTGATCCTTCCGAAACGAACTCCCCATGATCCAACCGCAGGTGGAACAGGCCTCCAAGATCATTTTGCACCTCACGCGCGACAACATCGCTGCACTCGCGGCCTGGGGACCAGAGATTTTGATGGTTATGGGATTACAACTGACTATAAATGGGGTGACTTACTGACTTATAACTCTGGTTGGTGCTGTGGAACATTTTTCCCATCTTTTGGGAATAATAGTCCCATCTGACTTTCATATTTTTCAGAGGGGTAGGCCAACCACCAACCAGAACTGGTATATTTCGGGCCATAACTGTTGATGTTCTCTTTCACCATGAATTGATTTTTTCAAATGTGATTTGTTTCCCATTTTTTTTGCGAGGTTCCGTTGGTAATTCAAATCACTGCCCAGTAGCATTCTTTTTGAAGTTGCAAGGTGATGCCCCAGTTAGATAAGGCGGTTGATGCTATATCGAACGAGTTACATAGACAGGGTTTTTTCTTAACCAACACCACTGAGGGCACCACCTGGTGCTGTTTTTTGTGGATTAGTTCACTAGAGCCAACTCCAGGATCACCTAGACGAGGATTCCACTAGTTCTATTGTTTGTATAGCCATGTTTGATGTTTGACCATTGGGCAAAGCAACATTGATATGGAAATCAAAATTCAGCTGTTCAGAAAATCATCTGTAGATGGTGGATGTTCCACATCTATCTCTCTATCTGTCTATCTGCCTGTCTATCTATGGATATGTATGTATATATATATATATATAAAATGAATATATCTACGTATTAATTACATATTGTAAATCCATCTAATATATAGTTATATCAGTTATATCTAACATGTAATCTATCGATATATATATATATATATATTTATACACGTAATTATATCAGTTATATTATACTGATATAACTATTACATGTAGATATAGTGATATATGATATAGTACATGTATCAGTTATATCTGTCTATTACATATTAGTTGACTTCGGATATTGGGGATAACGGCTCGCCACACCACAGGTCATTGCCACCCTGAATGTCTTCGGTGCCGAGCCCGGCCAAGATGGAGATCTGGTGCTGTAAATGTTTGGACGGACTTAGCCGGCCTAGTAAACATAGAAAAACCTGTGGAAAGATCCACCATTTTGTCAATGGGACAACTCACTATATCAATGCTTATTTTCAATAGCAAACTGTTAAATTACCAGAGGGTATCAAAGATAGATTTTAATGAGGATATCTCATCAAACATAGATTTTATGATCTGGACGTATCTACATATCTACATATAAATGGGATATACGATTTATAGTTGGGGTATATATGAAATCACATTTTCGGATTTCAATGAGGATGGAATCCTACTAAACATGGATCAAGACATATGCTACTTGGGCATCCCAAGTAAATGGGTAACAGCTCATTCATAAGTGAGGACATCCCATATATACATATGTATATATATATATATATATTAAAAGCAACTTAAAAAGGGGAAGGCACGTTCAAGTAATTCCAAGGTGGTAACCCATACCCAATATCTCCATATACCTTAATAAGATATACCCAATAATATATATATTGTCTTAACAGCTGTCAATAATAGTATGGAAAATCAATAATCAAAGAAGCTACGAGGTGGTGCCCCTCCAGTGATGTGAACGGTGGTTTAGAATTCTCATTAAGTAGTTCGAATTATCTACCACAAACCATAATTAATTGACCTAGGCAAAGTTACACCAACTGAGTGATTCGGCATCACCTTGTATATTTCGACCCAAACAATTGGTATTCAACCACCTTGCGGGTCCGATAGTTTTGACACAACATTAGATTAAATATTGTTTCAATATCGGCTGAATATATTGATGGTTTAATTATACAAGGTGGTTTAATATTGGTGTTAAGGACATGATAAGCAGATGGGGCATCACCATCTATGTGAGTAAACCCTATAGACGGTGGATTTGAAACGACCTCACTGCCACTGGAATGATGCCTCGGGGAAACTCTCCCAACATTTCCGAACATATACTGGTAATAGTATATAATAATGGTTAATAATGGATAATAATGGATTATAATGGATTATAATGGATAATAATAATGGATATTACATAATATAATATAACTCTGTTTGGTGGTTTGGAACATTGTTGATTTTTCCATATATTGGAAATAATCATCCCAACTGACTACTGTAATATTTTTCAGAGGCGTTGAAACCAACCAGTTATGTATGTCAATCGTTGGCCCCTCATCAGACATTGAGCATCAGTCACTATGGCATACCCTCTGGTAAACATACAAAAAACTCTGGAAAATCACAATTTTTACTAGGTAAATCAACTATAAATGGTACAATTTCAATGGAAAACTGTTAGTTTACCAGAAGGTACTATGGCATGAAAATTCCAAGGAAATGACCTTCCGGTCATCCAGCGGAGATATGAAATTCTGGAAAGATCTGTTTATCGGTACCCCAAAAAATTGATGGTTAAAAAAATCGCATTCTAATGACAACTACCATGTTATGGGTATCCCCATTTCCAGATACACATAAACATAGGTTTGCTTTAAACAAATACATGTTTGAATGTGTTTTTAGCCATCAAACATATGGGGATATCATTGATTAATGATTGTTGTTTCATGAGGCTGCTGATGAATTGGTTCAGGCTGAAAACACTACCAACCAGACCATGATGATAGGTGACAGCTCCCTCTGGCTATTTCATGAAAAGTAATAGCTATCAACCAGGAGATAAACACAACTATGAAATTGATGATTGAGAATTGTGTAAGTCTCAGCCATGATGGATACTTGATCGAAGTACATGAATCTGTTTTCTGTCGGATGGGGAGAACAGGGGTTGATGGATAATTGCACCATATGAAAAACGGTTGGCGATTCGAAATATCTCTTGCAGTTCCTGGCACTCTTTGTAACGGTTGATTGGCTTGGTTCGGGATATCTCCACAGCATTCAATCTGCTTTCCCTCGTCCCCGCAGTTTTCGCTCAAGTCTGACAGACTCGGACCCCTAAATCCTTTCAAAAGGGCCGCTGCTGCCACTCCCCGTATCTCTTTTCGCCTATGCCGGCGGTTGCGAGCAAGATGGCACGCACCAGCTGTGCTGGTGCTTTGGTCAAGCTGGTTGTTGAAACACCGGAGCACATACTGTGGGGATGCATCAAACACCTATTACCCTCTGGTAAACTAACATAACTATACATAACTATGGAAAATCAGCACTTTTTAATGGGTACATCAACTATTTCGACTGGGCCATTTTCAAGTTCGCAAACTGTAAACGTTTACCAGAGGGTACCGTATTTGGGAAAATACACCTCCCGTAATCTTGGGATACCTCGGGTCCCATATTTTGACTCATAGCCATGTGTATTGCATGTTGATAGTGTAATTTCAATGGCCATGCAACAGGAACCGATTGATTGGAGGTAGCGATTCCATATATGTTTGGCCTATTTTTTAGGCCTATGTAAGGGAATATACCCCCAAAATATGGCCAGAAATATGGTACTAACGTACCTCCATTTTAGGATCCTGGAATTCCCATTGATAATTGTTTAATCTGAAATATCCAAATACTCATAGAGATATTATAGAACTGGTATTTATCTGAAATATCCAAATCTGATATTATAGAACCAGCTTAATTCTTGATATCCACACTTATTCTGATGTGTATTTGATACAGATCTTCCCGTTCATGGAACCACAGTCTTCGATCTGTTTTAGCAGCCATCGGGTTGTCCATTCGCTACCTGGGATGATTATCGCTTAACACCAGATACAACAGTTACGTTATCTGTACAATTAATTCATGTATTCCATATGATATTGAATTTAGCCTTATATATATACACATACACTTTATATCAAGTACGGATAAACATAATAATATATGATATGTATGTGTATACATATGTATATATATATATATATATATATATGTATATCTATATATATATAGAATAATGCCAACATAGGATTAATAATCCCCGCGGTATTAATCAACCCCCTCTGCCCCCCAAAAAAAATGTAATTTAAAAAAAAGGTGGTCCCCCAGGATTAATAAACCGTTTGGCTGGGACATGATTAATCAACCTTCTTTGCTGAAATCATTTTTTTTTATCCAACACTTGTTATTTCCAATTCTATTTATTTCCAATTGTGTGTTTACCTTTTTTTTATCATCATTGTTATACTTAAGGTTTAAGTTAATCATTGAAAATTTCAAAAAACAACTATTCCCGAAATGATCGATTTCTAATTAAAATCTTTATAAAAATCATCAGTTTGGATAGCTCCCAAAGGGTACCCCCCATGAGCCCATGTCCCCCATTAATAATAACCACGGTTTGCCGCTGATTAATCAACCACCTTTCTGATCCATGAGATTTTAACAAATCCAATGGAATTCTATTAAGATCTAATTGACGTAAGCCATATCCAAATTTTTATGGTTCAGAGTTGCTTATTAAGGGATGGTCAAGAAAACTAGCCAGAAGGTACCTACCTACCTACCTGAGGGGGGGGGGTTGATTAATCCGATGTTGGCATTATATGGAATATGGAAACATCCCCTACTTAGGCGCCCTCCTTGGCGCAGCTTTGCTCAGTGCCCCTGGTTTCGTGGCCCCGGGCGCCGGGCGTTCCGCTCCATCCGCTCCCAGCGCTGCCGCCGTTTCGGGCGCCGCCTCGGGCGCCGTTTCGGCCGGCGGAGTGGGATCTGCGTCGGTGGTGGCTTGGTGATTGGTTTTTAACTATCACACATTATTGTTGAGAATTGATGGCAGATACTATATTAATTAGTTGGTTGCAATAATCATTAGGATTTACCATTTTATAGTTCACTGATGGCTGATTGGTGGGGGGGAACATGAATTTTATTTTTCCATTCAGTTGGGAATCATCATCCTAACTGACGATTCGTCCATCATTTTTCAGAGGGGTAGGTGGCTCAACCACCAACCAGGATTTGATGAGGATTTGATAGTTCATTGATCCTATCTGACTTGGGTCTCCCATCAGATTTCTCCATAATTTGATCAATATCTGGGGCTTTCCCAAAGTAGGGGTACCCCAAGTCAGCATCCAGCTATTAGATTGGGATTTTCGACCATGAACCATCCAGCAATAAAGGGATACCCCCATTGGTTATGACTAACATAGCCATGGAAGCCATGGCCCATTTATATCCATTTAGTTCGATGGTTTACCGAACTTAAAAATGGTGATTTTCAATGGCTACGCTAAATAACCAGATGGTATATATATGTAAGTTAAGCAAATGTATGCATACATATACAGCAGAGTAAAGTAAGTGCAGTTAGAGTTACAAGTGTATGTATATATATATAAATACAACCATAGTTAGACAGCCCCACATCCCAACTTATGGGGGTCTATAAGTATAGTAAACTACCCATTTGCAACTTCAACTGCGACCCCAAGTTGATGGATATGATTGGGATATATTCGAGATAAAGTCAATATATATATATATATGTATATATATATATATTTGTCTTGGCATTTCCAAGTGGTGTTGAAATTTTCATGGGATAATCATGAATCTGATTGGGACAAGTTTCAGGATACATCCAGGACATAATGGAGAGCCAATGGAGATGTAGTGGCATAGTTTCTATGTCCCTGACGTATCACTGGCATTGCCGGCACTGTAGATAGCTAAGTTGGTGCCACTAACCCCAGGAACTATGGTTTTGCAGGGGAAATATCTATGGTTAATGGCTAATGGGATTATAAATCAACTTATAACTTATAACTGGTGTCAATCATCAAGTAACTGCGTAGATATATGTAGAATTATATATGTAGATCAAAAGTGGCTCATGTAACTTATATTCGTGGGCTTTGTAAACCAACAAACATACTTAGTGGCGAACTACCCGCGAATCGTACGTGGCTTATAACCCTGGTTGTTTCTTCGGGATAAGTAGGGTTCGTCCACTAAAAAAGCAGGGGTGAACCTTTACCACTTACGATCCGTGGGATGAACCACCAAGTATCCAATTCTATCCCAAAAATTATCTATGAATATTCAAAATACTATTGTACTTTAGCCACTATTGATTATTATTATTATTACTATTATTATATATAGTTATTGTAATTATTAATTATTACTATTCTTATTAATGATTCTCCCATTGGGCTTTGTAAATCAACAAACAGAAAGCCCCCCCCGCTGTTCCCAAGGTCGCTGGTAGCGCCCTGGGCATCGCCGCCGCCGCGTCCGCCAGTCGCCGCAAGGGCGCGGCGGGCGCGGCCAAGACGGGCGCGAAGAGCGTGGCGTGCAGAGCTCGAGGGAGGGAAGCCGGTATGGCGCATGTGGCCAGCGTGGCACAGGAGCTGGGAAAAGGTGATTTGAACGGGAATAAACCAATAAACCATCAATCATACCCTCTGGTAAACTAACACTTTGCTATTGAAAATTGCCATTTGGTTCGTTGATTTACCACGATTTACCCATTAAACTTGGTGATTACCCTCTGGTACACTAACAGCTTGCTATTGAAAATTGCAATATTTAGTTGATTTACCCATTAAATTGTGATTAGTGATTACCCTCTGGTAAACTACCAGTTTGCTAGTGAAAATTGCCACATTTAGTTCGTTGATTTGCCTGTTGAAGATGCGGGAAAACGGTGATGATTTGTGGGACATCGGTGGCGTGCTGGAAAAAATCGCCAAGAAATAGTTCGATGATTTTGCAAACTAAACCTCCGGCTGTTTGTGGGAACATGATGATAGAACCCACCATTTCATGGCTGGTTGGTGGTGACTGGAACCATTGAATTTTATGACTTTCCAGAAACAGTTGGGAATGTCATCATCCCAGCTGACGATTCGCCCATCATTTTTCAGAGGGGTAGGTATACCCCACCAACAATTTCATAGGATTTGATGATTTTCATTGATGGCTGCTTGGTGGTTTGGAACATGGCTTTTATTGTCCATATATTGTGAATAATCATCCCGACTGACTTTCATATTTTTCAGAGGGATTCAAACCACCAACCAGATGGTCATGCAATACTCATGGGGATTGAGCCCTTCCAGCTTGCTGACTCTGACATGTGGATGGGATAGTCGTGGATATTGATTAGGATTTAATTACATCAAAAGGGGCGCCGATAGCCGTTGGCGAGCTGGTGTTTATTGATGTTCATGGATGAAACGGACAAGAGCTGATTTTGTGCAATGTCAAGAAGCGTATGGGGTTCATAAACCACGGAAATTTATGATCTGCTTGTCTGTCGGATTTTCACAATTACGAATCAAATGTGATATGGGGGGCTATAGTGTAGAGAAGGCATTAGCGCTTCCAATGTTTTGGAACCCCCGCAGAAATTAAAAGTATATAAGTGGGGGAAGTTGTCTGATTTCTTATAACTGATTTCCAGCTCTGGTTGATTTTTTTTTGTGGCTAAAGTGAGATACTGTGTATCCCCAAGTTCAGGGGTAATGTCAATCCCTGATTCATAAACAACTGGGCTGTTTAGGTGGGGTGATCATTTTTGTTGAAGCAAACTGAACCTAAACATCCCTAAATGATCAACCATGGTTTAAATTCAGGGTCAGGGTTGTTCTGGCTGTGGTCATTATGGCCAAAAGCCGGATGGTTCCTGGATGGGTTGTAGCGAAAAAAATCGTGTTGGGCTTACCGGTAGATGAATTTACCACATACCAGCTGATCCATCTAGTATTAAACTTGGAATTTCACTCACTTTTTGGACATAGACCACAATTTCGAAAGCACAGATGGCGTTATTTGGGGATATCAAGCCACTTTTCATTTTTCAAGATATGTGGATGTTTCTGGTTGTTTCTGATGGTCACAACTATCGTGTGTTAGATAAGCCATATGGGGTTTTCCTACAATGGGGGTACCCCGAAATGGATGGTTTATTGAATGGAAATTCCCGCTAAAATGGATGATTTGGGGGTACCCCCATTTTAGGAAACCTCCATATCATTATCTAGCAATTATCTAAAACTGTCCTGGATATGGGTTACTGATAGTATAGTGTTTGATATTGATATATTGGATATGTTTACAACTATAACTGTATCATTAACCCCAATACATGGCCCATGTCACAACTCCACTATCCAATAATGTGGTTAAAACAATTTCATAAACAATCCCCCAGTCATCACCATTTTTATAGGTGGTATGTGACTACAATTCCCAGTCATGGGTGGTAAACATGGCATTGGTTTACCCACATATTGCTCATATTACCCTTTGGTAAACGTTTACATAGCTATGGGAAATCACCATGTTTACTATGTAGATCGGCTATTTCTATGACCATTTTCAAGTTCGCAAACTGTAAACGTTGACCAGGCCGGGTACCACCCCCTCACTGCCACAGGAGTTGCTCCAGAAGCCCGCGCCACAGCGTCTGCAGCGTTTGGTGCTGGAGCTGGAAAGCTTCGCGAAGGAAGAGTCGCTTGGGATGACGTCTTCCGTGGGGACCGACCCGAGACCCGAGGGTCGGGTCAAATTGGAGAGTTCCAAAGAGTCACCTGGAACTTGGGTGATTTCCAATATGTTATCATATCTTGTTGCTAATCTTGACTCACTTTTTTTTTGGTGAACTCACTTTTTTGTTGGGTGAAATATGTCATACCCTCTGGTAAATTGATATAATTAGACCCTGAAAATCACTGATTTTTAGTGGTTTCACCAATCCTCCAACCCCGAAAATTGCCAGGGTCTATGTTAATTGACTGGGACATATTTTGTTGCTAATCTTGACTCACAATTTTCTTGACATTTTAAGGTGAAAATCACAAGGACTGGTGGAATTTTACCATGGCTACCATGGTCACCTAGCCGTGCCGAAGGGCTAGCTCTGCTGAAATTCACCTGGCACGGGGAGAACTCTGAGATGGTGAATTTACCTTGACTGGTTGGTGGTTTCAAACATGGCTGGATTATTTTCCATTTCATATATGGGATGTCATCCTTCCCATTGACGAACTCCATCATTTTTCAAGATGGTTAAAAACCACCAACCAGTTGAACATTATATATTAATTCAATTCTGAGACATCCGCAGGAATCTTGGTCCTAAACTCGAACCATTAGAGTAGCTAATTCATCCCGGGCTTTCGAAAGGACTGAAGTGGCACTTCGACTTGCTTGATTTGTAGATCGTCCCAGAAACGGTTCCATCAGACTGCACACCATCCAAAAAACATAAAACATATGTTTGGGTAATTTGGGTTATATCCACAACCAAATTCAACAAAGTAAATCTCAAAGAGGCGTTTGTTGCTGTCAATCCATCAAAAAATTGAAAACTGGATTTTAACTCACCAAACCCCATTGAAATGTAAAATCTATGACATTCCATTCCAATCCATCTTCCACTGCAAGAAAACCCATATAAAACCATGTAAACCCCATGTAAAAAAAAACGTAACAAAAACCATGTAAAAATCACATTTCCACCCATGAACACTGGCTGAGACTCCCCCGTTTTCCATCAAAAAAAAGGAACGGCGGAACGTCCCTCAGGCTCTCTCGTGGCGCCGAGTTCTCTGCGCCCGTGCTTCGAGCTTTTGCGGAGGCTGAATTGATGGGGTTAAAACATATATTACAAACATTTGTAGTTATATTCTATTAATGTTACATAATTAATTCAACTATTTATAATTGGGATATATTAGTTAATATGGTACATATTTGAACTATTTATAATTGAACCCTAAACCCTATTTGTTTATATTCTATTAATGTTACATAATTATTCAACTATTTATAATTGGGATATATTAGTTAATATGTTACATATTTGAACTATTTATAATTGAACCCTAAACCCT
>Ga0126342_10019436_pt1 | contig 11537 bp, 8 predicted proteins | sample Cyp1metagenome_FD_92528 | JGI IMG/M metagenome (GOLD analysis project Ga0126342, IMG submission 92528) | Coral microbial communities from Lord Howe Island, Old Settlement Bay, Australia - Cyphastrea 1 metagenome | ecosystem: Host-associated > Invertebrates > Cnidaria > Coral ... | reverse complement strand
TGCTTCCAGCTCAAAGAGTCTTGAGGGCTTCAGAAAGGGTTTGAGAAAGGGTTCAACTAGGAAAGGAATTGAGAAACAAATTTAATTAACCACCAAAATTTTAGAACCCTGAAATCCAAACACTTTATTTAGGGGTGTGCAAACATACATTATTATTTTGATGTCAGGGGACTTCAAGGCTACCCCCTTTGCGCGATTGTTTTTTGGCATTTGTTGAAAGGGTTTAGTAAGGAAATCGACCATTTGAGCCTTGCTGATTTTTTTGCACTCCAGAACTTTCCAAAAAAAACAAATCACCTATGTATTCCCAAATGAATTGCCTAATTGAAAACGAATACATAAGGGAACTTTCCCTCCAAAAAATAAAATCACCTATGTATTCCCAAATGTATTGCCTAATTGAAAACGAATACATAAGGGAACTTTCCCTCAAAAAAAAAAATAACCTATGTATTCCCAAATGAATTGCCTAATTGAAAACGAATACATAAAGGAACTTTCCCTCCCAAAAAAAAAACACCTATGTATTCCCAAATGAATTGCCTAATTGAAAACGAATACTAATTAAAGGGTAAAAACGGAAAAAAACGGGAAAAAAAAGTTGGCGTACTTTATTGCGGGGGGGTTTTATTATTGTGAACCGGGAGTTGGCGTACTTTATTGCGGGGGGGTTTATTAACGCCATGTGAACATTATATATATATATATATGTATGTAATGTAATGTAATGTAATGTAATATAATGTATTGTATTGTAATGTAATGTAATGTAATGGTATGGTATGGTTACGGTCATGGTTATGATTGTGGTTATGGTTATGGTTATGATTGTGATTATGTTTATGGTATGTTATGGTATGGTATGCATGCATGTACATACTTGATCATACTTGCATCTATCTTGTTTTTGGACAAACCCATAGCACAGGAAAGAAAAACATTTCAGACATCTGCGTGGTGGTGGTACGGCTAGAAGTCTTATCTGGAAAAGGATGGCCGGGATTGGTCACAAAGCGTCACAAAGGCAGGCCTTATCATTCGGAGAGCACTACTATAGGATACTACGTATATAGGTAGGTGTCTGGTTCAATATTATGCTTTCATCAATCTACCCGATGCAATCGGTTGCATTCCATGTATTTAATCTGCTTTCCAGTAGTTCTTCTTCCAACACTAAAACTCACGCCCAAAAATAGGCTCATTGCCATGATAACAGCCAAAAAAACATGTGAACACAAAATTGGATACGCACCTACCCCAGCAACGCCATAATATCAAACGGTGCTAGACCCTTCCTCAAATGCATCCATGATGCTTCGTCCAAGCCTTTTTGCTGAGCCCATGTTTGGCAAACGGACTCCATGGCCGCCTCAGAAAGAATTTGGACATAATTCCTATGGTACGACCTCTCGTCACCATGCCATGACTGGCTCCTCTGATTTGGCAATGCTCAAAATGCCCCTTAGACATCCTTAGACTAGAATACTAGAAGACACTAGAAGATACTAGAAGTCTACGATTTCATGACAATCGCACCTTCACCAGTCTCAGCTGGCTCAGCTGGCTCAGCTGGCTGAGCTGCAGACTGACTCATGCAAAACAGCCATCTGTGGCCCATGCTGTCTAAAACACTCAGGTAGTATCTGATGATGTTCCATGAATACTCTTGGTGGGAGGTGAGAGGTACTATTAGGGCATATTTACATATATTTGCGAGTAGTTTTTAATGAATGTAATTAATTCGTGCAGGCTGACAGGTACTTGTGGTACTTGCGGCTGCAAGTGTCTGAAGGTCGAAGAAGTGCAGTTGAAGTGTGGGGTGGAGATCACTAGTTATGTCTGGTTAGATGTTGCTTGTTGGTCACACTTCTCTATACCCTATACCATCAAATGTCATAGAAGTTATAGTATTCAGGAGACGTTTTCAGATCTGCTGCAAATTAGCTCTTGCCGTCAGATTTGCCGATGTTTCTATCTACCCTTGATATCCCCTTAATGGAGGGTATAGACCAGCAGCCAAAAAGCTGCAGCACTACAGTGTTTGGCAACAACTTTGGGAGGTCTCGGGAATGACATTGTGAGTGTGTCTGTCGCTTTCCAAATGCTCGCTCTTTCTAGTGCGTAGCTGAAATGACATGGAAGGATCAAGGCTTCATTTCATATCATACACATTCATACACACGATCACCAAGCAAAAGGACCATGTAAGACATAAAGTATTATAAAGGCACAAGTATCTGGGTATGGCAGTCAATGTTCAACCACTATCAGGATTATCAGGCATCTATAGACATTCCACAGGTGTGGCTCCTTTGCAGATCCTAGTTGACTTGCTGTTTTCTCATGTTTTCTCAAGCAGTCACTACATAGCAACAAACACCTATACCGCCTTTACCAATGATGACCAATCCACTCAACTCCCGAATCACCTCCAAGCATCCTCCGTATCGTGCCAATGTGAGGCACCAAATCAACCTGAAATCACATGCGCTCCAAAGCAAGATTCGGAAGAGTCTCCATGTGGCCAAGCTTCAACATCCGGAGACATCAAAGGAATGTGTTTGATGACAGATTAAACGATTGAACCAGCCCTTCCCTAGCAAGAAGTAGGAAAGCTGTCAAGTCAGAGTAGCAAGCATGAAACAGCTTCAGATGCTGGGAAGTAGACTTGCAATGTTGTACCATGACTCATCATTGCTGTCAGAAAAACTCAGGATCTTGTTTGACGCACGAAATGGAAATCAATATGTCAATGCAGCCTGCAGTGCATGCCACTATGATGCCACTATGTTATGTGTCACAGAGATCCACAGAGTGCTTCTAATGAAACATTTGACCATCGGTCATGGCAAGCGTCCAGACACTTCTGCAACGATCCTCTGTACCTTCTTTGGATACAGGAGGGTGTAGAAGCAAACAATTAACGAAATACAACCAATAATGAAATATTGCTCGGTCAAACAGTGCCCTGAAAGACCCTTTGAAGTATCAGTGGCATCTGTTCCGCATATTCATTGTGAGTAGTGATGAATGAGTCCATTGGCACATTCTCCACGTCTGGTGCCCGCAAAGGGCTGCATCCAGCCATGGGTGCTCCACCCCGACGGAACTGATAGGACATGAGGAAGGAGTCTTGTGCGAAGAAGCCATTGATAAAACGGCCACTGACCAGCTGGCGAAGCTTTGACCAATCCTCATTCAAAGCCAAAGCCGGTGTGCCTAGCATCACTGCATCACAAACGATGTCCCGAGCCACCGGATTGCCATCTGTCACCATTTCTTGGAGCTCCCTGAGACAGCTCTGAACCACCACCCCACCAGTGGAATATCCCATGAGACTTACAGTAAATGGTGCTTGCCTCCGCGCATTGCTATGTGCTTCCACCAGCTGTCGGGCCAACAGCTTTCCAACCTGCTGAGCTCGGGCGCTGGCTCGGTCAATCAAGTCACCAAGCTCGTCCAACAGCGCGGAGATCAGCCCTTGCGAGAAGGAAATGAGATTTGTGCAGGAGAGCAAGAAACGGGCCACGGATTCACTTCGCTTCAGATCACGGGCCAAGAGATCACTGAGTTGCAAACCCAATGAATACAAGACGGCTGTTTCGAAACGAAGGAAGTAGACCTGGCCTGAAGTCCAAGGTTTATCTGGGTCCACCACCCATGGTTGGCAGACGTCTGCCAAGGAACGCAAAAAACCTGATATGCAAACTACTTTGTGAGGAGACAAGGAAGGACCTATCGCCTCAAGCCGAAGCTCTTGCATTTTCAATACTCGGCGGCGCATGTTTGTGAAAGCCGTCTTGCCATCCATGAATCCTGCGATCAAGAATATGCCTTTGAACCACGCAGGGGACTCTGCAACCCACTCCATAAAGCTATCCAAATATGAATCCTGCATCAGCCAACAAGAAGCCCTCATAATTGCCATGTGTTGATTATCCTTGTGGCAAAACACCCGAGTGTCCAGAGTGTGCACAATTTCTGCTGTCTCAACAACTGAGAAGGCCATCAAAGCTCCACATATTCCACCGATGCACAAAGAGCCTGGTACAATGTATGGGTATTGTCCAGGCAAGGTATCCTTCTCCAATTCTTTCATTTCGGCATCCAACAAACGGTTGCCGTCGATGTCCGGCAAAAAGTTGGCATATACAGCTGCTCGGCCTAAGCGGAGCTGGTCTTGCTGCTCCACCCCTGGAGTGAACTCAGTATCAGCTAGTTCTCGGATTTCTGCTTGATCTGTTCCTAGTTGCAGAGTCAAAGGGTCTGACACCTGTAACTCCCCCATGGCCACCAAATACCGTTCGAGGAGCTCCAGAAAGATTGTGGCTCCTGGTTCGATTGCTTCTGCTGCCCTTTGTAAAGACGAGCGCAGTAGGGCTCCATAGCATGGCCTGAGGAGGCAAAGCAAAGTGCCCAAAGGTAGCAAATGTTCCATTTGCTGGGTGCTGCGACAAGACTGCCGATATCGATCCGCAGCCTCCTCCACCGTTTTGTATCCCACTGCCCGGCGAGCACACGTAAGAAGATCCAGTTGTAGCTCAGTCACCGTCCCAGTCGCTGTCCCAGTCTCCAAAAGCACTTCACAAATCTCCTGGACAATGTCTTCCAGGCGGTTTGCATAGACTGCCACCACGCGCTCTTCATGCCCGACAACGCGACGAGCTGCTACCACGGCACATGTACAGCAAAGGATTGCCAAGTTTTCCTTGGTGCGTCGCAAGTGCGGCAAAATAAACAGAAAGTTGTTCAGAAACCACCTTGTTTTTGCTCCTACATGAATCTGAGGAAGAAATATAAAGGAATATCAGTCCTTGGAAAATGTCAGGATGTGAATGTGTATGTGTATATATATATATATACATATCCATATTCTTCCATCATATTCTATCTACTAGTCTACCAGTAGTATCTTCCAGAAGTATGGCTTCCATGGTGACAAGTGGACTGGTGATGACTGATGTAGGTTTTGTGTCCTACAAGAAGGAGACGGATGACTGATGGTAATGATGTTTTCTGAGGATGTGCTTTGGGTGTCTCTAAAATTGAAGTACACAAAAACATGACATGTTGATGGGAAACATGTTGATAATAATTATGATAATAATATGATAATTCTGTGGAACTAGGATGAACGTGGATGAAATAGAAGTACCTCGTTTTCAGACAAACCACTTCGTTTTCTACTGATTGTTTGTAAATGACGATGTGCGTGCCCCTCACACAGAAATCTACCAGCTCTCGTACGCTGGATGTGTATCCGCTGATTGTTGATTAATCTATCAGCAAACTTCTAAGTCCACCAATATGGTATCACATGCCAAAAGGCCTTAAATCTACAAAATATGTCGTTGTGTTTAGACTTTGAGCTTGCTCAAAGTGATTGTTCTTTGCTGACGAGTGAGGCGTGAAAGAAATTCTTCAGGATTTTCCACATGGTATTGACTTTCAATGTAGTTGCGCCCAACTTTCACATCTTTCACATGGTGTCTGATGCAGACCAGCCACTCGTTGTTCTGCAAAAAGATCCTCTAAGACTGGAAGACCAGAGGGCCTTGTGTCACGACCAATCTCTGCCAGAAACTGCAAGCTTCTACGCTGCAATTCCTCCGCCTTTTTGGTTTGTGCCAGTGACTGCCGGAAAGTGTTCTCCAGCGCAGTTGGGCACGCAATTGGCTCTTCCATGAATTCAATTTCTAGCTCAATTTCTCCTCCAATTTTGGAACCGGCGGTGCTGCCAGTGCCACCATCATCAACCGAAGTTGCAGTAGTCAACGTGCCAGAAGGACGGAGGCTCGCAAGCGAAGGAGCAAGATTCACATGCATACGGACCTTAGGTTGTTTGCCATCTTCATCTAGCAGCCTACCATCCTGTGTGAACGCACGTCGAAAAGCTTCGTTGAGCTGCACAGCCCCAGTTGCAACCAAATTATCAGGATAGTACATGAACAAATCGTCATACACCATGAGCTCTAGAAGATCTTGCTGCTGGTACCAGAATGTGAATTGAACATTGCTGTAGGTGACCTGCAAACCGTTCTCAATCCGCATATGATAGCCATGCTGTGGATCCGTTGTTCGCCTCTCCTCGAGAGTGGGTACAGACCTGTACTTGTCAAGCTTTCCACGGAGAAGATCTCCGCAATCAAAGTTGCTATTTGGAAGGCCATTGAACACAAACTTGTTCCTGTCGTTCTGGCCAGCAGTCAAAAATGCGGCTTTGGTTCGGGCCGTCTGCTGACCGCAGGCAGCCACGACATAGGCACAAATCTTGTTGCTACCTTGGTTCTGTTGGCGTGTCCCATGCATACATCCGAGAGTTCACATGCGATTTAAACATGTGGAACATGTGGAAATATTAAAACATATTTTAAAGCAGTAGCAAAATGGGCTGACGGAAATTGCAAACAGCAAGGGACCCATAAAATCAAGAATGGTATGATAAACACAGATGAATAAGGTACCTTTGTCGATGGCCAAATTCTCTTCCATGCGCAAACTCCGTAAGGTCACTCTCACCTGTGATGTTTTCATGCGAAGTCTCTCCGCACTTTGCTCCTGCGCTGGTGGTATTTCAAGGTCCCCTTCACGGGTGACCCGTACGAAGAGCTCTGAACGTTCATCTCCTTCGCCAGTTGCCTCCCTCAAAGGTAGGGCACGATTGAAGCCAGAACTTGCTGAGAGCACATCCCGCAGTGGTAAAACGCAACTTCCCATGAGCTGCCCTTCACAAATGACCTGGAAAACCAAGTGTGACTCATGACCTGTGAAAGGCAGCTCGACACGCCAGTCAAAGATGGGATGGGGTCCAAATGCTTCACCCAAAGGTGAACGTTGCTCATGATTGCCCAAGGCAACCACCGCTTGTGGTGGAAGCCAATGAATTCCTGGCAATCGGAGATTTGTCGCCCTGATAACAGTCACTAAGAGTTTACCTTGCGAGTTTTGCTGCGTTTGCTGCAACCTGGGGTAAAGGCGCTGTTGCAGCTGCAGCCACGACATAGCAACAAATGTTCATCCGTGCATCTGTGATGGGCAAACACTATGAACAGACATTTGTTGACAATTCTTGGTGTGACCAGAAAACACCAGTTAATACAGTATTAATACCAGTTACAATCTGAAGCTGTAAATCTCATTTAGGATTTCTATAAACCAACGGCTGCGGTGACCTGGACGGAGTGCCACTCCTCTGCGTTTTTCCAAAGACAAAGTTGGCATTAAGTGACTCAATGGTTGAAATCACCTACCATCACCATTAAATCACCATTAAATCACCATTGAATCATCCGTCCAAGCCATCCACTCCTCTTCAAGCTCCTGGCGCAAGGCCTCCAAGTCCTCCGGGGTTCAAACTCCAACAATACGTTCATCATTGATCCAAGATATGCAGAAATTGCCGTAATCCAAACGTACTTCTACATCATGGTGGGCCCCAAACTTATTTCTATCATGTTCTAGCTATGGCAGTCCTTGCAGTTCCTCTCTGTAGAGCACCTCATTGTCCAAATCTTCATGATGCAACATCAATGTCTACCTTGCAGAATGCACAGATCCACATTCCACTGTGCAGGTTTTAACATCAAGATCTTTTGAGGATCCGACCCCCTCAAGACCTGCTAGCCGCCAAGTTGCTGTCTTCAAGATCTCTTCACCATCACCTGCATCTTCTGACGATCTGACAATCCAATTTCTCATGGGTTGTCTCCAGTACTAGTAGAGCCTTTGCTATGAAGCGGAGGATCTCGCATGGAGCATCGAGGATGTCAAAGAGCGATCGCACGGCATGCATTTCAAATCATTTCAATCTGCATGGAGACCTGGATTCCAAAAGTGTGGATTTGGCCCCAGCACCTCAACATGGGAACTCCACAGGTGATGCCTGACGGTACTTATTGCACAACTTTCCCATCCAAAATGTCGATAAATGTCGATAATAAATGAAAATTATCACAGCTTCCTCAGCTTATCTGCATTGCTGCTGCTAGGCACACTTTCTGCTGACGAATTCTGATCTTGCTCGGAAGCGCCTCTCCCAGCACAAAGTCCTTTCCAAGCGCTACACTTCGAGACCCGTTGATGTAGATATTATACATATATATATATATGGTATTTTTATATGTGTATGATACATATATATATATATATAATATATATATGCATATATTAATTGTATATACATATACAGTAATATAAATCATGAGGATATATGATAAGTTTGTGATAGTATTATCTGCAAAACAGCTGGTAAACTTCGAGCAAAGCTGGGGCACTGCAAGCTTCTAGCTTCATCGCAAAACCTCGCACTACCAACGCGCTCCGTCCCTCAATCTTCACCTTTTCCTCTTCCATGAAACACGAGAACAGCAGACCGTCAAGAAGCCATACCTCCAGGTCTATGTGGCGAGTTGTTGTCCTTCAAAGCCTAGCCAGAGCGCATGCTCCTAGCTTTCCTTGGAAGAACTGCTGAAACAGGCACAAGCTGTATACTTCTGAGACGGGCAGCCACCATGACCTAGGTGCACTACCAAGACATCGGGAGACAAATCAATATACTGTACTGATGAAATTATGATTTATGATGTCGCCCTCTTTCACATTACTCTGCATAGATAATGATAATAATGATGTTAAACAAATTTAACAATCATGTTTGCTTATCGTTCTTTCCCATCTAGTAGCTAACAGCTTGAGCAAATGCCGCAGGTGGGCAAAATCGATGTCCGGCACACTCCCCTCGTGCTCCGGTCATATGGAGCTACGTCTCAACATGCTCAAATATTGTCAGCCAAGCAATTTTCTTAAGATGTTTCTTTCGAGAAATAGTCCACCAATCGGCGTGTTTTGATTGCCTGCCATGATGAGACGTAGCAATGTCCGCATGCCTTTTCTGCATTGAGTCATGTTGACTCGAGATAGTCAGACATGCCGGCCTGTAAAAAAAAGGTGCAGGATTCTCCCGTGCTCTACCAAGTCATTGTCATCACTTGTGGGTCATATTCCAGTGCGCTGCCGCGAAGGTACCTGTTCTGTGAAATGCTTCAACACTCCGGAGTTGTGCTCGCCTGAGGTGCCCCTGCTAGTTAGAAGTGGGGTATAACTCCGTTCAGTCCCAGCGACCCCATTTATACATAGTTCTGCTGTAATTCCTGGTAATTCTGTGTATAATTCAAATCAGAATACCCCCATCCAAGTCCAAAATCATCCAAAATCTCTACTGGTGACTGGCCAGGGTCGATCATTGCATCTCAGTGCAGACAACTGGCCTGTCTCCATGGAGGCATAGAAGCTGAGCTCGCCCGACAGCACGACACCTGGAAGGCGGAAATGCGCAACGGGTCAAGATGGGTCAAGTGTTCAGCATGACTCCTTGAATTTGGGATGGCCTGCGCAAATTTCTGCGAGCTCGTTGGCACTGGTTGCACCCATGATGGAGCGGGCAGCCTCTCAGCTTTGGATAGCTTTGGTATATTTTGGTATGCTTGGGTCACATATACAGAGTTCTGGCAGTGCGGATCTGTGAATTTCATCAGAACATCAAGTGCCTGGAAAGATGGCAGCGAGGTGCCACCGCCAATGCTGGCGATCTCAGATGACAGAGGCTAGCATAATGCAAAAAAAAATGCAGTTCTCATTGTTTTGTTCTGCCGTATTTGAAGGACATCTGGATTCTTCAGTCGTCATTCGTGTGCAGTATTACAAGCTCCATTCTGTTTCCACACCAGGGTGGAAGATGTGCAGTCTGAGACTCAAGCAATGATGGAATTCAAAGTAATGCTGGCATACAAATCCTGGTCGAAGAGACCTGTGGAGCCTGGAATCATCGCCAGGATTTTCTTGTGGTACAAGGTAGTACAAGGACAAGTGTCAGTAATAATTATGGGAAAATATGGCAATGCTAAATCAATTCTCTACCAAGTCATCAGCCTATCACATTACCATGCATCTCTTGAAGCTGGTTGGTCGAAAATGAAAATATGGGACATCTCCAGTGTCTTTTGAAGTCTTGAAATGTCTTGGAGAGTCTTGCAATTTGCTCGGCCTCCAGATGGATTTACCAGGTCAAAGTGGGTTACTGCTGCTTGCGACTCTGCCTCGGAGATTCGAAAATAAGAAGTGCTTCCGACTTCGATTCAAGGCCCAACAAGGCTCAAGGATCAAGGCTCAGCCCGAGCCCCCTGGCAGTGCAGGCGGGATCATTTCCTGTGGCAATGTAGAAGGCTGCCAGACCATTGGCCGCATGGGCTGTGCCTTAAACCATCACATGTGTACAATCTTGTACATTTGACAGAGTATATGGAAAAAGCTGGAGAAAGCATCGCTTCACAAGAAAGCAGCGAAGGTAAGTTTTTCTCTCTTCAAGCAGGTTTGGCCAGATTGGTCCCAAGTTGCAGCTGATTCCGCCCATGAACTCGTTCGTTCGGCTGTGCATCTTCTGAAAGCGCTGCAGCCTGATCTCAATATGTCAACGAGTCAACAAGCACTTTACTGCACTTCCACATTTTCCGCTCGATGCCCATTACTGCTAAGCAAATTTTGTGCGAATGGTAGTGGGCATGCCTGTATGGCGTGGTGCGCAGAATCGACTGGCATACTTCCTGCCAGTGGCAGAAGGTCTGCAAGCACAATTGACATTCACAACACATCACTTGCCTTGATCTGACCTTCCAGGTTTCCACTGCGTAAATATGCCTCAATCATCTAAATCGTTTAAGTTTTAAAAATTACACCGGCATAGACCCCAGATAGAAAAGGTTGGAACTGATGGTTCCCAACGTGGGAGCCAAAGGTTACCATGGCAAGGAACTGCCGGTTCCCAGACCTTGAAACTTACGGTTCCCAACCTGGGAACCAGAGGGTACCATTGCAAGGAATTGCCGGTTCCCAGAAGTTAGAATTTATGTGCTCGTAGCTAAGCAACTATCATTGCAAGGAACTGCGGATTCCCAAAGTTTGAAACTCATGGTTCCAAACCTGAAAAAACATACGTTATCAGTGGAAGGATCTGTTGATTCCAAAAAGATAAAAATCATGGTTTAATGTTGTTTTGTTTTGTTTACTGAGCCGGTAACAGAACCTTTTGTTTTGCTTAATGGGCCGGTAGCGGAATGTTTGCGTTCGGCTGCTGGACCGGCATAAAGATGTTTTTGCACGAAAAAGGTGCATGTTAAAATGATATGAAAACATTTTCTTTACAACTTTATGGTTTTGCTTAATGGGCCGGTAAAGAACGCTTTGTTTTGCTTAATGGACCGGTACCGGAATGTTTGGGTTTGGTTCATGGCAAGGAACTGCCGGTACCCAAAGGTTGGAACTCACTGTTGCCAACGTGGGAACCACAGGTTACCATTGCAAGGAACTGCCGGTTCCCAGAGCTTGGAACTCCTGGTTCCCAACCTGGGAACCAGAGGTTGCCATTGCAAGCAACTGCCGGTTCCCAGAGGTTGGAACTCATGCTTCCCAACCTGGGAACCATAGGTTACCATTGCAAAGAACTTCCGGTTCCTAAAGGTTGGAACTGATGGTTCCCAACGTGG
>Ga0126342_10019435_pt1 | contig 11539 bp, 9 predicted proteins | sample Cyp1metagenome_FD_92528 | JGI IMG/M metagenome (GOLD analysis project Ga0126342, IMG submission 92528) | Coral microbial communities from Lord Howe Island, Old Settlement Bay, Australia - Cyphastrea 1 metagenome | ecosystem: Host-associated > Invertebrates > Cnidaria > Coral ... | reverse complement strand
CGAGGAGGACGACGAGGAGGACGACGAGGAGGAGGAGAGGAGGAGGAGGAGAGGAGGACGAGGCAGGAGGAGGAGGCAACTGACATAAAATCTAACAACCCTCACCTGGCAGGTGGGGAAAAAACATGGGAACTTGACATACAACCCAACACGTGTCCTCACGTGTGGTGGTAATATGTTGTAATATACCGCGCATACTTTTATAAATGTTGGTTGTATCATTGATCCTTGCTGTGTTCTGCATCATGTATTGCATCAGGTGGCGAACCATGTCATGCTGTTGCTATCCCATTGCCAAAGCTTGCATTCTGATGGGTACGATGACCTTGGAACAAACACAACGTCAAAAAAACAAACACCAGGGTAAACCCCGCTGTGAAGATAAATCCCAATAAAATCATACTCAACAAATCATGAAATCATGACAAAATATCACATCTATGACATCTATGAACTTTGGCTATGAAGGGGTAGCACCCTTAAAACCCAGGCACTCGCGTCCAGGAGGAAGGGCACAACCTACCAACGCTTTGCAAATTGGCAAGGATCATTTCTAGACATTGTATAAAGAATCTTTGAACCTGGGGATATGTGTATAAAGCAAAGTAATTGAAATTGGCCTATACACATATAGTATACATATATATATATATATATATATATAATATAGAGAGAAAACCGCATATATATATATATATATATATTATTGTAAAGATATATATATATATATATATATATAAATATATGTTATATTATGTTAAAAATAATTACATTTACATTTAAAGAAAATGCAGGCCAAGAAATGGATGAAAACTTAAATGTACGAGAACGGAACTGTTCTTGAACCATCGAGTGTATTGCTGAAGAAACTAAACAGACATGCACAGTTGCCGACAAACATAGAGGATGGCTGTTGAAACCTATATTTCCCCCATACTTTCGAATAAGGATAAGATAGGAGAAGTGGCATCATATTGCCGGAGAAATGACCAATGCCAGGCAAAAAAAAGCACGTGCGTGATGTCAATAAACGAACGAGCAAACGATCACACAAAGAAAAAAAACATGCTTTGAGGTTTTTTGAGTTTTTTTGCACATGGGGCTTTTTCAAAGGGGTGCATACCTCCTTTTTCAGCACTTCAAACATCGGTATAAAATGCTACTCCAAATTGGACTGGCGCTGAGATCCCACAGATGTTTTTTTCCGAACGCCCAGAAAAAGCCTGGTCCGTGAAGCGGGGCGAGGCACTAAACGCCTGCTGACAACTCCGCGGTGCTCGGCTTGGATCGGTCGTAGTTTTTGTTTTTTCAGGGTGGCTTGGATCACTGGACTTTTAACCCAAGGATGGGGGATTTTAACCCACAATGAATGATGGGATCTTTTAGGATTTGTGTTGAAACAATCATGGGGCATCATGAGTTATATCATGGTATATCCTCCGGTCGAACAACCAACACGGAAATCGTGGCTTTTTTTTTGCATCGAACTTGGAACAGCCTTAACTATGGATGAGGGGGTTCACCACAAATTGGGAATTGTTTCTGATTGTAGATGTTCCAATTATTTAGACACACACACACATACATATATATATATTATGAAATAGAGAATAACTACACGTTTCGGGGGCGTGAGTTTTTCGAGAACCAAAACATGTGATGTTTTCCGCATGGCATCCTATTTGCCGCCGGTGAAGCCCCCTAAAATGTCTTGGATCATTGGAGTCTCAGAGCGGTTCTGGGAGGAATTGTGCCACCGAACTCCGGTGGATTGGGCCGAAGGCAATGACTGTTCCAACGTCGGATTAAAGGATAAGGAAGGTACCCTCTGGTAAACTAACATAGCTATGGAAAATCACCATTTTCAATGGGAAAATCCACTATTAATGGCAATTTTCCATAGCTATGTTAAATTACCAGAGGGTAGAATATATGTGCTCTTGCAAGACATGCGGTGCTAGAAACCACGTAAACTTGTACAAAATCATATGTACAACATTATCGACATAAACTGTGGCACCAAAAAACAAGGCTGGGGTGCTCTTCATTTTGTTAAGAAAATCAGTTAAGAATACATACAACAACTTCTACTCTTAAAGATGTTCGCCATCTCACCAGAACACCCCTCATATCATAGAAATCTTTAGGTAAACTTATCCAATCAACTGTTAAGAATGGGGTTTGTTCAACTTCTACTGTTTGTGGGGGTTATATACCTTTGGTTATTCATGGTTAAACCTCCTTGCCAGTGCTGAAACTTTCTGCATATATCTGTATACCGTGTCAATCTTAGATACCTTTCACCCAAAAATGCTTAGATCAGCTTAGTTCAAGTGCACCAAGTAAAAGTATTGAAATCCATCCATCGATCAACCAACCATCCATCCATCAACCAACCATCCATCCATGCATCCATCCATCCAGGATTTACCCAGTATATATCCCATCAAAATCCCATGACATATATATATATGTACACCATTATATACACCATTATTTTCCCATGGGTTGTTGAGACTCGACCATGGTTTTTGATGGTTTTAATCCAGCCATCTGATTGGTGGTTGACCTACCCCTCGGAAAAAATACGAGTTCGTCAGTTGAGATTATTATTCCCAATATATGGAAACATATAAAATTCCATGGTTCCAAGTTGCCATCATCTGCCATGAATTCGTGTGATGGTTGAACCACCATTACTAACCACGAGAGGCTCAACAAGCGCGGCGCCTGCGACAAGGCTTCTCGCAGATCATCGCCGGTGATACCGATCTTGTCTCCCTTCGGGGGTTGGAACCTCGAAGGCAACAACAATCCTTAAGGATATCTTGGTCAATGGAAATTTCAGGATCCTAAAATGGAGGTACGTTAGTACCATATTTCTGGCCATATTTTGTGGGGATATTCCCAATCTAGGATCCTGAAATGGCCATTGACTTGAGGATATCTGTTGGGAATACAATGGAGTATCGTGTTGGTGTATAATGCTTGGATTAATGTTGGGAATATATAATATGTTATACACTGTTCGGGATAGACTGATATGATATTAATGATTGGATATTTGCTGGGGATATTTCATGTTGGATACCATTCAATGGATACATATATATATATGTTAATTATGTGTATATATATATATTAATATTTTTATATATTATATATATATGTATATATATTATATTATATATAATGGGACATCAGGGGACATCTAAACCAAGGATAACCAAGGTGGGAAATCCCTCAACCAACCCTGCTTTGGTGGCCCTTAAACTCGTCCCTCGTCCATCCAAAGTCCCCAAAATCCCAGGTGCGTGATGGGAAAATACGACGAGAGCGTGTCGAACAAAGCCGTCAGCGCCTGGCAGCGACTGGCAGCGTGGTACATCCAGCTTCGTTCATCCAGTTCAGCACATGTTACAGTAAAATTATTGATTCTGTGATATTTCTATCTGTTCCGTATGACGCGTTAGAGGGGATTTCTGTTGGTTTTGGTCTTATCATGTTTGCTCAGTTGAGTCGTTAAATGACAGCATTATGCCCAGATCTCTTGCCATTGCATATTCTGGCAAAACCATGGAAGTGCCAGTCCAGGAAAAGGCAAAACATGTAGCTGAAATCTATGAGCAATATCATGAGTTTACCAATCAGAAATTACCATATATCAATGACCATGTCAGGGACCTAAATTGAAGGTACCTACCTACATCCTACTGGTACCATATATAAGGCCTCATTATGTCAGGCAAAGGCTATGTAAAGGAATCTCCCGACAAAATATTACCTAAGAAAAAAGTACTGTACCTCCATTGTAGTCCTGAAATTCCCGTTGATGTGTTATATCTTCATTTCCCTGGAAATCCGCCCTGGCTTCCGTAATATATCATAACATATATATCATTACATGTTATTATACCAAATTACATGTTACATGTTATGATCATAATACAAATATTATATATACACCATATTATACCATAGCATACCATATTGTACACTATTATACCATGCTATGTTATATCAAAAAATATACCATATAAAATCAACTATCATATCATATATATATATATGGGTAAATTATAATATTTCACTAACCTGAATTTTTGCGGCCATTTGGGGATGATTTCCCATAAATAAACCATGATTCTAGGGCTCGGGAGAACAGTGAGGTCGTTATAATTTACCCATATGGTTCAGTTGGCTCATAACTTGGTGAACTAGAGTCTATGGGTGATATACCCTGATATACATCTGGGTAAAACATATTCATGTGTGATATACCCATATATTCAATTATATTCATGTGTTGCGTCGCCTGTTACTTCGCTACACATGACATTCCCTATGACATCGCCTCTCTCGAAACGCAGGCGGCAGGAAAATCTGCCATCACCTGGAGATTTCGTGGTCGCAGCATTGGCGACCACATTGCAGCAATGGAACCACAATTGATTGGTTCCATGTGGCATGATGCCATTCGTGGCAACTGTACATATATCATCACACACACATATATATATATATACATATATATATACACATCTATCTATATATATATTGTATAGTTATTTAGTTTGGTTTACATTTTGTCACATTTAAGTGAAACAAAGAAACCACAAAATGTGGTACAAACATCTTATTGGTCCATTTTGGTCCATTTTTGGCAGTGGGTACTTGACATATCTAGACCCACTCAAATCGATGGCATAAACCCTGGAACAACCAAAAGATCGACCGTCACTACTTCCATCACGGCCAAAACATGCCCGATTCCCTAAATAATATGTATATATAATTATAATATATATATATATATTATTATATACATACTATATATATAAATATATATATATTGTATTAATTATATATATCATCACCACCACCATCATCATCGCGAACACCACCATCATCAAACTCCCACGGCCCCCCTTTTTTCCGGCGCCTTTCGAACCACCTTGAAGGAGGCTAACAAATTCCGTGGATCTCGTTCCTCCTGGCCATCTGCCGCCGGATTTTTTCTATGGGCCACTATGGCCGGACGGTTAAAAGTGTGGAGAGTTTAGGCAAATCAGGATGGTTGTATCATGTTGTATCCCTTCTATCCTATGATTTTCTTGGTGATGATTCACATGATCCTCGTCTTCTCCGCGAATGTTCTCACTGATTACTGATTAACTATGATTAACTATCATCATGATCCCCATATTCATCATCCATAGTGGATGACTTGTCGATCTTATCACCACGCTAAACCTTGAATTGTGTTGACTAAGTCCAATTGTTTCTTGGTCAAATCAGAGTCAAATCTATCAAATCAACTTCAATCTTCATGTTTCTTCTTACAATGATTGCTTGTCAAAGAAATGATCAACTTCAATATTAATCAGTTTCTTATTCTTTGTTGGCTAAACCATCAAATGAACTAGTTCAATCAAGGCAAGATCCATATGTTTGCTGGTAAAACCCTAATTCTATCCCGCTTTTTCTTGGTGTTGCTGGGAACCGGCCCCTTTTTCAGCGCCAAAAAAAAATCTCAGGGTTCCCTGCCTCGATGGCGGCGGCGATGCCGTCGCCAAGGTGAGGGCCCAGCATGGTCAGCTCATCATCTGCCGAAGTGATGTGATCCATATCCCATAGGATGGGGTATATTGATGGGATCCATGTTACCATATATAGCAGCACCATGGATCCTATGGGTATGAATGTGTAATCAAAATACGTGTTATGACTTGTAAACGTTCTATGGAGAATATAAATAATATATATATGTGAAACATTATACATATCATATTGTTTATTACATCTAGTCATTTAATAACCCACAGGCCACAGATACGGCATTTGTTTAAGCGTTTATACATTGATTATGGTTATATTAACTCCTTTCATTGAGTTCTATTCACACAGCCCACACAAACATGAAATTAATTGCAAATTTAGGTTGAAGTTGGTGTTGTCCTCGGTCGGATGCCAACAACAAGACTGCAATCAATTACAAACCGGCTACCACATAGATTATTCTGGACTTGTTTTGCCAGGGCTTCTCATACCACATTGCCTGCTTCCTCCCGCAGGCAAGGGCTCTGTTGGAAGTCGCAGCTATAAAATATGTTGAGTTATTTGCGCACAAAATGGCGGTGTTGCAATGCATCGCCTGCTTCCACATGCAAAGGGAAACCAAACCAGAAGCATGACATCGTCGTCGAAGTCGTCGTCAACATCATCATCATCACCATCATCATCATCATCATCATCAGCAGCAGCAGCATCACAGCCAGCATCTGCCTTCTTTAATTGAAGAAACTTGATAATTACAAAATAAAGATATATATATATATATAGCTGATCTTTGTTACATAACGAGTCTCATCATCATTAAATCAATCACGAGGACTCAAAAATCATCACCGTCAATATACGTAATGAAACCATTAGGCCAAGGCAGGGCTTAGATGGCCGAAGTTCCAGGAAATATCTCCAGTACCTGACCTGGTTATGTCAACAGTTTGCTATTGAAAATGACCATAGAAATAGTGGATTTTCCCATTGAAAATGGTGATTTTCCATAGTTTTTTGTATGTTTACCAGAGGGTAAGTGTGAGTTTAGGAAGGTCAGAGTAATGCCTAAAGCTGTTTGATGGACCACTTTGGCATGATTCCCTTTACCAAACATCATTCGAGGGAAGGCTGGCAAGTCAAGTACCATGAAACCACACTGCCCACATCAACCACTACCAACTCCCGAACACGTAGCCAAGCAACGCCAGTCTTCCTCCAACAACAAGATCTCAGCGCCAAGCGAAGGAATGTGTCAGGATTTCCGGGCCCCAACGAAGGAATGGCTGACCATATGGCCAAGCTGAGAGACCCGGACAAACTATGTTTGGCATGTTTTTGGTGCATGAGTGTAGCTTGCAAAAAAAAATCCAGCCAAGCAGGACATGCATTCCCAAGTAGCCACTAAGACATTTGTATGCTTCAGAAGTGTTGGGCACTAAAAATGGATGCTTTAGAGTCATTCATTTGACATTTTTAATACCAAAAAATGGACCAAATGGGTGGACCATTTTAAATGCCCTCATGACTTGCCTCAAAGCCACATGATCAGTTTGGACTCTTCCGAAACTAGGACCCTGACCGTGTCCAACACAGACTTGCGCACGGCCTGGCGCGTCGAGCCGCGCGAAATCATCTGCCCTGTGGTGAATTAACATGCCACAGCTATTGAAAATGGCCCATCTATAGTTGATTTTGCCATTCAAATGATGATTTTGAATAGCTGTGTCAAACTACCAGGGTATCTCGGGTTGGTGAAAAACCAGTGTCAAGCTAGATTGCAGAAGACACACCCCTAGAGCACAAGAATGGACGAAAAGTGGTGAACCCCATGATACCAAACCATCGACACTGCGACCCTATTTACCGTTTGGGGGTATCATAGGGTTTATCACATTTCATCCCCGCCACTTTGGTAATCCTCATTCTCGTCTTCCATCAATCAATAAAACATTTTTTTTAAGGATAATTACCGTGCAATAGACACAATGTGTACATCCAGCACTACTTCATTTATTGTTCAATGAACACCTTGGGCATCGGCGTCGACCTCCTTCACTTTTTTTTCGTCCATCTCCTTCTCCGGGTCTAGGTATGTCGCTAATGCAGCGCATTCTGCTTTTTGTTCTGTCATACATACATTACATAATATCATATATATAATATGTATACGGTATATCTGTATATATATATATAAATATTCAACTATTCACCTATATATCATATCCCACCACAATCATCACCATCCCAAGCGTCACGTCACCGCGTCATTCTGCGTCATTTTTCGGCGCCTGCGTATGCGATGGCACATGCACCTGGCCGAGATCCATTTGGGATGGTGAAAAAATCTAACCTATTTATTGCTGGTAAATATATGGTTATTATATGGTTATTATATGGTTATATGGTTAATGATGGTTAATGATGGTTAATAATCTGGTTGGTGGTTTCAACCTACCCCTCTGAAAATTCATGGAGTGAAAGTCAGTTGGGATGATGAACTTCCCAACTGAATGGAAAAAAAACATGTTCCAAACCACCAACCAGTTGTTCTGTTTTCCACAGTAGTGGATCATAGTGGATCAATGAACAATCAGGCAAACGAATGACAGGGAGCTGACAGTTGAGTACGTGGGCCCTTGGATCCAAATGCGTAGTGCTGGGCCACGCACCAGCTAACTCCAAACGCATGCGTCAGTTCCAAGTGTAGGTCTTTTAGGCCAACTTCAAAAGGAAACTCTGTCTATGGTCTGGCTGCTGACCTCTTCGAAACTGCTAAGATACTGCTAAGAAAAGCGGCTCGAGATTTCTTCTCCTAAAATAGCCCCGGAGAAAAGGAGCCTAAGGCTCGTTTCCTTGAGCAATCGAAGGTACACCACCATCTGGCCGTTTCCCTATTGCGATGGATAAAGAAGGGCCAACCTCTACTGGAAAGACGGATGAACAAATTAAACCAGCCAGTTCCTTAACCATCGATGTCCTTCATTCTACGAGGATTGTCCCACTGGTTTTCAGAAAACTCTGGTAAGTCCCGAATTCGCAGGGTTTTCCCCGTAGGTGAACCCCACAAACACCAGTGATGAAAAGTGGGATCCAAGTATCCTTGATTCTACATGTTTTTTTCCGTTAAAACATTGCATTTCCCATTAATGACCGGTTGTTTGAATGATCGCGGCCGGAATTTTTGGGCCTCCTTCAGCATCTTATCTGCAAGGTGCACGGCCAAGGGCCTCAAACCATGTGGCCAAGTTAAATTTTGTAGTGTGGATTTTTGAAGACTTATCAAGGGGGATCTAACTTGTATAGCTGTAAGGTTTTGGATCCAAACTTCTATGAAGTTTTGGATCCAAATGTTGTTAGATTTTGAACTTATATAAGGGGTTTCCAACTTGTATACACCAGGAAATATAGCTATATTTTAGCTATATACCATGGTATGGGGATATACTTTGATTTTTGAAAGTTGTGTATAACTATAAGGGGGATCTGACCTAATTCTATAGAATAAACATGTTCCAACATGACGAAATGAAGAAACACGGAGATGTGTGATATGTATTGCAGATAAATAAATATATAATATCTGGGTAAATTATAATATTTCACCAAACTGAATTAAGGCCATTTGGGGATGATTTCCCTTATTAACCATGATTCCAGTGAGGTCGCAGTGAGGTCGTTATAATTTACCCATATATATATAATATACACACACGCTGGATTCCCAACAAATGCTGGGGACTTAACAAACAAAACTGGCATCTTGGAGATTTACATAGCTTGACATAGCTTGACCCTGCTATGAATTGGGATGGGCACTTTGAAGAGGGTCCACCCGATGGGGGCTGGTGCATAACAACTGATACAATGATGATGTATAAAACAAAAAATGGGAGACACGCACACAGAGACAAACGCACACATACACATGTTTTCTATACATATATATATATATATTATATTCCTGTGTATGATACATATGTATCTAAAACAAAAAATTGTGGATTTTAACGTTGCACAACTTCTGGAAAAAAATACACCTCCCCGTCTTGGGACTTCGGGCACTTCTCCGTTCTCCGTCTCCTGTTTCCTGGGCAGCTGATGGCCATCTCCCGACAGAACTTGGGGGTACTTCCATGGGAAAAAAGGGAACTTTAATTTAACCACCAATTAAATTAGTTGGGACAAAACCCCAACACATACGATTAACTTGTGGATATAACCATGATTAACTATATTAACTTGTGGATATGATATAACTCCTGTAACTATAACTATGAGGATATACCCACTTATTATTCAGGGGAACAGCACCCTCAAGAAGAATGTGCCATGCCTCACAATACCAACGACCCAAGACTGTGGGTGATGTCATGCTTCTATGCCAGAAAAAATCTAGGGAACAAAAACCGTGCAAATTGCTATAAGTGGTAGGGGGGAGCCTGTGGAAGGTGTTAGCCGACATACTCCTGTACCGTTGTGTGCAAACATGTGCAAACAACCAATGGGTTTGTTTAAAGGAAAATTGACCGGAAACCATGCTTGATTGGATTCAAATAATTAGAAGGAATCATACTATGACAATCTACCTATGTTTACCACCTATTTTCTTATGTAATCATGAAGCCATCTACCTATCATAAATCCACAACATGAAGCATATATTTATGATTATTTATATGGAATAAACAACTGATCTTGTGTGGCTATGAAATATCATGGAAGTCTTGAGGTCCCCCTCCAAATATGGGGGGTCCATGCGCCCGTGGTTGGTGGCGATGAAAAACACATGTACACAACCTTCTCTGTTTGCGAGGTACGTGGCAGTTGGGGTGCCCTCAGATCTCTGTGAACATGCCGTGATTTCAGCCCTGCGATCAACAAAGCGACCGCGTATGGGAAGGTGTGGAAAAGAAAGAGCTGTCCCTGACATGCGCGAGTCAGTCTGCCCAGCCCAATACATGCTGGGACAACAAGTTGGATGGCAGAAAAAGAGGCAAACAGAAAAAAATACAACCCAGAACTCTTTCGGTCATGAATTTGAGAATCAAAATCAATGGCAGCAAAAAATATCAATATATATATAATAATAATTATTATAATGACTATTATTATTGAATATTATTAATTATGATGCAAAGTTTTCTGCTATTTCTATAAAAGTTGAAAATATTTATTTTAGGAAAAAAATAGGAAAAAATAGGAATCAAAAATAGGAAAAAAATAGGACGTAAAAACACACTTGACACAGGACTACAAAGCACTTCCCAATATATTTGTTTTCCTATGTTTTCCTATGTTTTTCCTATTTGCATTTTTGGGCCCTGTTTTTTCCTATTTTTGAATCCTATTTTCCTAATTTTTCCTATTTCTGAACATCTGCTTCCAGCACCATACCCTTTTTTTTCCCTATTTTCCCCTATTTTTCCTATGTTTTTCCTATTTTTTCCTTCTTTTACATTCGGCTCCCAAAACCGTCAAAAAACGTAAAACACCCCAAAAAAATAGGAAAAATAAGCAAAAATAAGAAAAGATAAGAAAAAATAGGGAAAACATAAGAAAAATTGGAAAAATAGGAAAAAAATGAAAAAAATACCAGTAATTATATTTGTTTTCCTATTTTTTCCTATTTTTTTCCTATTTGCATTTTTGGGCCCTATTTTTTTTCCTATTTTTGAATCCTATTTTTTTTCCTATTTGTTCCTATTTTTCCTATTTCTGAACATCTGCTTCCTATTTTTTTCCTTTTTTTTTCCTATTTGTTTCTTATGTTTTTTCCTATTTTTTCCTTCTTTTGAATTCGGGCCCCAAAACCGTCAAAAAACGTAAAAAACATCGAAAAAAATAGGAAAAAAATAGGAAAAAATAGGAAACAAATAGGAAAAAAATAGGAAATAGCTAGCAGCCCATTTTTAGAAAATTAGGAAAAAAATAGGAAAAAAATAGGAAAAAAATAGAATTCAAAAATAGGAAAAAAATAGGG
>Ga0126342_10019434_pt1 | contig 11539 bp, 11 predicted proteins | sample Cyp1metagenome_FD_92528 | JGI IMG/M metagenome (GOLD analysis project Ga0126342, IMG submission 92528) | Coral microbial communities from Lord Howe Island, Old Settlement Bay, Australia - Cyphastrea 1 metagenome | ecosystem: Host-associated > Invertebrates > Cnidaria > Coral ... | reverse complement strand
ATAGTATATATAGTGTATATATATAGTATTTATATATATAGTATATAAAGTATATATAGTATATATAGTATATATAGTATATATAGTATATATAGTATATATAGTCGATATAGTATATATAGTATCTATAGTATAGATAGTATATATAGTATAGATAGTATAGACAGTATATATATAGTATATTATATGTAGCATTACGTATATAGTATATGTAGTATATATATATAGTATATGTAGTATATATATATATATAGTATATATATAGTATATATATATAGTGTGTATATATATATATATACATGGCATACATGGGTGCTCTAAAAAGTAGTGGGTGGCCATCAAAGGCATCATTGGTAGAGCTCTAGTGGTCGCAATCTCATTTTTTTGAGGCACTTCCTCGGCGCAATCTCGTGAGGACATTGTGGATTTGCGAAAGTTCACTTCAGACGAGTTCTCCCAACTGCACGAGGTGCTGCTGGACGTTTGCAAGTTTCTGGCAAGCGGCTTGCCGTTAAACATCCTGGGGCGAGCGATTGGAGAGGGAGGCCATGGCGGCTAGGAGGGCCACCAGCCGGCATAGCCCAAATAAAAAGTGCGGCGAATGTCCATACCAAGTGCCTATTCCAAGTGATATTAAATATATTGGTGAAGAACTCTACATTCCATCACCATCACCCAACCATTGACCCAAGTTCAGAAATGTTTTGTAGCGAAAACGAGTTTTCCCCCATTTGACAGTCACCAAACGTCTTACCCAAGCCACCAACCCCACCCTGTTTCTACAACTGCAACGGCAGCTGATGCCCAACCAGTGCATCGGTCTGAGGTCAAGGGATGCAAACGGGGGTGGTGAATGCGCAGAAGTCCCGTGCCACACGGATGTCCCGTGCAATATCACGGAAATATCCCAAATGATTCGATTCACACCAGTCTTTTTCCTGGTGTGCTGGCGCGCGCCGTGACTTTTTTAAATGAGCTCTTGTGCAAATGACCGCGCAGAACTAAGCAAATTGTTACAGTAGGTGTTTGGCCTAGACGCAACACATAACGACACATAGCTATTTATCAATTCTGAAGAGTCTTTGAAAAAGACTCGAAGAATCTCCGCTTTTCCAATGGGTGCTTATAATACTCTTCCGAGCACCTAGAGAGGCCTAAGCATTGGCAGGCGTTTGATCCTGAAAGGAGAGGCCCATGCCAAAGACTATTTGACTCTGGCAGGATCAGCGAAGATTCGCCAGCAGTTTCTGACTGCCAGGATCAAAACAGGCTTTTGTAATGCGCTGCTTTTTCCACGCTTGCAATGTATTGGGATTTGTATTGGGTCGTAGCACATCCCGAGTTTTGAAATAAACCATCCATCATCATCTCACTTTCGGGTAAACCAAGTTTCACCCATTGGGTCTGAACATAGGATACTGTACTGGCACCCAATTTTTCTCGCTAAGAAAATCCTGAAGGTCCAATGACGACCAGTTTCCCCAGCGTGATAATCCACAATTAACCCAGGCATAATCCATGGAATCCACCGTGTTGCAGGCCGCAAAGCTTCTGAACCAGATGGCCAAGGATATGCCAGGCCCGATTTTTTTTTTCATTTTCAGATATTTTGAGAAGTTAGACCTGTGCCTTTTTTGTGATCGCAGTTGCTCAGTTTTTTGTGGATCCCGTTTCAGTATCCTTCTGATGCTTTACCAGACCATGGTGTGCACGTTGCGGACCAAGATATATCAAGATTGCAAGCAGCAGGTAGCTCATCGAAAATAGCAGATAGCTCAAACGAAAAAAAAAGGGTAGGGAAGACTCTGCAAGAAAGGGGCACGAGGCCAGTGCGCCTGCTTCCTCCAATGTTTTTGTTCGTTTTTGAGGCAAGGTTTAGGATTAGCCAAGGAAGATACCTGAGCATTTAAGCTAGAGTATGACGCATCAGTGGCAATCCCAACAACCTAAAACCACACCATGACAGAAATGCATTGAGTTGCCCGGTTGAATCGTGCTGGGCTCAAATCGCTTGACGTTTTGGTGCCATGCAGTCAGCCATCACCTTCGGTTTTTTGGTCAATTGGCCGCCATTCGACAAAGACGACCCAACGAGGTGGGAGAGTGCAGAGTTTTCATTCAGAAAGCAGGGAAGCAACTATGAAACGGGACTGACCCAATCACTTCTCAGAATAAAAGCCGGTCGGGCTAAGTACCATCAAAACCATTCAAAACCATCGGCCGGGGGCATGTGATGGCAAGATCCAAGTGTAGTGAATGATTGGAGGATGCTGAATCACAAGCACCAAATTTTCATTTTTCTACATGAGACTTTGCAGAGATCATTTCAGCGCCCAAGGCCTTCGGGTCCCAAAGTGCAGAACCTCTGCCGGCGTTTGGGCTACCTCGAAGATGAAGCCTTTGGGCCTTTCCCAGGCACAGTGGCAGTGACCGGAAAAGCAGAGGGACTGGTGTCTTTGAACCTTCGAAGTTCAGGGTTTTTCACAGTACTTTTTCTGTGGTTAGAGGTGATGAAAATATATCGATTCATCACACTTCATTTAGTACCACAAGAAGTATCGAGTTGAATCCCGTCATTCGCCCTGCCGGCGAGGTTTGTCGCGGGGATCTCCCCTGAGCATCTCCGGTCCCAACGGCACAGTGCGTGGGATTCGGATCGTGCCGGGCGAGACCAAGCATCGGGTGCTGTACTTGCACGGGCACCTTAGCTTGATGTCTGACAGTTGGACTGGAGAATGTGGAGGAAACAGAACCTATAACATCTTGGAAACACTTTTCTATCTGTTTGGGGGTTGCTATAATATTGTTATCATATATTGTTTGAACAATTTTTGCAGAGGAACACGATCATATCATGCATCCCACTAGAGATTGGCTTCAGTTTCTTGCGGAGTATCCGAACTTAGCCATGCGACGGTTGAATCCCTAGTTGTTTTTCGGCGAAGCGTCAAACTGAACGCATTTAACAGGCAGTATTCAGATTGTAATGAAAATCACAGTGGAGGCTGAGCAACAGTCGGGTGTTGAAATTTTACAACATGGGGGAATGGGTCATTGTTCCATTCAAAACCAAATAATACATAATAATAATATATAATCATACCATATTTGCGGGGATGAACATCTTCCCAGCTTCACGCCAGTAGACTGTACATCCTACCCCGCTGGGTTTCAGGCAAGGTGGAAACGTTGGAGTTCTACACCGCTGTTGGCTTTACAACTTGCTGGTAGATGATCCGCTTTGTTGCGAGGTCGGCAGGATTCAATTCTTGAGTTCCATGGAGAGTCTCCCACAATTCCAGCCTTGGGAGGTGCTGGCCATAGACTATTGTGGTTGCGGCTATTCGGACTTCTGCCGTCCCACGGAGGCAGGAAGCCAAGCCAAAAATGCCAAAAACCATCCCAAGTCCTGAGGCTTTTGCTTTTTGAGGTTCACTGCTTCACCCTTTCAGTTGCTTTCCTTCCATTTTGTCCATCTGTAGGCCACTGCAGTTGCCGATGTTTTGGCAACCCTGGAGTTTATGGAGCAATCAGGGTCATCCACTGAAGAGGCAACTTGCTGACTATGGTTGTGATTTGCTGCATCGTTTGTGGGATCGCAGTACTTCGTTTCGCAGAAGCCAAAAGGGAACGGAAATGGGTCACAATCTAGGGCCCTCCCTGGGTATGCAGTTTTTGCATGTGTTTGTCATGTTCGGTATCCAACTATGCATTTTTAAGGCACCCAATTCTGACTGCTGCCTGAATAATCCACAATTAAGGGGTTGAGGAGCTGAGCCTGTCACCTTGGCCCGGGGCTGTAGAGATGCTGAAACTCACCTGCTCCATTTGATATGGTCCATGTTGAGATTGTGTCATGATTGCTGTCAATTGAAACCCAGCAATACAGGAGCATCCCCAACGGTCCATCAATGTCTTGATTTGTTTAATGGCAACGGATTGGAGGTACATATCCCTTACTTCTCGACAGACCTCATTGTTTGATCTTGGTTATATGTCTATATCCCACGATATCCGAGCCATTTACTAAGGGCTTGAGCGTTGCCACTTTGCCGAGGTCATCCTGTGGGGGCATAGAATCTCAGCTGCGGGACCTGTTGTTTTTTTTTTTTTCCGATAGCTTTTAGCTATTGAAAATGGGGGTTGATAGTTAGTTTACCCATCAAACATGGTGGATTTCCCATTGTTTTTTGTGTTTATCAGAGGGTAAGCTGAACCGATGCCGCATGTGCAAAGCCGAGGCCTCGGTACTGGAATTGCCTTGTCTGCTTTGTCAAAGTTGCTGGAGGACGGCAAGCGATGCAAAGGAGTAGTCTTGGAGGCAGAAACTGGTACGGTGAGTTCTAGCCGTTGGGTGCTATGTACCCCAGTTATAGATTTTATGTTACATCACTTATAATTTGAATATAACCAGGACCAGGGATAACCTCCGGTAATCTCAGCTGGTAATGGAACACTCCATTTACTTTTCTATACTTTTCCTATTCTTAAAAGTTAGGACTGGTCTCAAAATAGGATAACGTGGTAAACGCAATGACATAAACCATCTCCAATCTACCCAACCATGACTGGAGGTCATATTTTACCACATGATTGGGTTTATAACCACTAACCCACTAGCCAAATAATGATTACTGTACATCCCATTTACAAGTAGTGTGGTTTACAATTACTGGGTTTAATGGCATTGGGTTTGCCACATTATCCGAAGGCTTTTCATTTCGAACTTGAATAAAAAATGCCATCCATCCCATTACCACATGACATTGGCTTTATAAATTACAGGCTTTTCCCATGGTTTTCCCATGATTTATGGTCAACAGTTATGAAAACATCCCATGGTTTTCCTCAAAATGGCCACAGGCTCCCTTCCTCTCCTTGTCCTCAGCGGCTGCTTCCTTGGTGACACCCAATAGCTGGACGAACCTTCAGCAAGGTGACCGGGGATGGTTCACTTGGAGGATCCCAGGGATCGTAACTGATTTGTAACCATATAGTTCGTTTTCGCACATTTATGGGATAAGCCACAAAACGGGGGACTTGCTAACATTGCTAACTAGGCTTATGTTCACCACTTACGATTCGTGGATGATGATCCTCCTACTGAAAATGGACCAAAATCTGTGGCTGGGCCGAAATCATTGACCCATAGCCATGGAAAAGTCAACCCTGGAGTGATATAGTTTGGTAAATGACATAATGCAATAAACAACATGATCTTTTTTGTTGCAGGGGTATGGGGCCAAGCCAAGTTGTCTGCCAGGGCGAACATGAATCAGGGTTTACATTACTCTATAATCTCATGATTGAGTTGAGACAATCATGTTTCCCATGATGCAAGTCTTGGACGAGCCCACATTGGAGTGGTCAGATAGTACGGCGAGATTTTGATGGACATGGTAAGTGATTATGCTGCTATGAATTGAGTATGAAATATGGACAGACCGACCAATTATTTTTTGTCCGGTTGATGACAGCTGGTTATATCCTAGTAATGCCAAACGTAACCAACTGACCACCTAATACAGACCCAGATTGATGATAAACAGATAGAAGATGTCAGACAAGTTATCCACACTTCAAACTCGAAGGGTTTGAGCCTTGGAATGATTGATTTGCCACTATACTTGCGTTATCTTGCGTTTCATCTCCACAGATCACAGATGAAATGGCGTTTGTTGGTGATAAACTGTCCCATTTTGTGTACACAATCACCCGACACATTGCTGTTTGATGATACCTCGACTTTCCAGCAGCGAAACACCTTCACTATGATGCCCCATAGCCTTTTGGACATGGCTCAAGGTAACCCTTCAAACAAAAATTCCAAAACACACATCTAAGAGCAAGGATTGTCCACGGAAATAGATGGACAAAATAAACCGATCAAAAACACTGGTCCCAAAACATGACCTCAACATATCTCAATTCACTTCTCCAAACATGTCCCCCCCACGCCGGCCGCGAGGTTTGAGCCGGCGCCTGTCTCAAGTGATGGGCGCCTTGCGCTTTGATTCGGCCTCCAAGATCCAAGAAGTGGCCCAGCAGGTCCCAGCCACTCGGAGCACGTTGGATACGTTGCGAGTTCTGGATGTTCTTTGGGTGTAACAAATAGGTTTTACTGGTTTGGTGGTTTGGAACCATGGAATTTTATGACTTTCCATAAGTTCCATATATTGGTAATAATATGTAATAATCATCCCAACAGACTAATATGTTTATATATTTTTCAGAGTGGTTGAAACCACCAACCAGTTTAACATAGTTTACATAACTATAACAAATCAAGCACGTTGATTTCACCATGAATAATGGAGATGTCAACAAACATGGCGGTAATTAGTGGAGATGATGATATCATGGGAATTATTCTGGATAAATGATAAGGACCTTACTGTAACATCATTGGAATGATGGTTGGGACTGGGGTAAATATCTGAAAATAGCCAAACATCTACAATGTGGGGCCCCCAAACGTTATAAGTTGGTTTATAACCCCATCTAACTATGGTTATAACTACTATAAACCCTAGTTATTGTAGTTATAAACCAACTTAGCTATCTTGGGGGCCCCACATTGCAGGTTAGTGAATCAACCAACAACATTGGGGTTAAATGGGATTAAATGGGACTCAAGTAACAAAACAGTGAGGATTAATGGGATATCATTGGGGTTTCAAATCATTGGGGTTTCAACCAACCAACAACAGATATTTAACCAACTACAAACGGAATACAACGCATATCACAATATTCAATAGGTATATGTCCGAAAATAGGGGATGGGCACCCAATTTGCTGCATTTTTGATGTGTAGACTTCTGATATGTCCCAGCCATTCGGTTAAGGGGTAGCTTGTTTTCAGACCCAACCATTTCAGAAGAAACAAACCTTGGGGGAAAAAAACATGGGTTCGACAAGCATTCCCCCATCATTGAGAGAATATCAAACAATCAGGGTTATATCAGTTATATCCCTGGAATTGTATGGAATTGTGAGAAACCAAATGATGAAGAAATTCTCTGAGGTCAGAGGTCCCCTGAAAAAGGGTCCCAGTTAGCAGCTTCATCGAATTGATAGCCTCTGGTAATTAGAGATAGCCATGAACAATCACACATTGGTGGATTTTTTCACCTATTACTTTGAACATAACATGATGATTTTCCAGTTCGCACACTTTTTTTTTTGTAGTCATTACCGGAGGGTAACTTTGCAGTTTTGCACTTCAGTTGAGGTGATCATTCTTCATGGCACGGAAGACAACAAAGTGCCCTTCGAGCACGGAAGACGTTTGGCGGAGATTGGACATGTGCCGTTCCTTGGAATATGGCGAAATCTGACAGATATCACGTTTGAAAAATCACCTGGTTAAGGCCATGATGTGGGTCCAAATGACAAGAAAGAACAGAACGAGTTGTCTGTTTCAACTAACATCTATTATATAATATATATATATATGTATATATATATATATATATATATATATTAATATCCTTAATATTACTAATCATTAGTAATTCTTGGTGATTTTCCATGGGATCATGATCCCATCGTTACGATTTTCCAGGTTGCGCAGCTTCTCCTGCAGTCATAACGACATCGCGAAGCAAGCTGAGTTGGGCCCAGTTCTGTGCGAAACCTTTGGCGCGTGGGCTGCGAAAAAATGGAGCGTACGCTTTTTTTGGGCACGTGGCCTCTGAGCCCAGTCAAAATCCACTGATCGATCGAAAAATGATCACAGTGAGTGGTCTGTGGAAGGCGATGTTCAGTAGACATCCGTGTCCAAAACCATCCCAAATCATCCTAAACCATTCTAAACCATGGGTCAAGATGATCTTAAGTTTTGGACCCCGCACACAACACATGCAGCGAAGCGAAACTTCCATGACGCACCAGGTGGTGCCCAACGTCATCCAGATCGTATCAAGAGGTGGGGCAGCTGAGGCGGCACGATCATTGTGGAAGGATATGATGGTTACACATACTTATTAACCATCAACTATGGGTGAAAAAACCGTCAAAACAATGAGTTTTGATGGTTTTAAACACAATAAACTGGGGATACAATTGATAATTACATGATGGTTGGTTAGATATGAAATAGGTGGGTTGTACCACCTGGTTTAATGCGGATTCTTAAAACAAAACTCACTTTAGAATGGAGAACTTTGTTTTGTTCTAATATGTTCCAAGGACGAACAGAGGTTTGGGTTGTTTCTTGAGCTAAGGCTCTACCTGTTGGCAGCGCTGGAAGTGGAAAAGTGTGGATCTTGAAGACCGCTTGAGGTGCATTTGGTGAGGGTTGCACTCAAGCGCAAAGCTATCATCAAGGTAAAGTAGCTGCAGGGTTGCTTGTTTCTTTCTGCTCACCAAGGTTCAAAAACAAGACTTTGGATGCTCAGATGACAAGCCAGCGGCCAAGCTTTTCCACCATTTCAGGTGATTTTCAGCCATTTTTTCAGGTGAATCCTGGCTGGTGATTCCAAATATTCCAGCTATTCTCTATCCTACCTGGTGTCCTGTTGTGATGATCAAGCTTGACTTTCATATCCTTGGGCTGTTGGGTTTTTCTGAGGGTACCCCCAAATCTAGAGGTTTAAAACCTCATTTCACCCCCTAAGATGGCCATACCTCAGGTGCAACCCAGGGCACGATGACCACTGCGCAGACCTTGCAGTCGCTGGTGACACAGGACTGTGCTGTCGCTGATCACCGGGGCCGTTGAACTCATTGAATCCTGCGGAAGACGAGAAAATCTCGACGATGAGATCTTGGGATTCTTGGGGCTTTCCGGTGTTCCATCGGGTTTTCAGACAAACCCACACGAATCTCACATCGAATCTCCATGTCGGATGCTGCGAAGCGGGAAGGACCAGAGTGTGTCCAGCGATCGAGCACTGGAAAGCCCTTGGAGAGGCTGCGAGGCGGGACCAGGATCTCAGCGCTGTCTTGAACTCATCGAACTCACTATGATTAGCCAACGTGGAGATAAATGGGTTTGTTTGAAAATAGGGTATATTCCCAATTATAGCCATTTAATAGGGATTATGATCATTAACCATTGGGTGTAGGGGTACACTATTTTCAGACAAACCCATATAAATCCCGTTACCACATTTTCGGAGATAATTAGAGTATGTTCTCCCCAATTCCAGTAGAAATTAACCTCCAAAAAATAGGGCTGGTTGGATCCTTCGTGGCCAGGCCTTTCACATCTATCTCCTCGCCCAACGGCAGTTGTACGAAGGTCAGCACGAACAGGTGCGGGGCGGCTACGGCACTTTGACCTAGGTCGGCTCCAAGATGAAACATCATTGGCATTTGATGATGATGATGATGATAATGATGGATATATATGGTAACATATGAAACTATATGGAAATATATGGAAATTATATGAAGGTGAGAAAGGATTTAATCCTCAATAGTCGTATAATGAGCCATGATAATATGATACTGACAGAAACCTGTTACTGACTGTTGTAATCCATAAGCATCACTCTTTTTGAAGTAGTCAGGTAACCTTGAGAGGTAGAATTACTTAGAAAGCCCCTCTCCGATTGAAAGAGAATCAGGTGCGTGTCAGTTCCTTCCAAGTCCGGAAGCAGCATGCCAAAATCATTTTGTTGGTTTGCATCACTGAGAAAATGGCAGACTCAATATGGCTAGCTAGCCTGGAGGTTGATTTGAACGTTGAATCCATTTGCAACAGAGAAGTGTGGCCATTAGTCATTACCACACAGTTTCTATGATGTCCTTGATCCTTTCCGTTTATGTCCAAGGATGACAGTTATTCACACGACAAAACTGAAGTGCAAAGCAATCCACACCGTGCTGATTAAGTGGAAGGCCATTGTCTGAGGCAGAATCAAGAAGTGTTTGGCTATGTTTGGTTCAAAACAACACCACAGCAGTCCAGTGATGATACAGATGACGAGCCTGAAGTGCACATTGCACTAAACAGGATGATGACATTCGAGGCATTTGTCTGAGGTTGACTGTCCTTTCAGCTTGCAATTGCATTTTCTTGTGAGCACTGCAGTGTCCAGTGATGATACAGATGAAGAGCCTGAAGTGCACATTGCACTAAACAGGATGATGACATTCGAGGCATTTGTCTGAGGTCGACTGTCCTTTCAGCTTGCAATTGCATTTGCTTGTGAGCACTGCAGTGTCCAGTGATGATACAGATGACGAGCCTGAAGTGCACATTGCACTAAAGAGGATGATGACATTCGAGGCATTTGTCTGAGGTCGACTGTCCTTTCAGCTTGCAATTGCATTTGCTTGTTAGCACTGCAGTGTCCAGTGATGATACAGATGAAGAGCCTGAAGTGCACATTGCACTAAACAGGATGATGACATTCGAGGCATTTGTCTGAGGTTGACTGTCCTTTGAGCTTGCAGTTGCATTTGCTTGTGAGCAGTGCAGTGTCCAGTGATGATACAGATGACGAGCCTGAAGTGCACATTGCACTAAAGAGGATGATGACATTCGAGGCATTTGTCTGAGGTTGACTGTCCGTTGAGCTTGCAGTTGCATTTGCTTGTGAGCACTGCAGAGTCCAGTGATGATACAGATGACGAGCCTGAAGTGCATTGCACTAAACAGGATGATGACATTCGAGGCATTTGTCTGAGGTTGACTGTCTTTTAAACTTGTAGTTGCATTTGCTTGTGAGCACTGCAGTGTCCAGTGATGATACTGATGACGAGCCTGAAGTGCATTGCACTACACAGGATAACATTCGAGTCATTTGTTTGATGAGTTTTATCCGTTGAATCTTTGTCACTGATTGCTAGTTGTATGTCCAATGATGATAGTCATTCACGGTACTAAACCGAAGTGCAAAGCACTACACACCGTGGTGATTTAGTGGAGGGCCATTGTCAGAGACAGAATCGAGCAGTGTTTGGTTCAAAACAACACCACAGCAGTCCGGTAATGATACAGTTGACGAGCCTGAAGTACATATTGAACTAAACAGGAACGCACTAGAGAATATTTGTTTGATGAGTTCTATCAATTGAATCTTAGTTATTTGCCGCTGTTTGTATGTCCAATGATGATAGTCATTCACGGTAATAAACTGAAGTGCAAAGCACTACACACCGTGGTGATTTAGTGGAAGGCCATTGTCTGAGGCAGAATCAAGAAGTGTTTGGTTATGTTTGGTTCAAAACAACACCACAGCAGTCCAGTGATGATACAGATGACGAGCCTGAAGTGCACATTGCACTAAACAGGATGATGACATTCGAGGCATTTGTCTGAGGTCGGCTGTCCTTTGAGCTTGTAAGGGCATTTGCTTGTGAGCACTGCAGTGTCCAGTGAAGATACAGATGATGAGCCTGAAGTGCATTGCACTAAACAGGATGATGACATTCGAGGCATTTGTCTGAGGTCGACTGTCCTTTGAGCTTGCAGTTGCATTTGCTTGTGAGCACTGCAGTGTCCAGTGATGATACAGATGACGAGCCTGAAGTGCATTGCACTAAAGAGGATGATGACATTCGAGGCATTTGTCTGAGGTTGACT
>Ga0126342_10019433_pt1 | contig 11539 bp, 13 predicted proteins | sample Cyp1metagenome_FD_92528 | JGI IMG/M metagenome (GOLD analysis project Ga0126342, IMG submission 92528) | Coral microbial communities from Lord Howe Island, Old Settlement Bay, Australia - Cyphastrea 1 metagenome | ecosystem: Host-associated > Invertebrates > Cnidaria > Coral ... | reverse complement strand
TTTAATTCCTTCTTGAAGGTCAGATGAAGAGCAGACACGTAGGAATTAAATTCGAATTTAATCCTTTTTTAAGGTCGATGAAGACCAGACACGTAGGAATTAAATTCGAATTTAATCCTTTTTAAATTCGATTCCAAGTTTTTTTTGAATTCGATTTTCGTCCTCATCCTACATATGTACATAACTATACATATATACGTAACTATACATACACACACACAAGCACATACACAATATGATGCATATATCATATATGCATACACATATATAAACACATACATATATACATATATACGTATACATTACATACACATATACATATGCATATGCATGTGCATATATAATTATGTACGTATACATATACATATACATATACATATGCATATACATATGCATATACATATACATATACATATATACATGTACATATACATTTACATATACAAATACACAAGCATGGCTACGGCGCCTGTGGAAGTGCGGCGCTTTCAGCATCTTGGAAGTTACTTGCAATGTTGCAACGTCTGGGAAACGCAGACGAAGGAACGTTATTACAACCCCCCCAACCCCCCCAAAACCCCCCACCAAAAACCCTCCCCCACCACACATACAATACAATTTGCAAAAGTGACAACAGTCCCGCCCCTCGAGGGGCGCCGTCACCACAAACATGCACAGAATATATATATATAATAAAATATATATATATGCTACCCCCCCTCCCAAGACCTACATTTTGTGTATTAGATATGTCCTTGAATGCCTTGTCTTCCATCTTATCCTCGCACCTATTGTAGCACTGCATTAGGAGAGTTTCTTGGGCGCATGCGCCTGGACACATCCTGCCCACATATGTAGCTGCAGCATAGCGCTGTAACATCGTACATCTGACAATGTTTTCTTTTATTTTATGTTTTCAGACATTTTAAATATATCAGCGCGAATTTTATATCTATGATCTGATTCTTGCAAGTCTGCTTTTTCAATATCTTCTACAGCATCTGGTATTTTTACATAACTTTTAGGATTTGCAGCAATATGATTAGGGTGATAGATGGATTGAAATTGTGTTATCTGTTTTTACAACAGGGTATAGCATATTATCTTTCTATTTTTTGATGAATACCACTTTTTGTAAGGTAGTTTTTTTATGACTATCAAGTTGTGCATAGTAAGTTGACGATAACCAATCATATTCTCATTTGATGTTAATTGTCTTATTTGTTCTTGTGAATCTGCGTCATTTTCATTAGTTTTTTCTTCAGCATCTGCAATTTTTTTTGTAGAAGAGTTCATATTGTTGTAATAATTCTTTTTTAAACTATGTAGAATGTAGATGATCTTGCAATTTCATTGCTTTAAATCCAGGAGTGCTTGAGTTCGATATATTATTTGTTAAGCATACATGATTTCGATAATAAATTAATAAGTAAAAATGATAACAAATTAATAAGTAAAATGCTCTAGATCAGTTTTTAGTATATTTGTCATATTATAATTTGTCTTACTTTTTTCTATAGTTCTTAATTTCGTGATATGTTTATAGGTATTAAAGGAGTTTCTAGCATTGGGCGAATATGTATTTTTTACTTCGAAAGATCCTATATTTTTTTTTGGTTCTTTCAGCTCTACATTCTGTGGATCTAGTTTTAAGTTAATCAAATTATTTCTTATCTTGAATATGTTTTTTTCAGAATGATTAGTTTGTATTTTTTGATGACACGATTCTACCATTTTGTGACGTGAACTTTGATAGCATTTCAGGTTTTTTATAATCTATTACCTTTTTTCTAAACATAAATTGCCACCATGTTTCTTTTAAAGAAAGTTTTCTTTGCCGATCTACCTGCAACCCTTTCTAATACATTTTGTTGGGAAGGTTTTGATTGATCTGTGGATAAAAGGTATTGCTATCGGATGAGTTCATGTATTTTTACCTATTTAATGTTTATTTTTTCTTTTTTATTTGGCCAAATACATTATATACTGCTTAAGATTGCAGAAGGTTCTTTTTCAATTTACTTTACTTTTATTATGTGAATCTAATTGCCTTTATTGTTTTTTTTAAACATGTTTTTTGTTATTTTTGCCAAAGTTGATTGATTTGCTTGGAAAGCAACGACAAAATAATTGGCTTTAGAAGTTTCTTTTACAGGATGAAATTTCTTTTACAGGATAAACACGTTTATTTGAGGAATGTCCTTAGCAGACAGGCCGATCATTTGAAATAAATTGCAAGAAATTGCAATTTCTGGTGACTAATATTATTCTAAGTATCTGGTTTCAAAATTCAAGATTCAAGGCTCAGAAAAAACTTCTGCAACCCAACCTCTTTGGATTCAAGATTCAAGATTCAAGGCTCAGAAAAAACTTCTTCAATCCAACCTCTTTGGATTCAAGATTCAAGATCCACGATTCAAGGCTCAGAAAAAACTTCTTCAATCCAACCTGTTTGGATTCAAGATTCAAGGCTGAAGGCTTTCGGATTCAATTTTTTTGGGGGATCTTGAATCTTGAATCCTACCCCCTTGGATTCAAGAAGTTTTTTCTGAGCCTTGAATCTTGAATCTTGGATCCTACCCCCTTGGATTCAAGAATTCTTTTTGGAATCTTGAATCTTGAATCCTAGCTCCTTGGGTTCAAGAAGTTTTTTCTGAGCCTTGACTCTTGAATGTTGAATCCTACCTCCTTGGATTCAAGAAGTTTTTTCTGAGTCTTGAATCTTGATCTTGAATCTTGAATCCTACCCCCTTGGATTGAAAAAGTTTTTTCTGAGCCTTGAATCTTGATCTTGAATCTTGAATCCTACCCCCTTGGATTCAAGAAGTTTTTTCTGAGCCTTGAATCTTGAATCTTGAACCCCACCCCCTTGGATTCAAGAATTCTTTTTGGGATCTTGAATCTTGAATCCTACCCCCTTGGATTCAAGAAGTTTTTTCTGGCAGGCAGACAGGCATATACATTTGCATACCAGCAGCCCAGCTACCCACCAGGCAGCCAAGGCGTTGAACTTTTCCATGCTGGAACTCTCCGATATCCAGGCGCAACCAGACCCTATGGGATATTTTTCTTTGCCAGATGGAAAGACATGGAAGGATCGAAAGCGTTTTATTTTTGTGGAAGAAATAGCGGCTACATATATTCACACGGACACACACACATATATATATACATTGACGTATACACCTCTTTATCAGCTTCTTGAAACCCTTCAAACTGGCCTTCATGCACTTTATGTTTCATGCTTTTGATTGTTTTCCGATGTCTTCCTAAACTGAGGCCTTGAATCCACACCCAAATTCCATGGGCGCCGCAGCATGCAACGCCAGGCAGCATTTGACCATTTCGATAGTGATCAGGATGGCCTGCTCATTGCTGGGGAGATCATTGAGGTGCCTATGTCTGATGTTTCTGTTGCTGTTGCCCAGGTGCTTTTCTTCTTTTAAATCGTTCCTGAGGACATATTGATCATATCGGGGACACTTTGTGGCAACGAACAGATGTAAGATCAAAATTGGGTGGCTACTAAATGGTTGCAGGGGTACATTACTGCTTACTTTCAGTGGTGTCTTTATTCGTTTTTTTTGGTACCAAGTCAGCTCCACCCACACAAGCGCATAGACATAGGAACTGCTAAACATGCGCATGTCTTCTGAAAAAAGAATTTGCCTAACCTATGAACACTTGTTTGCTGCGCATCCCACATGATACTGTAGCATTCCCGCAACTGGCAGGAGCCGTATTGAAGTATACAAAGGGATTTGAAGCGGCGCAAAACCATTCCACTTCGCCTTGAACCAAGGCGCTAGAGCCACTCCTGCCACGCTTACCTGATGAACAGCAGCTCAGAAAAGCATTGTGCCTTGGAAAGTCACGGAATGGCTTGGGTGACCTGGTTGGGTAGAAGTTGTAGAAGTAGATGTAGCCTGGTGATGCCTGGTGATGCCTGGTGGGCAAATTTGTCTGTTTCTATCTATATTTTGATGCTGCATGCAGCCGCACCTCCCCCAGTTCATGCACATGCTTGAGAAACGTCGAGAAATTACAGGGTTGCTACAGGCCAGCTGTCGAAAATCCAGATGACGAGGATGATGAGACCATTGCTGTGATTGATTCCCAGCCGCAATGCTGTGTAGCTGACAGCTTTTGGAGCACCACTAACTGCCCAGTTGGATGTGAATCCCATACGGATGGCTGTAAAGATGACGCTGAAGCAGGCCAACGGTGGGAGTTAGTTACCGCTGAGGACATTTTCGAGTTCATGAGGCTCTTGCGGACGCTGACTGGTGGGAACGGCTTGGTTCACATCAACAAAGCATTCTCCTTGGCAAACGATGTCGGCAACTCAGTACTTGGCATTTTAACCTATGGGGAATTACATGGCTGGAAATTGGTTTGAAACTGCTTTGTTTTTTTTGGATGTTAGCCATGTAACACCTGGAATGAGATGGTAAAAACCACCTGCGCCAATGCGTGATTGGCTCTTAGGTGCCCTTCGAGAAGCAGCAAGAGCTGTTACAAGTTTGGCCTATCTCGGAGAGCTACATCCAAAGCCTGGATGCCAGTGATGCTTGGCTGCCGTGGGAAAAGTGAAGAGGGATGGGTCATGTTTTCCATGGTTTCCATGGATTTCCATAGTTTTCCCACCATTTTTTGGTGCAAAACCTGGCGTATGATGCTGTGCCATTATTCAGGAGGTAAGTCGTGGTTCTTTGTTTGGCAAATGATGGCCTCCCTCTCCTTCTATGGATATGTCACAAGTTACAGGTGGGATGAAATCAGAGCAGGGCTAACAATTTTCCGTTGATATCCCCATTGTTTCTTAGATGTTTCTTAGTTGTATAATATTAATACGGGTTGCATTAATGGTGATATGGGTTGAAATGAGGCGATTCACCGTTCCAACTTGTCATTCCAGGAGCTTATTGAGATGTTGAGCAACTTCTTGGGGGTCAAAGCAGAGCAGAACTTGAGGGAATTGTCCTATCCCGTCAGCAGCTTCCGGAAATTGCGCGAGCACCTCGGTCGCGGTCGCCATCGATCCATCGGTTGATTGGTGATAATGGATGACTGTAGGAGATACCACCTGGTTTCTAGGGGATTATTGCAAGCCATAATAATCACAATGCCCGCTTGTAGGGATAACGGAATTTTCCAATCAAGCAACCAGTGTAATGGATGGGGTAGGGGTGTTTTCTATGGCTCACTTGACTTGATTGAACTACTTTGGGGTGCTTGATGTCTTGTTTGGCATAGTTCACTAGTTCACACTGGACCCTTTAATTTGGACACAGCAGCCTGCTAAATGTACGTCAGCATACGTCAGCGGTGATCAAAGGTCCTTGTGAAAGTTGGGTATTGTGCAGCAGGGTCCTATCGAAGATTTTTTCCCAGGCTTGCTTTGAGACAAGCCGAGCGAGCTCAGCAACACACAAGATTCTGAGATCCCAGATCGACCACAGCTGGAGTAGCATGCGGAAGCTTCGAAGAAGCTGTCAGCAAGAATGCGAAAAAAGATTAGAAGACCGCGAAACCTCATTCACCCCCATAGAGAAAGCAAAGCAACACAGTGAAATGTTGCATTCGGACTGCGTTGTGTTGTAGCAATTCAAGGAATTCAGAGGCTGAGGCGGTGCTTAGACTGGGCTTAGGGCATCTTAGAGATTCTTAGAGCGTTTTGCTGGCGGAATCCCCTCTGGCCCTCAGGCGTGAAGCTGGTGCAGGAATATCCTGCCGCTCTGTTAATGTTTCAAAAGGGATGAGCTTGGAATAGCTTGAACCTACAAGATCTACATTGCTCTGTAGGTACTAAGTACACTGGCTCTCTACTTGTAACTACCAAGCAGCTTGAGGATTCTTATCCTTTGCCTTGGAGTGTTTTGGATCTTTGTGTTAAGTGAGCATTTGGCTCTCAGGATTCAAAGATGTACAGTAGCCGATAGTCCGCTCGAGCCACCAGTGCCTGCGCAGGCCAAGTTTCAACTGTTGAACAATAACGATAATAACCTCAATAATATTAAGCATAATACCAATGATAGTAATAATATTTGATTCTGCTTGGAGCTTGCGTAGAGCAAGCAATGTGTTGTCGATATCATATTGCCAAAATGGCTAGGCCATTTTGGCTCAAGCATCTTGACTTGATTGAAAACTCGCTTTGGTGATTTTCTTTCACATTCATTGCTACCCCTTTTTTATTTTATCATGTCACATGTCGCCAGCTGACATGCCCGTGTCTTCAGCAGCTCCCCCTTCGAATCCTTTGATTGGTGGAGGATATCTCCATGGATGACCTGGAGTCAGTGGAGAGCTTTTCTTTGACCTCGGAGACAGCATCCATCACGGAAAGCGAGAAGACAGATGTTCAGTCTATGGTGGATGTGGCAAAAGACGCTGAGGACATAGGTTCTCAGGTAGTGTCAGGGCTGGATCTGCCTTGGGCGATCAAGGGGGCTCCACTGAGGTAACATCTCATGGCACAAGGTGTCCACTCCCTCCGGGCCTGTGCTGGAGGGCACCGCAGTGTACCGGATCTTGGAGCAAAGGATCCACATCTGCAGCGTGACGGCAGTGGGCTCACCTACCTCTTCCTTGATGCGTCCATCCTGCAAGTCTCCTTGGCCAGAGAGCATGCGCAGTTCTTACATCGATGGCGCCCAATGGTCCTTGGAGGTGGGCGAGAGGGCACACGTGGATGGCGCGACTGGTGGTTGCCCCCGTAGCCCAGATCGGCTCCATGCCTCGCTTACCTTTTTAGCGATCCGGTGGAGAACTCACAAGGACTATCATGGGAACCAGACCGCTACGGTCTTTCACCCGGTTGCAGCCCAAGCGCTCAAAATCAACACCACCATCCAGACAAGCCTCCTCTGAACCAGGGGGCGCTCCGCCAAGAAATGGAGAGGATCGACAATGAAGTCGATGTCATGGTGCAGATCCAAAAAGGCATGGAGTCACCAACAAAGAGGCTCAGGGAGCTGAGGTGCTTCAACAAGTTTAGGAAATCAAGCTCAAAAGGGCTAAAGAAGTCGATCAGCAGATGGATGCGGAGGGGAGACTCAAGAAGAGCTTGTTGGCCCCATTGCATCAAACGTGGGCGCCCCTTGTTCTGCCAACAACCCCGCTTTCCTGGGCCAAGCTGACACCCAGGGCATCAAGGACAAGTACATCCAAGTCAGGGACAAGGGAGAGGAACCCCATGAGGAAGTTCGACCCGAAGTCCTCGGCAGAGAATTTGGTCCATCGGCCTTCGAACATGAGGAGGCCTTGGGCCGTAGATTTGAGGAGGAGAAACCTTTCGCTGCAGAGGAGGTGGTCGCTGTAGTCATGGATTGCGCTTAAATATAGTGGGGACGCACTGCTGCGCTCCTCCTCAGCGTTTTATACGGCCTCGTCCCTGGTGGGCTGAGGGGCTTCTGCGCTCATCTTTGGCTGCACTATTGGCCACATTTCTGGCCACTGGCGCGCGGGCTTCTTGATCAATCCGGCTGGGCCCACGGTTGAAATGGCACCGAGCAAACATGACCTTGTTTGCGAAGTTCTTCGGCTCATGGAAGGAGACCCGTTTACTCCCGGAAGTAAATTGAACGAGCCCTGGGACGGGCGTTTTGGGCCACATCTGTTTGCCTTCTCACACGCCCCTTTCTCCAACCCTTCTGGGCTTGGAAGGTGGCCTGCGAACCTAGGGCAAGCCTCCGCGTATCGTGCGCCACTTCTCAAACCTTCTGCTGTTGATCTTTGTGACACCATATAGACAACCATGCCCTTACTCTGAGTTTGCTCCTGGTGGGGCCCTGGGGTGCGAGTGATGCCAGCGCTTCATCCTCGGGCCGGGCTATCATCGGGGGTTGGATTAGACAAAGGATATCTGGTCATTCCAGGTCATTGTCCCAGAGGCCACCAACCCCTGGACCTACAAGAATGGAGATCCTATTGGAACTCTCTTGCTTACGCACGTCCCAACTCATTCAGCATCAAGATTCACACCTTTTCCGTCTCCAACTTGCGATGATTCGGACAACCAGGGCAACATCTACAGCTTGCTGAGCCAACAGACGAGGAAGGCTACATCGCCATTTCTGATGCGGTTAGTTGCCCTTTTGTATAGGTCAGGCGCACAGATAGCTCCAAGCCGCAGCGGGATCGCAACCAGCGGGCTGATGAGCTTACCCATTTGAACTTGTGGTTTCACACTACATGATTCCATCCAATCTTTTTGCATCTTTTTACAATTTTAACACGCTTTTTTACCGGGATGGTAAGGTACAGATTCTTTCCCCACCTAAGTTCCAGCCAAGGGAGGCTGGTGGGAGCGGCTGCACCATAGGGTGGTGTCTTCTCTCTTTCCTTTTGTGACTCGTGTCCAGGTCTGTTCCGACCTGGCTTGGGTGAGATTTTGGTAACACCACCCCTGGCCTGGGTGAGATTTTGGTAACACCACCCGTTAGCCCCATGGACAGCTGAGGGGCCACTTAGACTAGGGTCACTGTGGTGACGTGGGGGCAGCTGCAGCCGCATTGGCACCTGCATTGATTCAAACTTGAGACACGCGAGGGAGTGTGGGTGCGCGTGGATTCCTAAGTTGGAAAAGTACTTGGGTTTGTTTACCTTCCGAACTTTTTTTTTTGTAACACATAATAATCATCATAATTATTTAATAGTAGCGCATATTATTTTATATATTCATACAGTATATTATTTTATATGCACACATAATGTTACATTGGTATGTGATGGAATTGTGCGTTCCATTTTTTGCCTGGGGAAGGCTCAATAGCGGTGTGCCGACTTATTGAGGCCATCTTTTCGTGAATGGCAAGGCCGCCCAAAAAGAAGGACTGGGACCAACCCAGCGTTCGCGGGTGAATGTGAAACACGATCATATTATATCATATTACCCTTGGCATGGCTGGTGAGCTTTGGAGGATGCAGACGACTTCTCCAATTCGATCCTCTCTAAACTGACCGAGGAAGAGATGGGATACGATGCACAAGTTGTATTGCGGCTAATCTTTTGCTGATTTCCGGAACCATTTTCGTCTTCCAGTACCAAGGAGTTCACTCAAAAAACTGCGGGGGAGGAGTTCGCAAACGCCTGACACTCAGGATTTAGTGACACAGGATTTGGGCAGACTGATCCATATCTTGCGGCCAGGACGTGACCATTCTCTTCTGCGGTCCTAAAAAGCCTCTTGGTAGACATAGCGGTTGTTCCATGATCTTTATATCAACTCCAAAATTGGATAGGTAGAACACGCCAAATTTCGATAAATTTCCTACTAACTTTTTGGTTTGAGAAGGATTTCATCGTTTTTACCTTCCCGAGGAATGAGTAAACAAAATTACTGACACACGAGCCGGTTCTGAAGTGTTCTGGTGTTGTGAACATCTCGCCTATACATCACAGACTTCAATCTGACGTGTATCAATGTATCAGTGGTTCAGCCTAGGTCTGGGAAGACATCGCTGGTAGATCGCTTCATCAATCCAACAAAGGATGAGAAGGCCGGGCAAACTTGAAGCATCCCCGAGTTGCTCGTTCCAAAAAAATCGCCGCACAAACGGTCACAAATTGAGCCATGCAGGACCAACCAAAACCAACAGTTGCGCTGGTGCATGCCTTGGTTGAACACAGTTATCAATGGGTGGGACTCGGTGCTAGCTTTGGAAAGAGCCATTGTGGCCTGAGGACTACAAATTCGCCCGCTACGCTGCAACTGAAGGCTCCTCTAAGGTGTGCGTTCCTCAGAAACGTCACATCTTCGTTTCTGCGATTTTCCGTGCCTTGACGGTGAACCGTTGAGGTTGGCCCACATCTATGACTTGGGCGGTGATGAGGCTGACTGCAGCAAGGGTTCGAAGGTGACAGTTTCCAAGTCTCTTCGTGTGAATGTTGTGGGTGGACATCACAGGCGAACGAGAATCTGATTGGAAGCCCGATTTCAACCTCCACGGTTGGGAACATGGTGCTGGCCATCACGCTTCCCAGCTGTGGTTCAGTGGTGCATTTTTTGTTCGCAGCGTGGAAGTGGTTTGGTGATGATTGGTGGGGGCTTTTGGGTGCTTTGCTCAGGCTGGATTTGTCTGAGTTGCTTATCTGCACTGGCTGCCGTGCCAGGGGCAAACATGTTAGAGATTGTTTGAACCATACAAGCAAGAACTATAACCAAAACCTCACAGGGTTGTGTCTTCCTGCATGTCCCAGCCTCTCCTTGCGTCAATGGACAATTCCAAGGCCGCATAATTGCAACTTGACTGCAGAGTTTGATTTTGTTGCATCGGCTGGTGCATTTCCGTGGCCCGATCCAAGAGTGCGGCCAAGGCATTCAAAGCTTGGAGAAGTGGTGCGACGTCCATTTGTTGGGAGGGACATAAACCGTTCTCTTTTGTTGATTCCGGTTGCTGATACACACACACACACGCATGCACATACATACATACATACATACCTACCTACCTACCTACATACCTACATACCTACATACCTACATACCTACATACCTACATACCTACATACCTACATACCTACATACCTACATACAGACATACAGACATACAGACATACAGACATACAGACAGACAGACATACAGACAGACAGACATACAGACATACAGACGTACAGACATACATACATACATACAGACATACAGACATACAGACATACAGACATACAGACATACAGACATACACGCATACACGCATACACGCATACACGCATACACACATACACACATACATACATCCATGCATGCATACATGCATGCATGCATACATGCATACATGCATACATGCATACATGCATCCATGCATCCATGCATGCATGCATACATGCATACATGCATACATGCATACATGCATACATGCATACATGCATACATGCATACATGCATACATGCATGCATACACACATACATACATACATACATACACACATACACACATACACACATACACACATACACACATACACATACACATACACACATACACATACACACATACACACATACACATACACATACACATACATACACATACATACACATACACATACATACACATACATATACGTACACATACATACACAAACGTACACATACATATACATACATACACATATATACACATACATACTCAGACACATACATACACATACACATACATACACATACATACTCATACACATACATACACACACATACACATACATACACATACAGATGCATACACATACATACGCATACATACACATACATACACAGACATACACATACACATACACATACATATGAATTTACATAAACATTTACAGATACATTTACATATACATATACACATATACATACGTGCACGTATACATTAATGAACATATACAGAAAGACACTTACACATATACATACACATACATACATATACATACATTTACATACATATACATACATATACATACATATACATACATATACATACATATACAAACATATACATACATATACATACATATACATACATATACATACATATACATACACAAGCATA
>Ga0126342_10019432_pt1 | contig 11540 bp, 11 predicted proteins | sample Cyp1metagenome_FD_92528 | JGI IMG/M metagenome (GOLD analysis project Ga0126342, IMG submission 92528) | Coral microbial communities from Lord Howe Island, Old Settlement Bay, Australia - Cyphastrea 1 metagenome | ecosystem: Host-associated > Invertebrates > Cnidaria > Coral ... | reverse complement strand
TGATTATTTATGATTATATATGATTATTTATGATTATATATGCATATAAATGATTATATATGATTATATATGATTATATATGATTATATATGATTATATATGATTATATATGATTATATATGAATATATGTGATTATATATGCTTATATATGATTATATATGATTATATATGATTATTTATGATTGTATATGATTATATATGATTATATATGATTATTTATGATTATATATGATTATATATATATGCATATAAATGATTATTATATGATTATATATGATTATATATGATTTTATATGATTATATATGATTATATATGATTATATATGATTATATATGATTATATATGATTATATATGATTATTATATCATGTATTATTATGAATATGTATATATATATTACTATATATGTATGTTGTATAATATCCCTTATATATCCTTATATTATATTCCATGGTATTCCGTTACATTCCCATATCCCATGATATTCCCATGATATCCCACAAATCCAAACAAAGCCGTTTCTCATAAAAGCTGCCGGTTTCCAACTGCTCGCCAGGTTGGGCGCTAGCGCAAGCTGCGCAAGCTGCGCCATCACCGGGACTCCACGGCGCACCCGGACACCGGGGCCGGGAGCGGCGAAATTGGAGTTTTCTAGTTTAGAAACTGGATCACTTGACTGAAATTGAAGGGAAAATTCACAACACCTTGAACGGATGACATCATGAGTGCTGCCTTTTCGCTTTTCTTCTACCTTGTTGATTAAGATTGCAGATGGAAACTCTGGAGGGGGACACCCTGCGATTTTCGAGGCGATGGGACAAGCTCGATGTCTTTTTCCAGAGCCAAGAAAAGGCTGGCGAAGTATCGATGGTCCGAGGGTCAAGTCAGTAGGAGCTCATGACGGTTTGCTATGGAAGATCACCATCTTTTAAATATTAAGAGGTAGATCAGCTACTGTATAACTGACCAAACGGCGCGGCCCAGTAGGCTCCTGGCCTTTGGCTCCTTCAAGCCATTGCTTAAATCCCCATTAAACCTGTTTATCTTGGTAAGCACACCATTTCTCGGGTTGACTCCCGACTTTCGTTGGTTTAATCAAACCCGCATCCAACTGTTTCGTGGTTAAATCCCAACTACCATCTGGTTATGACTAACATAGCCATGGACAATCACCATCTTTAATAGGTAAACCATCTATTTCTATGGGCCATCTATACCATGGCTATGTTAAATAACCAGATGGTAATTCAACTGTCCACATCTCAACGAATTCGGACTGGGATGGTCCCAGCGTGCTACTGCTACCCCACATCCCAATCTTCGACCCCTGCCAGCTGCTGCATCAACTCCGGACCGCTCCGGATGCGCCTCACAGGATACGAATAGCTAAGGGGAAATGGCTGGAAATGCGACCAGCCAAATGGTAGATTTACTGACCAAAATGACCCCGATCTGGCTGGGTTCCTTAAATTGAAAAATCAAAAAATGTTTCTGATATGAAATGGGTTGGTCAAATCATGTCAAAACCGCATACAGTTTGATGATGTTTGCTGCTTAGAGAGCTGCTGTTTTGTTGATCTACTTCAAAAAGTTTACTTCACACATCCAATCCCAAAGAGGCTAAAAATCAAAGTGTATGGCTATAACATGCTACCCATCCAGCACAAACACATTGTTATTTTCTTACTCCAAAAGCTTGCGAAACTGTTTTCAGTCTGAAAACTGGTGAAACCTGGTCCTCCAAAGAAACATGCTCTGACTAACCAAAAAGTAGATTTCCCAAAAGGTTGATTTATCGCCAGCATTGTAGTGAAGGTCGTCCTGAATCTCATGTTTTATTGAGGAGATCGCGGGTGTTGGTAGTCACTTGGACATCGCTAAACATGGGGATTGTTTCGATGATTTCAGTGACAAAATCCGGAGATGCTAGCCAAGAAAAATGGGAATGACATCTTAATATTGAAATACATTAAATGGGTCACGAAAAACGGCCCAACTTTGTGAGTGGTCAGCAAAATTGAGCCCATTCTGGCCCATTCTCGCTTTCTTGGGGACAGTTTCAATGGCTGCAGGTGGATCCACGGGGTGAGCTTCCCATCCGTTCATTGGTTACTTCCACATGGTGAGAACACCATTTTTCACATAAATCCATGTATAATCCATGTAATCCATGTAAATCCATGAAAAAAAAACGATGTTTCATGTTTCACCCCATTCTTCGCCATGTTTGATGTTTGAATCCCATTTAAATCCCCATGTTTCATTGGGAAACAACCACAGCCAGGACATAACGGCTACACCAAGAGCGCCAAAAAAACGCACACTCGCCTCACATTTTCGTCACGGCCCTGCCATTTGGCTTTGGTCACCTGCAAACTGCCGGAAGTTACCTTCTGGTGGATTGACGGAGATGTGAAAAAACATAGGTTCCACAAGAAATGATCTATGAATGGTAATTCTTCCACATCTACAGTTAGCTAAGTTGGTTTGTAGGTTAACTACCATACATCTTATTGTCTATAGCTGGGTGCATGAATCAACTTATATAACTCAGGCATCGGTTGTGGTACCCCAGAACGAGGACTTGAAAAACAGATGCAGGGGTCCAACCCTTCTTGACAATGAGCCAACAGGTCGGAGGATCTCGATAGCATGTGGAGATTGAGGTCTGACCCAGGCTGCCTTCTTTTCAGTTTTTTTGCGGAAACATTTCTTGGAAATTAGGCCCTGAGTTAACATATTGAAAATGGCCAATTTATAGATGATGCACCTATTTGAAAGGGTGATTTTCAGGGATTCTCCATATGTTAAATTACCCGAGGGTAGATCCGGGTAGATGATGTTCCTATTCTTTTGCGAAAATAAGCGACGTCCAGTTTTTGCCAGGTCCGTTCACTGATGGTACACGAAATCATCTCCACTGATGGGCCCCATAACTTCCAACATCTTCCAACCCCACCTCTCAACAAATTTCAGGAACTGACCTTTTTTTGCACCTCACAATTTTTCTTGTGGTACATCGGTATACCGTTATTATCACATATTATCACATAGTATCACATATTATCGCCATTTGGTTCTTTTAAACACTCCAGGTTGAGGCGTTTCATCTCCCTGCAGTTTGCTGCGCCTGGCAGACTTTGTAGCTGTTGAAGCCTGGCAAGCAACTTTGGGCCTGCACATTGTCGAACATGGAGCTAAACGTCTGCCTCACGCGCAAACAAATTGGCCGTCAGATGTTCTTGGGTTTTGTTGTTGGGCGCCCTGATGAAATGGGGCGAGACGTACAGCCTATCCCAAGACTGGACGATTGTTCAGAACCCCCACCCCAATCATCCCCACACAGGGTGGAACTGTATCTCTAAACATCGTTCAAACCACCAACCAGCGATTGGTGACTCGTAGTTTCACTGCCATTTTCTCATAAATTGTCCTTTTTGCAGTTATATATGTTATCTTCATTTTGTAGTCTCTATTTTTGTTTCATTCACCCATGTCTTTGTTTTTTTTATTTATTTGGTTGGTTGACGATGTCAATGGTCCCATCTTTGCTGGCGAAGTCGGAGCTTCCGGGGGCGACTTTTCCCAATTCCACTTCGCCTGGCTTGCGAGGTGCGAAAGTTGATGAAGCAGTAACCTGCCATCGCCGGGTCGGCAGTGGGGCCTCCTTGGATGCCGTGTTTACCCCCAAAACACGCTAGAAAAACCAAAAATCTCACGAAAGTCGTGGTAGTTCTTCGATTTTTTCGGGGGAATGTGTTTATACATAATGATAGATGCTGATGATCATGAAGGTGAAAGATATCATGTGGTTCAAGGCTTCTGGGACGATCCTGGTGATTTTCTTTTTCACCGAAGAACGGTGTTTTTTCACTCTGTGCCCCTCCGTTCAAAGGGAGGGAGATATAATATATATCCGCCGACCCAAACCATCAGCAGGGGGAGTGCGTCAGAGGAAAGGCAAACAGAGCATGGGCCGGCCACTTTGTTAAGTAGCTGCCGAAGAACTTTGCCCATGCACTGCCACGTCTCTGGCCTTCACTGCCTGGCATGGTGCTTCGGTGTGGCGGACTGCATGTTGGAGGCCTGGGAAGTGCATTTCCGAAGCTTGGTTGTGTGGCGACTTCGGACAGATGTTCTGGAGAGTCAGAAAGTGACGTTAGTGGCAAATCTCCAAGCCCCGCCCAGCAGGGCTTCTTTCTCGGCCACATCTGCACTGATGCGGTCGTGTCGGCACCAAGGAAGCAGTTGCCATCTGATTCGTACTGTACAAGGCGAGCATTCCAGCCCAAGACAACCAACCCAGGGCGATCATAGCGTTCTCCAAGTACAACAAACGCCCAAGCATCACCAACTCCTTCTTCCGCCGCACGTACTGGTTTTAGATGTTTGCCACGACCAGCGCAGGAGCCATCAGCATGAACGAGGAGGCGGTCCATGTCTTGCCACTCAAGGGTTGGGTCACATTCATCAATGGCTTGTTGAACTTCAGCAGGACAGTCATAGCCATTGGGATCCTTGTGCAGAACGTCGCCGTATGAGTTCAAGAACTCGACAAGGTCTTCTGATGTGAAGCCAGTTCTCAAGGTCTGACGAGTTTGATGAGTCTTGGTCAGTGGAACTTGCTGGTCGGTGAAGATGATCCTCTCAAGCCCAGTGCGGACTAGTTCACGTTCAGTCCAGTCACAACTGCTCGAAGATACCCGCATTGACACAAGACTTGTAGAACTTCAACTTCAAACAAGCGAGAATGCGAAGAGTGCAAGAAGGTGCCCTCAACATCGTGGAGGTCGGTGTGGCAGAACATGTAATGGAAATGCATCGCATCCCAATCCCTATGTCATGATGTCCAAAAAGGAATGCGTGACAATTGTGACCCCAATGCTTGAGTTCCTGCACAACTTCATCCTCCTTGCCAAAGACGGGGATCTCGATATAGTTGGGAAGCTGCCCAAAATCCGATCCAGGGATGATTCGAATGGGTCGTGTCAGACCGTTCTCAGATGGCTCTGACTGTTCTTGCGTTGTGAGCAGGGTGTTAAGCTGTAAAAGGACTGGACCCGCAACGTTGTCAGGTTCGAGGATTGGCATCAGCCATTGACGAAGTTGAACAACGATGCCATATCCACTTCGGCCCGGTATAGGTCTGTTCTGGAGGAGCGGAACGGTGTCATACTAAGCTTCGCATTGCTGTGTGGGATTGGGATCAAAACATCTGCCCAGGTATCCGATGCTCCCCAGGAATGGGGACCCTCTACGCTGCAACGCCTGGGCAAAGCCTCAGGTGTTGCGCGTATATATATATATATATATATCAGATTCTGTTCGGGATTTACATTTGGGATATAGACGAACATAGCTATACTACATAAACCCTTTACGAGTATCAACCACTTGCCCTTCATGGTCCCGAATTTCCATCCACTTCTCCAGCGCACCGACATTGCATCGATTTGCAAAGTCGATGGGCAAATACCTCAGACCCAATGTCTTCAAGGGACAAAATCTAAAAAATCTGGAAAATGAACTTCACTTCATTCCACTTTCCAGAGTTTTCCACCTGCCCGAATGAAACTCTCCTTTAAGGCATTGTTGGGGCCGCAAAATTAAGTGTAACAACGGCCATGGGGTTCCCCGGTTTCCCCGGTTTGCCCCCATCTAATTGGGGCCCATGTTCGACAGGTTGGTTTCAACTTCCACGGAAAATGAAATTTCCTTGCAACATCTTGAAACCACCAACAAGATATGCAGGTACATTTACTGTCTTGTTTCCCTCTTCCCAAATGATGAGATGGGTGCAACTCAAGCTAGCTCGTTGGGTGGACTTCCTTTCATGACCAGGTGATTCCACATCCGGAACAGAACTGTGTGAATAAGATATGCTAAAAAATTGGTGCAATATCTGCACACATAATAATTACAAACCATCCTCACAAGCGTGTAGGTGACATGTTTGACCACAGAATTGCTTGAAAATCACACTTTGCCAGATCAAACTTCATCAGGTGTGTCTCTCCTTGACATGATACCCGACCTGCCGTCTGGATACAAACCAAACTGATTTTGAAGGCTTTTGTGCCTTCTTTGTTTCCAATTCAATCAAGAATCAGGGTACGGGTATGGAATAACAAATTTGGGTGTGGCTCAAAAATCAAAAATTTGGCATATCCTATATTTTGGCATCCCGGAACAGTTGTCACTAAATGAGCCATACCCCCCAACCCTAGAGATTGATTCTCCCCCAAGTCCTCCAAAGCACAGCTGCCGGCCATTTATCACATCTCGCGCTGTGTGACTTCTCAACGAAAATCCGCTGGGAGACCACTTCGGGAGACCCAGCAACCCCGCCGTCGCGGGGGTTGAGGTCCTTGCCAGCCTCCAACGACCAAAAGTCGATGTCTTGACCAAAAGTGCCTTCATTTCTCCACATTGGGATGTGGCCATGAGTCAAAATGCTGAGACCCTTTCTTGTTGACACCAAAAAAGCGAAGATTTATGGATGGTCATCCCCTCATTTCAGACGGTTGAAGAATAGCTTTTGAGCACGGGAACACCTTTGTGCGCAGCGCCTGGAGCCCTGGAAATCTCCCCAGAAATGGTGCTGATCCCGGCACCGGAATTGATGACTTCTGAAAAATATGCAATCCAGCCATGTGCCAAAGTATAAAAACTCTATTTTGAGCCTTTAAATTCGAATAAATCATTTGCGTTGAGGATTTTTTCGTATAAAAAAAAGGCGAATTGGGGGACACAGCCACCCGTAATATCCTTGGAGACTGGCACAGTGCTGTCTACAAAAAACGCTTGGCGACCTAGCAGCATTGCAAACATTGCGCCAGCCAACCATCCGGCTCAGTAGACCTACTGTATCTAATTCAGCTTTCAATCCTGGCTCACAAAAGGCGGCTGGTTAGGGCCTGCTGTGTCCTCCCAAAAGTCGGTAGCTGGGATGGTTTTGGGGGACCTAAGCCTTAGATGAGTTGCTGAATGTAGATCTGATATCAAGGTTTTTTCAGTGCACCAAACACCAGGAGAATCTGAAGCGGGCCATGGTGACATGATCCTAACCAAGAAATGTGAGTCTGTCAGTGATCCTCACCTTACGTTGAGCACACTATCACTGAAGAATGGCGCAAAAATTATCAACCTCAACCTCCTGAAACAGTAAACATGGAAATGACCAGTTGGACCCATTTTCCAATTCATCATTAGATGTGGGTGTCCCATTTTTTGGCTAGGCTCGCTTGTGCTTCATATGAGGCCAGGAAAATGCTTGTGGTTCCGCAATGTTCGGCCATTTTCCCTCGCTTGTGCGGACCCCCATCCTTTCCGTCATTTCCCCGGCACGACGGCACGCCTGCATTAGATGTGCATTAGCCTCACCAAAACTGCTGATATCATGACATGTTTACCTCATACATTTAATTATAGATTATGTTCCCATCAAAACTCCATTTAATACTTTTTTTATATATTTTTAATTACCATGGTTGATTGCCAGAGAGTAGCTGGGGTAGCAAACTTCACCAGTCTGAGGATTTGAAGCACTCCGCTGTGAACTTTGCAAGATCCAAGGGATGGGCTCAAAAATCTCTGTCTTCGCAGAGATCTCCGTTGGAGTCGGAGATCTAGACCATGATGTGCTCTGCCTGACTCGAGGGATGATTGTGGCTTTTGGGAACAGCTGAAAAACATCCCACGTGAACCTTCTGTGAACTTTGGAAGTTCAAGTTATGAATAGTTATGATGGGTTTGTAACCTCAGACAAGTGGGATATATTTCTAACTTTATGGATGTCCCAATAGTAGACCTAGCGCAAGAAATCGTGGCACGATTCAGGTGCAAATGGGATGACCACACGACTACCCCAGACTTGCTAACCGTTTTCCGACTACCTGGCAGGCTCAGGCAACATCCAAGTAGATACAGTAAGTGGCTGCTATTCGTGTCTGTTGAACAATTAGAAAAGCAAACTTCCTTCGTTTGGATGAAAGAAAATAAAAGTATCCGTCTGCATTCTGCCTAGCTTCTGGTTACAAAGTTTATACTACCTTCTGGTCCTTTTCTGAAAAAGTTGTCTGAGAAAAAGTCCGAGAAAAAACGAGTGGCACTAAGATGTGCAAGGAGTTCATGAACAATATTTCAAAGGTGATCACGTCATGTCTCTAAGGTTCCCATATGTTACCATCAGAATTTCTGGCCCAAAAATCTGGCGGCCTCGAGGCGTCGGGCACTCACCTTCGGCGGTGAATAGCCCATGGATTTGGTACTAGATCTTCATGGCGCCATGATCGGGAATCAAGGGGGTTATTCTACCAGGTGTTGATGTTTTTTCTGGAAGTTCAAGCCTTAAATCGTCAAACATCAGCCAGAAAAAAAACGATTCCATCCATGAACATTGATTATGTTCGCACCCATAATCAATGGACTGTTCTGGAATGTTTTTTTTCTGGACTATCTCCATTCTGAACATTCCATCCATGAAGATCATCATATATCCATGGTGAGGCCAGGTGAGGCCTAGTTTCCACGTCTATGGAACTCAAGCCATCTCTTTTTAGCCGCTGAATACAACATCAACCCATCAAGTTGTGTTAATTTAAAAGATCATCAGTCTGGGTAAATTAGCATAATTCAAAAACCTCAAAAGTTCGGCTATTTGGGGATAATTACCCTATATCACAATTCCCACCATTTCAGTGAGAACTATACTTCATCCAGATCAATCGCTCCTGAGGCTCAGATATTTGGGTTCCTAAGTCACGGGGGTACCCTTTTTATCATCCATTGATTGTGGGGATTTTCCATGAAACCATCCAGGTGCGAGCATTGGGGTAGCTCCATGGGCCATGGAAAAGCTGAAACACCCGGGGCCTCTTTGGTCGCGGGCTTCTCCTGGCGGCCAGTTCAGGATCTCAAAGCCAGAGCGAACTGGCGAACTGGATTTCATCACCGTTTGTTGAACGGGTAAATCATCGATATTAATAGTTAGGCAATGTTCCATAGCAAACTGTTACTGAAGGGCTGTAAGAACATCCCAGTCATCTTTGGCCAACCAACCTAAAGGATCCTAAAGGGCACTGTTGGTAAAACGAGTTTTTTGTTGCGAAATGCGAAATCGCCACATGTTTACTGGTGAAACACCAGCAAAAATGCTTGCAGGTCAAAATTGCAAGCCTTCAACCTGCAACCACAACCTGCTGAGAAGAACCCAACGTACATCCTCACTCCGTTGGTCATCTTCAGTCTGACAGGATTTTGGGTTCCAAAACTTGACCCAAACCCACATGTTACCCTATGGTAAACTAACAGTTTGCTATTCAAAATGGCCCATAGAAATAGATGGTTTACCTATTAATAGCATGGTGATTTTCCATGGCTATGTTAGTCATAACCAGATGGTAGATCATTTTAGCATCCCTACATGGCCATGGCGAGGGACCCACAAATTTTATCTTTGAACCAACGAATGAGCAACGAATTGGTTGGAAGTCAACCTTGAGCCACAGACACATCTCAAATGCGTCAGAGTAATCAAGAGTTTTTGTGCCCAAATAATATCCAAATCTTATAATAGATTAGATAGATTAGATCAGATGATTGTATAGATTAGCCAAATTATACCCAAAGTATATTGGATATCTAATCTAATGTCAATTTCGGATTGATAAACCATGGTTTATTAATTAGGGGGGTACTCCTCCAATAGTCATTTCATCTAGTACTTAAATGGTACCCTCCCAATTAAACAGCCCAGGGGTTTATTATTCCAGGGTTGACATTAATAACTAATAACCATAGTTATAGATAGTTATAGGTTAATAGGGACCATATCATACCATATCCCAACTTATTGGGATTATTACCATAGTTATACCATAATCATCTATCTTGTGATGTTTTCTTCTGAAGTCAGCCGTCTCGTCTCGGCACCACGCACGCCACGCAGCACCTTCTCCTCAGCCAGCTTCTTGGCGAGGTCTTCTGCTGCCTGAACGGGCCGAGCAACATACCCTAGTGGCCCTACTGCTACGGTGTCATCAAACATCACTGGCAGTGGGAAATACCGAACCAAATGCGCATTTAAAATCACTTGCATGATTTTGCAAATGATTTCAGATGGTAAAATCATCGAACTAAACAAGAGATTTTTCCAGCAAGTCATGTTTGACTACCGGAGGGTAGACGATAACAATCACTGGATCAAATTTTTTTCGCTCCTTGGGGCAATGTGAATTCTTGGAATTCAAAAAAAATCCGCCGACCCCGGCCTTTCCCAAGGCAGGGGCGGCACCTGGGACCACCGCAGGTGTGGAACTTGTTTTTCTTGGCTGGGAAAGCTTCCCTGCTCCGCGGCAGCTTCGATCAGCTTGCCGTTTGCCTGCCGTTTGCCTGCCGTTTGCCTCCATTGCCCTCTGTTGTTAAGGCGTCCATGCCTGCTGCTTGCCAGCCTTCAAACCTTTAAATAGCGTGCCGTTTTCCAGCCTTCAAACCTTTCAAACCTCTAAAACCCTTCACATCCTTCGCGGCCGCTTCCACCTGTCGCTTGCCAGCGTTCAAACCTTTCAAACCTCTCAAACCTCTAAAGCCCTCCAAATCCTTCGAGGCAGCTTCCACCAAGCCCTGCTGTGAGCCTTTGCTCCAGCGCTGCAGCCTGCCGTTTGCCTGCACATAGCCCTCTGCTCTTAGGGCGTTCAAGCCTGCCGCTTGCCAGGCTCCAAACCCTTAAAACCTCTAAAATGCTCCAAATCCGTCGCGGCAACTTCCACCAAGCCCTGCTGTGAGCCTTTGCTGTTCCAGCGTTGGAACCTGCTGTTTGCCTGCATAGCCCTCTGTTGTTAGGGCGTCCATACCTAGGGCTCCTCGCGGCAGCTGCCACCAAGCCTTGTGGCCGTAAGCCTCTGCTGTTCCAGCGCTGCAGCCTGTCGTTTGCCTGCACATAGCCCTCTGTTCTTAGGGCGTTCAAGCCTGCCGTTTGCCAGGCTCCAAACCCTTAAAACCCCTAAAATGCTTCAAATCCGTCGCAGCAGCTTCCACCAAGCCCTGCTGTGAGCCTTTGCTGTTCCAGCGTTGGAACCTGCCGTTTGCCTGCATAGCCCTCTGTTGTTAGGGCGCCAAGCCTTGTTGGCCGTAAGCCCGTGCTGTTCCAGCACTGCAGCCTGCCGTTTGCCTGCACATAGCCCTCTGTTCTTAGGGCGTTCAAGCCTGCCGTTTGCCAGGCTCCAAACCCTTAAAACCCCTAAAATGTTTCAAATCCGTCGCGGCAACTTCCACCAAGCCCTGCTGTGAGCCTTTGCTGTTCCAGCGTTGGAACCTGCTGTTTGCCTGCATAGCACTCTGTTGTTAAAGCGTCCATGCCTAGGGCGCCTCGCGGCAGCTGCCACCAAGCCTTGTGGCCGTAGGCCTCTGCTGTTCCAGCGCTGCAGCCTGCCGTTTGCCTGCACATAGCCCTCTGTTCTTAGGGCGTTCAAGCCTGCCGTTTGCCAGGCTCCAAACCCTTAAAACCCCTAAAATGCTTCAAATCCGTCGCGGCAGCTTC
>Ga0126342_10019431_pt1 | contig 11541 bp, 9 predicted proteins | sample Cyp1metagenome_FD_92528 | JGI IMG/M metagenome (GOLD analysis project Ga0126342, IMG submission 92528) | Coral microbial communities from Lord Howe Island, Old Settlement Bay, Australia - Cyphastrea 1 metagenome | ecosystem: Host-associated > Invertebrates > Cnidaria > Coral ... | reverse complement strand
TTACATACATTACATACATTACATACATTACATACACTACATACATTACATACATTACATACATTACATACATTACATACATTACATACATTACATACATTACATACATTACATACATTACATCCATTACATCCATTACATGCATTACATGCATTACATACATGACATACATTACATACATTACATACATTACATACATTACATACCTTACATACATTGCATACATTACATACATTACATACATTACATACATTACATACATTACATACATACATACATTACATACATTACATACATTACATACATTACATACATTACATGCATTACATGCATTACATAAATTACATACATTACATACATTACATACATTACATACATTACATACATTACATACATTACATACATTACATACATTACATACATTACATACATTACATACTTACATACATTACATACATTACATACATACATACATACATACATACATACATACATACATACATGCATACATGCATACATGCATACATGCATACATGCATACATGCATATGCATACATGCATACATGAATACATGCATCCATGCATACATGCACATACATGCACATACATTCACATACATGCACATACTTGCACATGCATACAGGCACATACATGCACATACATACATACATACATTACATTACGTTACATTACATTACATACATACATACATACATTACAATCATTACATACATACATACATTACAATCATTACATACATACATACATACATTACATACATTATATTACATTACATTACATACATTACATTACACTACACTACATTACATTACATTACATACCATTACATTACATTACATTACATGCATACATAGATACACACATACATACATACATACTTACATACATACATACACACACATACATTACATACATTACATACATTACATACATTACATACATTACATACATTACATACATTACATACATTACATGACATTACATGATATTACATTACATTACATTACATTAAATTACATTACATTACATTAATACATACATACATACATACATAACATATATACATACATATCAAAAAAAAATACATACATACATACATTTACATACATTACATACATTACATACATTACATACATTACATACATTACATACATTACATACATTACATACATTACATTACACTACATTACATTACATTACATCACATTACATTACATACATACCATACATACCACACGTACCATACATACATACATACATACCATACATACCATACATACCATACATTCCATACATTCCATACATACATTACATTTAAAAAAAAACTTACAAAACATACCTACATAACATAAAATAACATAACATTACATTACATTACACACATACATACATACATACATACATACATACATACATTACATACATTACGTTACATTACATTACATTACATTACATACATTACATTACATTACACTACACTACATTACATTACATTACATACCATTACCTTACATTACATTACATGCAAACATAGATACACACATACATACATACATACATACTTACATACATACATACATACCATACATACCATACATACCATACATACCATACATTCCATACATTCCATACATACATTACATACATTACTTTAAAAAAAAACTTACAAAACATACCTACATAACATAACATAACATTACATTACATTACATTACACACATACATACATACATTACATACATTACATACACTACATACATAACATAACATAACATTACATTACATTACATTACATAACATTACATTACATACATACATACATACAAACATACATACATACATACATTACATACATTACATACATTACATACACTACATACATTACATACATTACATACATTACATACATTACATACATTACATACAATACATTACATACATACATACATACATGCATGCATGCATGCATGCATACATCCATTCATACATACATACATAACATAACATTACATTACATAATATTACATACATCCATACATTACATACAAAACATACAAAACATACATACATACATACATACATACATACAAACATACATACATACATACATACATACATACATACATAACATACATACACATACATACATACATACATACATACATACATACATACTGTGGAATCTAGTCCAACACTGGCAGGGGACCACCTCAAGAATGCAGGTTGATGAATGATGTCCACTCCTATGGAACCCAAGCAATGATTGCCACACCAATGGCTTCACCGAGCGTCCACCCTAAGACGCTGGAAGACTACCACATGGGAGTTGATCGATTGGCTTTAAGAGAATTCACACTCCCAAAATTTCAATCTTTCAACAACAAAATTCGATATTTATACATTTACACTATCTCATTTTTGTTCCCCAACAAGGCTTGAGGAGGAGGAACCTTGGTTTTGCATGGTGTTGGACAACCAATTTCTTTGGGCTTTCTTGTCGGCTCTTTGCTTAAGGACTTCGTCTATGTCGTGAAGGCAGCATCCCCGATGTTTCAGAAACTCCCTCAAGCGGTAGCTATCCATATGTTTCGTCAGGGCATCGGCAAGTTGCGCAGCTGAATGCACCCAGTGAGGATGTAGTCCAGTGCTCAGGTGACTCTTGATGACAAGCGCTTCTATTAGGGTTCGATGTTCTTGACATTGTGGTGTGGTATTCTTTGTGAGACATCATAAAGTGATTTGCAGTCAATCACTGCAATTCCTGGTGATGATTGTTTCCAAACCTTCTCAGGATTTTTCCATGGAGTATTGGGGTTACGAAGCCATTCCCATGCTAGCCGAACCCAATTAAGCGTATCCACGGTATATGAAAGAGCATAGGTTTCTGCAGCCAGGGTGCTTGCAACAACACGTTCAATCTTCTTTGATGACCAAGATATGGGACTAGCCAATGCAATCTTTTGTTGAAACACATCTTGATGAGCAGCTAGTATCAACATCCCTTTCTGGCTATGTTGCTTGTCTCGTGTTGCAAAACTGGCATCAGAGTACGCGATCATGCGAATCTGATCTTCTGGAATGCTGGAAATGGTCACTTTGACGTGAGCATACTTTTCGCATCACCTAGAAGCCGATTTGCATCCAGCAGGCCTGCAATCTTGGCGCAGTTAATTTTTGACTGAAGCAGACTGAGTCGTGCGGCAATATCTGGTCTGGTATTGGTGGCAGCATATTGTAAAGAACTTATAAGTCCACGGAGACCTTGACGTTCCAACTCATTGACAGTTGTTTGTTCATCTTTTCTGCGATGACGATCAATATGAATGGGATCAATGTTTTGCACATAAGAAGTTTGGTCCAAATGAATATCACCACTCTCATCTTGTTCAATGTGAATTCCAGTAAAGGTAAAATCACGACACCGTTTGGATCCAAAAGGAAACTTAGTTTCCAGCTTCTGTAAGGCAGCTTGAAACATTTGATCACCAGCGCGCAGACCATCATCCACGTGCATACCAATGGCACCATGTAAATATCCGGTGTCGTCTGCCAATGTGAAAACGCAGGGGTCCAAGGGACTCATTTGAAAGTTCAAGGCCAATAGGCTTTCTTTCAACTCTTGATACCACAGATCCGGTGCATTTACCAATCCATATGCTGATTTCAAAAGTTCACAGATTTCATCTTCACGCATATGGAGTTTGGTTCTAAGTTCTGCTGGGGGCTCAAGGCCTAGAGTTCTGTTATCCCGTCGAGAACCTCTTAGGAAGGCAGTCTTGATATCGAAGCTCTGTATTACCCACTGTCGGGAAGCACACAACTGTAGTAGCAGAGACCTAGATTCCTTTTGTAGGGTTGGTGAATCACGGGGAATATTGGTGATGTCAGGATCTTCATAGCCCAGGATTACAAGTCGAGCCTTTGCCTTTCGGGATTTTCCTTCTTTGGCTCTGTCGACTTCATCCAACTCTTTCCATGTTAGTACCCAGCGACACCGAAGGATGTTTTGTTCAGGGATTTGATGTCTCAGTACTTTTCTGACAGTTTCGGTTGCTAACCATTGGTCAAGTTCCTTGGGCTTGGCTTGTTGGAATTCGGCAAGTTGTTCTGGATTAAGGTCACGGACCTTCACTTCAGCTCTTTGCCGCTTCGCCGCAGCAGCAAGGAATGTTGGCAAATTTTCAGGTTCAGCGGCAGTGGAGGCAAAATCATCATCTGTGAAAAAGATCTCAAATTCAAAGCCTTGGTTTTGATCAAGATGGAGGATATCTTCCACATGGTTGATGAGAAATGTTTCTTCGGATACAACCTGAAAAATGGTCATTCCGGTCCAGGGTTGTGTCATTTCCCAGTGACTTCCTTCGTCTCCCCATCTGTCTCTGTGGGACCATAAGTTTTGATTTGGAGCATTTCCTGCAGAAAAACGGTCGCCACTGACACATAGTATGTTTACAGGGCAGTCTCCGACTGAACTGGGATCAAATGCCTGGATTCGAGGCTGCTGGTGGACACGGATGAGCTTATCCTTTTGCACAAGCCAATAGTCTTCGACTGACAGTTCATCACCATCAGATTCGGGCACAGGAATGTCTTTCGGATCTGTTGGTTCATCTGAAATTTCATTTGGATTTGGAGCATTACTCAAAGGTGTAGTAGGTGTATATTCATTGGAAGGTGCTATTGATGGAACTGCATCGTGAGGATTGCTGGGTTCTGAGTCAGGTTGGTTGAGTTGTGATTCAATGGATATAGTTGGTACCATGTTACCTGGGGTCGCTTCAATGGCTGTTTCTGCTACAGGTAGTGGATTGACAACTTCTGTGAGATCTTCATATTGAAACACTCCTTTTCCGGCATCACGGGGCAGATCATCAATGGGACCTGTAGCCAAATGTGATCCAAATTGCGGGGCTTCACGTTCTGACAACGTCCTGACATGTTCTGGAGCAACACGATACACTCGACTGTGGGAAATCCACACAACATGATTGGATTCTTGGATGATAACCCGAGCCGGCCCATGCCATTGACCCGGAAGCTCACCTCTACCCGGACGCCAAAACATGACAAAGGAACCACTACTATGATTTCCTCTGTACGGACGCTGTCTTCTGAGGAATGCCCTACGCAATTTGTCGCTGTTGTCGGCAGCTATGAAAGCTTTGCGTGCACACTCTCGCTTCAAAAGTTGCTGGCGAAACTGAATGCCTTCGGGCGTGTCACTGTCGGCAAGGAATTGTGATGCTGTGGGCATCTCATCACACAAACTACCTGGTAAAGGTTGGCTTTCCCAAGTACTAGAATTTCAGGTGTGTATCCCTTGACCCTCGAGAGGGAGTTCTTTGCTTGACAGCAATGTCGCAAGGCATGTTGAAAAGCTTCGGCATTCTCAATTGGCTGATCATGGTCATACTTGGACAACATCTGTTGAATGATTTCTCCATGACGTTCTGTTTTTCCCATCTGCCAATGTGCGTACGCAGCAACAACGCGGAGATGTGTGTCTTGACCTTGCATGAACTGAGCAAACTGGTCTGAGCACAACGGGGATGCATTATCAATTATCAACTGTTTGCATGGTCCAGCCCATTGAGTCCAGCTGGAAAGATAGGCATCAAACAATGTTTGGGCATCAGTTCGAAACACAGGCATGGCAAGTTGGAAATTAGTGGCACTATCAACACAATGTAAAAAAGTAAAACTTCGTCCAGTCTTTGCAGTCCAAGTGATGAGGTCGCAGCCGACACAATCATTGAACTCTCTGACTTCTGAGAGAGCTGCAGGTCTGGAAATACGCGGTGCTTGCATCTCATGGCAGGTGTTGCAACGAAAATCGCTCAAACCTTGGAGTATCTCGGTGCTATACCCTTGCTGTTGCAGCACATTATATAATTTGTGGTGATTCGGGTGGCCAAGGTTGTAATGGATTTTGGAAATCCATTGTTGTGTTTCTTTCGGCAGCGCACGAAACTTTGGACCATGAGATGTACATGCAGATTTCAGCTCGGAAGTCAGTTTCATTGGATCTTCTTTGGCAGGTTCCATCGAATCATCTTGTGGATGGACTTGTTCAGGCTGAGACAATTTCATGTTTTCATCATTGTCATCTGGCTTGTTCTGACCATGAACCTCTGATGGTTTTTCTGAAAACTGGTTGTTTTGATAAAAAGGCGGTGATAGTTTCTGGACTCTGGCATCAGGTAAGGACATGTTTGGTCGTTCAAGTTGATTGGTGTCACGGATCTGGGCAAAAATGGTAATTAACAATCTCAGTGGAGGTGATTGGCTTGTCAACTGTCGGTTACTTAGGTGTTCCCATTGCATCCACTGACCTAGATCAACAGGTTCAAGCTGATGTCGGTGCAAACCCATGGAAAGACGCCAAGGTGCTTCTTTGGGCATTAATCGAATTGGAGGCTTGCGCAAGCGATCTGTCCCTTTGCACAATTCAACAACACGAATTTCATATTGAGGAAACGCCAGTTGAATGTGTTCAAAGAATTCACCCCGTTCCAGCACAATCTTTCCAACACGAGGTGCTATCTTTGCGCCTTGGGACAAAATGTCTGCCACGCTTGCAGAAGTGGGTAGATCTTCGGACACTCCTCTAGGGGAACTTTCGGTCTTCGCATCGACACCTGGTGGATTGGGATAAGCTGGCGGATTGGACGTCTTCGCATTCAATCTGCGTCGCTTAACTTCAGGACCCTCAGAGTGAGAGGATTCACCATCACCTGTACTTTCATGTAATGCCACATGCTGGTGGATACATGCCTTTTCCTCGATCTTCAAACTGGCAATCATTGCTTTGGCAATCTTGTGAACAAACGTTCGAGCATACAGTTCAGTATATTCTGAGACCCTTTTCGTTTTGCCTTGAGAATCTCTAAAAGTTCCGGATACTGTACTGTGTTCATGATCATGTGGACAACGCAACTGTTCCAAACATCTGGACATCACCTGTGAAGAAGTCAGAACCTGAAGGCCCTTCTGAAGTGGTTTTCCAGTGATGGGATGAACAAGGTTCCCGGCTTTGCATAAGTCACAAACGAGTTCGCAACAAACATGAGGTGATCATCCGAAGAGCATCTTCATACAGCATGTCGGACCCAACAGGTTGTTCAAGGCGAAAGTGAAACAAGGGGCCCATCCGGTGCTGATGCAAAAAGACCGCTTCGCATAGCTGAAGGTGCACAGCATCTTCCTTTCGCGTAGTCACAACTCTCTGAGCACCCTGCAAAGATCGGGCAGCATTGAACTGGTTCCACTTACACCAGGCTTTGCATCTAGGTGACATCCAAACATGACTCGGTCTGTATCGGTACAGGATGTGGAATATTTTTTCTGTACCCTCAATGGTTCCCAAATCTCCTTCTTTCAAACCAAATCGCAGTGCTCGAATGTTTTGGTTTCTACACTGTCGAGTCAATTGGCTGTCTTCAGCACAGTAGATTTCGAGACAGTCTATCAAGGGTTTTGATGACATCAACAATTTGTTGTTCTTGTCCAAAAATCCATGGTTGCGACCATAAACTAACATTTCCTGAAGAACCTGATTATTCTCAGAAGGGGTGAAAGATTCATCGTCCATGTTGTCATCCAAATAGTCCATGGCAAACTGATTGAACTCTGAAATGCGTTGTTCCAACATCAGAGTCGTGGCTGGATCGGCTATGCGGGGCTGGCATTCTGGTTTTGAGCTACCTGCGTCAGAACCTGGAGTTGTCCCATCATCTGTGTGAGAGCATCTTCGATCATGTCCAGGCGGCGGGCATTGTTCTGCTCGATCACATTCTCTCGGGATGAAATCCGATCCCAAGTGTCCTCCTCGGTCTCCAGGTCGATGCATGTCGGCACTGAAGCTGATGGTTTCCCACTTCCCGATCCACCTTGGGTTTTTGGACGTGGTTTCATCTGATCGGGAATGCCCATCTCCAGCTCTTTGCGTTCCACCCACAGGTTCAGGTAGAATAGAAACTCCTGATGTTCTTCCTTCCCACTCGCCGCAAACTTGCGAATGAACCACTGGCAGTATTTCTGATCCTCGGTCACAACCTGCTTGTAGGTCTGGCCCAACTTGCTCTCCCCAAAACGGATGGTCAGTGCACCGACCTCTTCGAAGGTCATGGTCATCAGTCGGTTGGTTTTCTCGACCTTGGTTTGGTTGGTCTGCACTGCATTGAACCGTTCGGCAAGGCTGCTGGTCCAAGAGATCTGGGCGAAGCTGCAATATGGATCGAAACGCCGGGTTCCGCACTGATCAGAAGGCTGTGGTGATCTGAATGGTCATGGTTGGATCCATCGTTGGAAACACATGTTGATTGCAAATCCTTTTGATGATTCTGATCTATTGTCTGACTGAAAACATGATTGTTACACAAAAATTCAGCAGTGGTCGGTAGTGGTGATTGATGTTGGGATTCATACGCAACTGATGTTGGTTCACTTGTCGACACCTGTGGACCTGCCTCTGACTTTGAATGGAGGTCTGCTGGTTGAGATTGTTCTTGACACACGAAAACACGTTCTGGTGGGACAGCTGCATTTTCGGACATCGGATGTGTCTTCGGTGGTCGCAAGGCTGCTAACTCACAAAAGTCCAAAAGAAAGAGTTTCTTCCCGGACAGCTGCAGCGGTATCTCACAATCCAGATGCTGGAAACGGATGCTTTGAGTGCATGTGTCAATGACAGCTCCAAGACTTCTGCAAACATTGTTGGAAATCAAGAAGGGTGTCTTGGAATCAACAATGGCAATCTTGATCCAGTATTTGTCAATAGGAACAAAAATGGCCTTCTTGCATGGTACAGCGCTGTTGTTCCCAAAGCGAAACATCATTTCCACTGGCTGTTCAAAAACTCGATCGCGAACTGAGACAGGTAAGCCGTCCATAAATTCTTCAACTTGGTGTTGTCCCATGACAGTTTGAGAGGCACCTAAGTCTACAATTCCAAACGTTTTGGCAGTTGCAAAACATGGCTTCATGTAACATGGATACATCAGTAGCTGGATAAACTCTCGGACTGGCCTTCACCTGCACATGTGGTTTCATCGGACTGGTTGCCAATTCTGAACGAAAATCACTCTCAGGCGTTCCATCAGTTTTCTCAGAGGGGGTTGCACGGTGGACACTGCGTTCATCAGGGATCATCCTGGTGGATGCAGGCAATGCAGAGTTCTGGAAAACTGTTTGCAGCCTATTACACACCTGCTTATAGTACCAGCCTTTATGCCTGTTACGTACATTATGGGACCAGCTTACTAAACAGACATGGGAGTGTGAATTTTCGGCTTGATTAGACACGGAGTCCTGGACACAGGCTTGGACATCAGGCATGACAGTACCGGTCGGCTCCATCACGAAGACATCGGCATCATCATCGGACACTTCACTGGCTGGAATCATGACATTGACCACAGCCGACTTAGGAGGCACGGATGCTGCAGAACTCAGCTGACCACGCTTTGGGCATTCTGCCCGCCAGTGGCCTTTCTGTCCACAGAGTCTGCAATCACTTTCAGCGATCCGCAGAGCAAGAGGTTTTCGGGAACGGAAGAAGTTTTTGTTCTTCCCCTTCTTTCCAGAGCCCTTGCTACCATAAGACGATCTGATCGGCCAGAATCCACGACTGCGAGACTTTTCGGTTAACTTCCGACGGGCCTCAACATAGGATGACAGAAAAACATTCATTTCATTGTCGTTCTGCACCGCGTCAATCAAGGCATCTTCAAATTGCGCCACAACAAGCGCATCCTCGTCACCTTCCGTCAGAAACTGTTCGACAATCATGTCAGGAAGATCCGATCCGTCAGCCAGAAAGGAATGTTCTGAGCTGTCACCATAGAAGGTTTCCTCATCACCTTCTTGCACATAGTTGACATCATATGTTTTTGATCGGTGATTTTTCTGTTGACCTTGCACTTCTTGGAAAAACTTGGCCCCGAGCATTCGAATGGCTTGAGTGACGGCTTCATATGTCAGGTTCCCCTTGGCCTCTACCAACACACGCTTCTTGTCATCTGCAGAAAGGGCACTATTCCTGAGAAGGATGTATGCCCGCATGTCAGTCAAGGAAGCCCCTTGAGATACCACATCCTCAAACACAATCTCATGCCGTGCCATGTAGCTTTCATTACTTTCATCCGATCTCTGAGAAATGCCATAAATGGCTCTTTCAAACTTTTCACACTTGTCTTCTAAGGTTGTCTTGCCCCACACTCCTCCCAGTGTTGATACCAAAAGCTTTACGCCAGTGAGATCATTGACCTTCAGTTTTTCTGGTGAAATCCGGACGACTTTCTGGAAAGCTGAACCCTTGCATTGCAATGCAGCACGAGGAGCTAGCTGACTCAGATATTCACTGGGCCAAATTCCCGCAAGAAACTCCGGACGTTTTGTGTATGAGGTCAAGTCGGTGGTTCCTGGTTCAAACGATGATATCAAATGCCACGGTAGGTGAGAAGCTGAACCTGAACTGGTCTGGCCTGGAACTGCAGAGCTGAGGTCGTCTCCCTCAGGCATGTTGGATTCACAAGAAATCTCTCTGGACCAAACTCCTTTCCAGGGCGATTGTTAGGAACTCAGAGCGAGTCACAAAGAAAATCACTTGCAAACACACGGAAAATTTGCCGGCTTTCAGAACTTGGCCACGATGTAAACCTCCGGATTGATGGCACAAAGCACAGAGAGCCCTAAGGAGCACGTGCCTCCGCTACCAATGTGGAATCTAGTCCAACACTGGCAGGGGACCGCCTCAAGAATGCAGGTTGATGAATGATGTCCACTCCTATGGAACCCAAGCAATGATTGCCACACCAATGGCTTCACCGAGCGTCCACCCTGAGACGCAAAACACCTTTTTCACCAAGGGCACCGCCTAGGTGCAACCCCCTCTTTGGGCCTGCAAATGGACCGCCATCGGATGAAGCATCGGTTGATGCATGAACCCCACAAGTCTGGCATGACCGACATGGACATGACTGGAAGACTACCCCATGGGAGTTGATCGATTGGCTTTAAGAGAATTCACAACATACATACATACATACATACATACATACATACATACATACATACATACATACATACATACATTACATACATTGCATTACATTGCATTCCATTACATTACATTACATACATACATACATACATAACATACATGACATACATGACATACATGACATACATGACATACATGACATACATAAATAACATACATAACATTACATAACATTACATTACATACATACATACATTACATACATTACATACATTACATACATTACATACATTACATCCATTACATGCATTACATGCATTACATGCATACATGCATACATGCATACATCCATTACATACATTACATACATTACATACATTACATACATTACATTAATTACATACATTACATACATTACATACATTACATACATTACATACATTACATACATTACATACATTACATACATTACATACAGTACATACATTACATACATTACATACATTACATACATTACA
>Ga0126342_10019430_pt1 | contig 11541 bp, 4 predicted proteins | sample Cyp1metagenome_FD_92528 | JGI IMG/M metagenome (GOLD analysis project Ga0126342, IMG submission 92528) | Coral microbial communities from Lord Howe Island, Old Settlement Bay, Australia - Cyphastrea 1 metagenome | ecosystem: Host-associated > Invertebrates > Cnidaria > Coral ... | reverse complement strand
TGCTACTGCTACTGCTACTGCTACTGCTACTGCTACTGCTACTGCTACTGCTACTGCTACTGCTACTGCTACTGCTACTGCTACTGCTACTGCTGCTACTGCTGCTACTGCTGCTACTGCTACTACTACTACTACTACTACTACTACTACTACTACTACTACTACCGCCACCACAGCTACAACTACACTTGCAACTGCGCTACATTACACTACACTACGCTAATTACTCTGCAGCATTCTACAACTACAACATACTACAACTACAAATGCAACAACAACTACAATACATTACACTACACTACGTACAGTACATTACGCTACAACTACAACTGCAACTACAACTACAACCACCACTACATTGCACTACACTAAACTAATTACATTACACTTCGCTACAGCTACAACTACACTACTTTACACTACACTACTTTACACTACACTACGCTACAACTACAACTACAGCACGCTACACTACACGACATTACACCTACGCTAATTACACCATACCACAACTACACCTGCAACTGCACTACACTAAATACATTACACTACAGCTACAACTCCACTACGCTACACTACAACTACAACTGCACTACACCACACTACATCCAGGAGTTGTTGGTGAGGTGACCGCTGCAACCATTGCAACCACTCCAAAAAAAAACTCCAACCACCTTTTGGTCCATCAGTGGGTTCGCTCTGTCATCCATGCATCACAACAACTCACCTCTCCTATAGGTGTCCTATCCTTGAAACTTCTGCCACCGCCTTGCGCGGCACTGCTGGAACTCCAGATCGGGAACTGGGACTGGTCCCGAATGTGACTTTGGGCCATAGTATTTTTGAAGTGGTTGGCTCATACACCAAAGGCTTTATTTCAGCTGGTGAGCCTGGGGATGTTTTTAGTTTGATTTCTTTGACAGATTTTGCACCCAGAGGACAAGTAAGTTTAGTGATTAGTGTGTTTTGGTGAGTCATGTTCGAAGTGATTTCCTCAGAGTTTTGGCAATACGGAATGACTTGGAGATGCATGGGAAATCTAGCATAGTTTTCCCTTTTCTGGGGTACAACTGACTCCAAGGATGGGTCTGCCAGTGCAGCGCTTGATCTGTGGAGTGAATCAAAATGACATCACCCATCGGACGATCTCCAAAGGACATCGATGCGAACATGTGGCGCTGGGCCGCTGGGGTAAGGGGATGGCTGCCAGGAGTGCAAAAAAAAACTACAATCCATGCAAAATGCCCTTAGTTGATTGGTTGTTATAGGGAAACCATGGGAAACCGTTTTCAACCATTATTTCAAGAGATGGGAAAGCATTGTATTTTTTGATGGTTCTTGTTGGAAAGACGTTGGTTTCCTTATGCCATCTGGACAGAGGTTGATGGTTTGATCGGAGCCCCAGGTTTTCAGCTGATTCCCATGGATCACATTTTTTGTTCCATGAAATGTTGGACATGTATTATCATGGATTATCACATACCCAATTTTCAATGTGTCGCTACCCAAGTTGGGCCAGGAGAGTTCCACCGGCACGAGTGCATGTTCAAGACCCTATCGGATGCCATCAACATCCAGGTATTTGGTGTGGAGATGGGCAAATGGGTCGTGGGGGGGTCCTTGAAATTGAATGGTTTGAGATATTAGGCATAACCCCAGAATATATGTGCAGAATATGTATAATATGTATATATTATATTTTGAATATGTAGCAATACAATGCTATATCTAAGTTTCAAATTGATCCAAACATTAGAGACTTGGAAATTCTAAGAAAGAGATCAACCAAAACATTTAGCAAAAACTCTACCTATTTGATCCCCTTTCTGCAGGTTATTTTGTGGAGCTAAAAGCCTGATCAAACATGGACAATGGTGGTAGATGAGCCGGCATTAGGTGTACCAACACCATTGAGGTGTTCCCCAAAATCAAGACGGACACCACCGGAGGTTCTCCAATGTCCCAGCAGGACCGCCTCTGGACTATCCAAACTCATCCATTATCATCTGGGTTTCGTGTGAAATAGGGTACCCCCTGGTACCCCTAAATCCGCTCGATCATCATCAAGTTCTCATGAAATTGCCGTTTTGGGCGGTATACCCCATCCTCAGACACACCCATTTGGATTTTTGTCAAGCCGTTGACTTGGGTATCCCACCATGTTGAAAATGTCTACCCTTGACATCCCCCGACCAAATGTATTTGATACTGTATACTGTAGATCATGGTCTACCATTGCTCCAACTTTGACGCTGCGAGGTGCCTTACAACATGGAACGTATCTTCTACTACCTCACAGGCGGGAGTTCGCTGATTGTATCCGGCAAGGATGGAGGTTCTGTCCAAAACTTGGGCTGTGCAATTGGAATTGGTACGAATTTCGTATCTTTTCGTGCTATTCTCAAAAGTGTGTGTTGATGGATGGTTGATGGTTTGGGTAGTTATGTAATGTATTATGTTTTTTTCCGGTCCGTGGGAATGATGTTAATGCTAGTTTTGTGCATAGATTGCATAGTATTGGAATAATATCAAATCATATCTCTCACAGATAGAATATTCCATAGCCCAAACACCAGGCATCATAGATAGATTATGTTTTAAGATTAACTATTTATATATACACACACATCACTTCGTCTGAATCCAACCTAACTTCCCTTGTACATATTAAACATCAAATCAAATCATCCATCCAGTCAGCAGTTGACCTCAGGTCGTTTAGCAGCCGACAAAAATGCGGAGAAAAAATACGCGTGTGGTTGTATTTAGATACATACGGATATAGATAAATCATTCAGAAATGCATGCATAAGGATATATATATGTATAAATATAGCTTAATGGAAGAATTGCATCCTTTTGATGATGTCATATTGGCTACTTCGTCAACCTCACCGGATATAGGTATGGCCAAACATTCATTACATATTTGTATTCTCAGTGAGCGCACTTTAAATCTGCTCTGTCAATTTTCTGACAATTTTCTGTGGCATTTTAGGCGAAAAAGCACTCAATTCTCTGCCTATTCAATCTCTTAGAAGTTCACTAGGATGGTAGGATAGGATTAGGCAGGATTAGATAGAGTTACATTAAATTAGGATTAGATTAAATTAGATAGGATTAGATAGGGTTAGGTTAGATCAGGGAGGATTAGATAGGGTTAGGTTAGATTAGGATTAGATTAAATTAGATAGGTTTAGAAAGGGTTAGGTTAGATTAGGTAGGATTAGATAGGGTTAGGTTAGATTAGGATTAGATTAAATTAGATAGGATTAGATAGGGTTAGGTTAAATTAGGTAGGGTTAGATTAGATTAGATCAGATTAGAACAGATTAGAAAGGTTTAGATTAGATCAGATAGGATTAGATAGGATTATTAGATTAGATAGAATCTCATAGGATTAGATTAGATGAGACAGGGCTAGACTGGATTAGATAGGATTCGATAGGACTAGATGAAATAGAATAGGGCTCATAGCGTTAGATTGCATGGGAAAGGATTAGATCATATTAGATTAGATAGGATTAGATAGGGTTAGATCAGATTAGATAGTATGATTGGGTTGGATACGATTAGATAGGCTTCGGTTAGATTAGATAGGATTAGATAGGGTTACATTAGATTAGATGGGATTAGATAGGGTTAGATTAGATTGGGTAGGATTAGATAGGGTTAGATTAGATTAGATAGGATTAGATAGGGTTAGATTAGATTAGATAGGGTCAGATTAGATTAGATAGGGTTAGATTAGATTAGATTAGATAGGATTAGATAGGGTTAGATTAGATTAGATAGGATTAGATTAGATTAGATAGGGTTAGATTGGATTAGATAGGATTAGATTAGATAAGATTAGATAGGGTTAGATTAGATTAAATTAGATAGGATTAGATTAGATTAGATAGGATTAGATTAGATTAGATAGGGTTAGATTAGATTAGATAGGGTTAGATTCGATTAGATAGGATTAGATTAGATAGGGTTAGATAAGATTAGATAGGGTTAGATTAGATTAGATAGGATCAGGTATAGGGATCAAAATTTCTTGCAGTGGCTTCACTCCACCGCCTGACCGCCTGCAGCCAGGTGAGGACAGGCTGCTGGTGAAGTCATGGATGGAGCAGATGGATTGCACCAGTGGCGCGAAAAAAACGCTGATGGCCCTATCGAGCCATGAAGGGAGTTGGATTGGGGAGACTATCCCAAAATATCCTTAATGTGATTGTGGGGAACCCGATCATGACAGTTTATAGATGTTTATAGGACCCTAATGATTGTGTTTAGTTTGGGGATTGCTTGTTATTTGGTTTACCACATTCTTTGAGGTTAATAAATCATTATAGTAGTGGGTTGGCAGATTGGGATAGTGAATCATTCTGAATAACTAACCATGATGTTTGGGTTAACATATTTAACATGGTTGTATAGCTATAGGATTTTAAGTTAGTGAATCGTTAAAATTTATCCAGTCCCTGTTGATTGGCGCATAATTACACCAATCGGTGTTTTGGGGAGTGATATTTCTAGCTACATACTTTTCATCAACCAGTGCAATGGATCGGGATAAACGAGGTCATCAATCATCCCACATGATGAAATGGTGGTGTAGTATACCCTACTTTATAAACCACTTCTATTGGGCATGGTTTCTCTCTCGAACATAGGCGAACTATAGAAGAAAACCCAAGATTTCAGGATGGTGAGTTAGATCCGTTTGAATTCCTGATAGACCTTGTGGGAATTCTTTGTGGGTGGTTCCAAAATTAGTACCCAAACCATCACTTTAGGATTGGATGGAATAGGAGGAACTGGAATCGAAGATTGAATCCGTGTGGCTCTCAAAGTTCAAGACACAAGGAGACCACTAATGCTGGGATTTGGTCGGCTAACTTCAGCGACTTCACCATTTGTTGGGTATCCAATTTTGATCTAGCCATGTGTGTTGCAGCTACGTTGAGTACTGTGACTGGATTAGTTTTTCAGGGCGGAAAAAAACCAGCCACATGAAAAAACATAGATGCCTTATCAACCTGGTGGTTGATTGACTCATAGTTGGTTTATAACTACAATTTCACTAGGGTTGATGGCAGTTATAACCATAGTTAGATGGGGTTATAAACCAACTTATAACGTAGCAGGGGGCCCCACATTGTAATAATGTCAAGTCAGGATGATGAAAACCCCCCAAGCTAGTTACATGCCCGGCTCTCCCCCAAGCTAAACATTATGGCAATTGGATGGAAAAACATACTCCTGCAGAACCACCAGATTGTTGGAGATATGAATTTAGTATAATTTAGTATGATTCAATATGATTCCCTGTTTTTTTAAATTGGGGATACAATTTCCAGGGTTGCCTTCTGACCCTTCCTAATGCGAACCTAATTTCAGCCAAAAAAACCCTCAAGGAGGCTACTGGGCAGCTAATTCCAGCGGAATTTGTACCTAATTGGTGCTCATATGCCCCTAATTCCAGCAAATCTTGATTCATCATCAATGAGTCAATGAGAGTAGGTTTTTCAAATCGAGGCGTTTTTTTACCACCCCCAAACAAATGGTTGACCTTGTTGTCCTATAGGAGGCGGTGGTGGGGGTGAGGAAGAATCCAGTCTTGCCATTGCAGAGGGTTGATCCCTTCCACAACAATACAGGTAAATTTAAATGAGTATACCCACCAGTAAATTAACATAGACCCTGGCAGATAGGGGTTGGAAGATTAGTTTCCATTAAAAATTGGTGATTTTCAGGGTCTATGTTTATTTACCAGAGGGTAAATTGTATGCCAAACTGACCACTCGATTTTCGCCAGAAGGACATTGATGCAATTGATGCATGATCTGTATCAGATTGCGTTTTTTGTAGGGAGGACGAGACAAGTGTGTCAGAAAGATATGGGGCTTGCCGGCTTCAGCTAGACGATTCCTTGCTAGCCATTGCCTATGCACAAGGGACTTTATGTATCTTTATGCATCCTTATGCGATGTATCTTTCAGTGTCGGAGCATGTCTGGAGGACTACAGTTTGCGCATGTTAGTTTGCACATGTTAGTTTCTCCCGTCTCTGTGTCCTGCAGTGGCCAGCAACTGCATGATGAACTTGTGCAATCTTACGTGTATGTGTATATATATTTATACATGTTCTTACAAAGTTATTTAATATATATATATATATATATGTACTGAACATTACTGAGCATCATTGGTGTATGCAACATATAGATATGTGCTGCAAGTATGTAAATATGTATCATATCCAGGGTGTCTACAACTGGCTCACAAACATATGTGTGAACTCAGCATATCGAAGCGCCTGGCTAGGTCAGCTCACCCTACCAGAGGCATGGCATCAGAAGCTCGGAAGTTGCTGAAGGATTGTACCATCCAAAGGGGTTGAACATGGTTTAACCATCCAACAACTGATATACAGTAGCCATTGAATGCCATTGACGTTTGGGTGAGTTCTAGTCATAATCGAGATGATTATTGTGGGATGGACTGGGATATATAACTTCTATAACCGACAAGACGATATAGCTTTTGTGTTCAGTGGAGGAATATCATGCAGCATATCATACAATATTGTATCCATGGCACATGGAGCGAATGAACCATTGAAAGCCGGAAATTGGAGATGGCTTCCAGTTGAAGGCGTCAAGGGGCGTCGAATTGGGGATTTTATTCCAATCACGGATCCTTTCCCCGAATCATCCCAAATCATTGGGGTTATGTTTAGCTCTGTGATTCCGAACTGGGGCACGACCTTCGGTATTCCGCACCAAGTAACATGACCATGGCACTGTTCCGCACCCAGGAAGATGCAGCAGATCTTTGCGTCCGCACGCATTGACGACGACGCCATGTGCGAAGCCATGAAAAGATCGGTGGCAGAGTTCGGCTATCTGCCATGTCCCCATACCGCGGTGGCACTAGGACGCTGCGTTTCAAGATCTTGGAACGGAAGTTGAAAGATTCTGAAAGATGCTTCAAAAGGATTCAGAAGAGGAGTTCATGATACTTTTCTGTTCATCACCCGAATTTCGAATCTGTTTCGGGGGCGACTGCCTCATCTTGATGATGTCATGGATCAGCAGTTTCAGTGCTGTTTACGTAACAATTCAACCATCCAATTCACAGTCCTTGCCTCAACGTGGTAAAGATTAAAACCAGTTGGGTCATATCAGTAGCAGTTCCGACATATTCATACATAATTCAACCACGACTTTGGTGAACAACCGTTCGCAACTCTGAAGATGACAATGGGTTCTTGAATTGTTGATGAAGCAACCTCAAGGAGCTCAGACTCACTGATGCAGGCAAGACCCTCATCACTGACACTTCAGCCTTGATGTCACCCCTATTTCCCAAGGTGTGTGTGTGTGTGTCTCTGGTCAATCATATAGCACATACAAGACAACAATTACAAACAGGTGTTTCTTGTAGGAGGGAAACCACCAACCAGTCAGGCAGTTCCATCATGTTCCATCCACTGGTGGCTCAGTTGCGCTATGTTTTTTGACCACTGGGGTAGCCTCTGGTAATTTGTATTAATTTGTTACATAGCTATGGAAAGATCCACCATGCTATAGTGGGAAAACTCACTATTTCGACTGGGCCATTTTCAATAGCTATGTAACAAATTACCAGAGGGTATCCCATCTTGACCAAACAGTTGCTGTAGGGCAATTTGACATAATTTGACCCTTGACCCAGGTGACCCAGGTCAGCTCCCGCTTCAGGAGCACATTTTGCGACGCCTGCGGACGTACCACGGGTGATTTTTGCCACCGCTTCGCCCTGCAAGTTTCAAAGCTCTGTGACTACTGCCCTGGGGCAGGAAACCTGGAAGAACTACGAGGACGACGATTGCACTGCCTGGGAATGTGGTGGAAGCTTCGTGGTCTATAGCGGAAGACGGGAGAAGTTTGAAGATTACTTCCCTCTTAATTAAACTGTTGTCAGGGTCTGTGTTAGTTGGGAATTGCAAGCTCCTCTGGTTTTGCTCGGGGTCCTCGCTAGGGAGATGCTTCTAATTCTCTGGCTCAAGCACACCTTGGATGGGTAGTTGCTAACGCCGTGCCGGGTGGCCTGTGCGTTTTTGTTCATTTTGCGTTTTGTAATGTATATATAAGGTGGGGTGGGGTGGGGTGGGATATTAGCGTCCTGACGACCACGTCGTTGATACTACGTTGTCAACACATGTTCCACCAACTAGGAAGACGTTGATGATACCACGTGATGATACGTTGACAGCACGTTGCGGTGGGGTGGGGTGGGGTGGGGTGGGATATTAACGTCCTGACGACCACGTCGTTGATAATACGTTGTCATCGCATGTTCCACCAACTAGGAAAGGAGCTGGGAAAGCTTTGCAAGGAGCAAATGTGCAAGGAGCTGGGAAAGCTTTGCAAGTGGCGTGCTTGAGTGTGGAAAATGACGCTGACGCCGCCGTTCACAGGCCACTCGACACGGCGTGACCTAGGGTAGTTTAATGCTTTTATCTTTTGACATACATGGGCATATTTACTAACCAGATCTAACAGCTTTAAAAAAAACATTGCACGGCATCCACAATGGTCAATGTCTTCAATCTTCTTTGGACCACCAGAACCTGAATATCCTTTGTTTGCTTTGCCACCTGCGAAAAATCCGGCTGAGACATATGAGGGCTCCTGAATTCTGCTGGGTTCCCTCAGTAATTTTGCCCCAGTGCCGGTCAAGTTGCTCCCGGATGCCCCAGAACACCTTTAGTGATGAACAATTCCAGCACAGGACATAGCAACTATATACTTTTAGCAACCATGAGGTAATAACCAGGCTGGTGTGGGGTTGATGTCAGAATCCTTCTTAGGGGTACGGAATCTGACATGATCTAACCACTTTCAGGGCCAATCTGGGTCGGTATTTCCCACTCAGATGGGGCAGGACAGCTCCAACTTTCCTCCATCCGCTCGAAGTTTGTTCAGCAAGGAGGAAACTGAGCTGAGAGCTCAGGTGTTCGATCATTGCTGTTGTTTTGATGCTTGCATGATGGGTTTGTCTAAAAATAAGGTATCCACCATAGGTATCCCATAATATGATGGTTTATGTCCATTTGCCCTACTAAGAGGACTATTTGGGTGGTATATCCCATTTTCACCCATATACATGCTGAGACTATCCTGGATTATACTTGATTATATACAGATGTTGCCACAGTGAGCTATTTGTGATGAGTGTGTGTGTGTGGCTTCTAAGTGGATTAACTGTATTGGGATCCATTTTCCACAAATGACGCCACAATTCTGGCCCTGGTCCAAGAAAGCGATGACCAAAGCTAGTTCTTACAGCCAATAGATCCTCCATTACTCGGCCTCCCCCCCAGAAAATCCAAAATGCCGACGGTATGCGGATCCCGGGCTCGCATCAACGATTGGCACTTGGACGATCATCCATCCAGGTAGGGAACTGGTAACCTTCAAACATTCAGATGTTTCATGGGATGTTTCATGCGGTAAAGGGAACTTACAATCCAACTTGCGGGGATTTTCCCTCGGGACTTCCTTACAAATGTAGCTTTGAATTGGAAAATCATTTATAAATGGGGGAAATGTCCATTGCCACGTTTGATGGCCGGAGCTAATTCACGACCCTGCCGTTGTGACTTTCACTTTCGCCATTTCAAGGCCCGAAAGATTTTCTGCAAGAGACACGTTGGGACCTTGAACAACTTGAGCAGACTCCTGCATGAAGGAAACAGACTAGCAAGGACAGGATGAGGACAACACCTTTCATGTGTTCGAAAACGTGTTTAGCCGTATGTTTGTCACAAAAAATTGGACAGAAAAGGACGTCCTAAGGGTACATCTCAGATTTTGTCGGATGACATATTGATCCTTGCAGAAATATGAGGTTGAACAATTCTCAAGATGCCTGGGAACTTCGATTACGAGAAATTCTCGGAAATTAAACAAAAAATTAAAAAATCGAACATTAAATATCTAACATTAAATTAAACAATAAAATTAAATAATTATATTTTAATTTCATATTTAAACATAATTTATAACAATAACATAATTTATTTTTAACAATATATTGAAATAAAAGTTGGATAAAAACATAATATTACAAAAGGTAGCCTCCCAACGGGCTACCTTGAATTTTACTTTGCGAAGCAAAGGGGTGGGTTGGACCCCTTATCCCTGAACGACCAGGAGAAATGGATCCCTTCCCCCTCCCCCCCCCTCCCCAGATCATATGGTACCTTTCTTTACTTTGGACCGCGGATAATTTTCTGAATGGCTCACCATCGTTATTATCATCATTATTATCATCATCATTATTATTATCGTTATCGTCATTATTATTATCATTACCATCATCATCATTATTATCATTATTATCATTATTATTATCATCGTTATTATTGTTATTATTGTCGTTATATGTTTATTTAAGCGTTCGGTTATTTATAATTTATTAATATTTTTGATCTTTAATTAATAATTATATGGCCTATAATATTATATTTGGAATAATTTTTACTTATGAAAATTTAATTTGGATGGAAATTAGGTAATAATTTTTTGAACCACAACTATATTTTTTTGGATCCCTTTGATAATTTAAAACGCTAATGGATAATACTTATTTGGAATATTTGGATTATTTTAAATAAATAGAATAATTAGTGGATTTTGGATTGCTTTGTTATGGTATTTTGACGTTTAGTACATATGTAAGAAGGAAAAGGTCGGAGCTATTTTTGCTGATGTTTGTGTGGTATCCTGGTACCCTTAAATTTTCCATGTTATTGTATTGGAAATTTAACAGCATTGGCGCTATGCACCTCAAGCTTACCTTCAGGCATCGGCTTGGGCAGGCACTTGTCTTTATGCTCCTTGACAAAGCCTTTGAATTTCTCTATGTGCGCTTCCAAAACAGTCGTGGGTAATTCTTGGGCCGTTCTTCTCTGGAACTATTTTCGTGCCCTTGACACGGACATGGCCACGCCTGAGAGTCTATGTGTGTGTGTGTGAGAGAGTGTTTGTGGGTAGAAAAGTTTCAAAGTTATTTTACGTGATTTTCGTATTTGAGGGGTATTAAATAGCTGTTCGCTTAGTAAGTTGGAATGGGTAAAATGGATGAAATAAGTAGCCTGTTGGTTGAAATATGTTTAGGAATATTCGAACCAAACGACTGCGGGTTAACAGAAATCATTTGAAGTGCTATCCTACATTTGGTTCGCGAGAGGACAGTAGCAAATTGCTACTGTCCTCTCACACAGCCAGACCGGCCCGGAGTCGCGAGAGAATAGTAGCGATTCGCGAGACGATACTATCTTTGAAGATTTATACTATCTTCTTACGATTTGCTACTGCGCTCTCACATATCCAGACCGGCCCGGCCGCGCGAGAAGACAGTAGCGATTTGCTACTGTCCTCTCGCACATCCAGACCGGCCCGGGAGCGCGAAAGAATTAAACCCAGACCGGTTCGGATTTGCGGGCGGTAGTTCAGATGATTATGACAATAATTTTTAATTTCCTAATATATCTTTCGCA
>Ga0126342_10019429_pt1 | contig 11541 bp, 11 predicted proteins | sample Cyp1metagenome_FD_92528 | JGI IMG/M metagenome (GOLD analysis project Ga0126342, IMG submission 92528) | Coral microbial communities from Lord Howe Island, Old Settlement Bay, Australia - Cyphastrea 1 metagenome | ecosystem: Host-associated > Invertebrates > Cnidaria > Coral ... | reverse complement strand
ACATACACACATACACACATACACACATACACACATACACACATACACACATACACACATACACACATACACACATACATACATACATACATACATACATACATACATACATACATACACACACATATATATATATATAGACACACACACATATATATATATATATATGCATATGTATATAACATATTTTTATCTATTTGGACAAGCACGCATATTTTTCTTTACATACACGTAAAATATATATGTGGTTCAAACATTTCATGGCATTGTTGAGAAAGTTGGTTGCATGGCTGCAAAGGAAACTGACCCAAGCAGTCATATGCGAACAACATGGTAATTTTTCTGCATGGTTCGGGCGGATGTTCCAACTTTCGAATATGTGTGCAACTGCCCATACTCATATTGAAGACCAATTTGGGTGATTTTGCATCCGTTGACTTTTAGGCACGCATACATCCCCTTCTTTCTCAAAACAAATCTCTCTCCGAAATGGATTTTTCCCGCATTTTTTCGCACCCTCATTTTTCCCCAGAAAACCTCGGCTCATCCCAAGGCCAGCCCATCGCGCAGCCGGCTGTGGCCGGCGCTGCCGCCGACCTCGCTGCCGCGAGGCGTGGTGGTCACCAGCCTTCGAGTGCTGCTGCAGCGCCGGGAGAAGCTGGCAGCCGTGGTGTGGGCGCTGTCGGTGGGGGAGACGGACTTTGCCAAGGCGGGCTGGGGTCCCTGGGGTGGGGTGGGATGGTTGAGTAATTCATGTAATGGGGGAATGATGGGATAGAAGTCAGGGGATTTAGGCGAGTCATGGGAATTGATGAATGGGAGCCAATGGTGTTTCAGCACTTAATGGAAATGATTATATAGGGGTATATAACGGTGTATAGATAGATCGATAAATAGTGGGGCACAAAAGGATTGATTGTGCCCAGCAGTGATGTTTGTTGGTTTATAAACCCATCGAACTAGTGAACGACGCATCTACCATCATCTACCATCATCTACCATCATACCATAGATTCCCTAGTAAACCTGAATTGTGGATGGTTGATGTTTCCTTTTGGTTGACCATTGGGATTGAGGCTCCCAGGCTCCCAGGCTCCGGGTGCGATGAGGTCTTTGAGCCGCCCAGCGAAGAAGCGCCGGATCTGCTGGCGAATCGCTGGAGGGCCAAATACGAGAAGCAGAAAGGGGTGGTGGAAGGCCGGTGGCACCAATGGCTCCAATTTCTATGGCAGTCTTAATGGCTAGTTCTACTCACCAAGCCAGGATATCATAATATATGGAAGGGGTAGAATCATACATAAGTTACATAAACCATATTTTGGGCGCGACCTACTTTCAGACTAAACCATGAGCCGTGTCCGATGACAAATGGATCTCCAGTTCACATGACGTGGTAAGAGAAACAGGAAATCAACAAGGTTTTAGGATGTTGTCTCACTTTCCAAGCACAATGACATGTGGATTTGAAATGTAGCGTTCAAAACGTGTGAATTTTCACGACTTTCATGGGGCTTGGGGTCCCCATTGGACATCTGTTAAGAAGGCTTGCAGAGGGAGCATGAAGCAGCCCTACAGAAGCTGAGCCGAAAGGGCTGGAGGGGTTAAGGGATGGCCATTTCAAAGGCCAACTAGTTACCTAGTTCATGGGGTTGCTTTGTTTACGAAGTTCCAGGGCAACCCACGGCTTCCACCATGAAATTTGGGCGTTGCACCTCAGCCATCAGATGGTTTCATCCGGCCTTGCAATGATTGGACCCTGGTTGCACGCCAAGCTCCAAGCGATTGGTGTTGAGATGATTGACGCACCCAAGTTGCTTTGGTACTAACAATGACCCGATTTGATTGGGATAGCCCATTTATTGGTCGCAATTGGTAGTTCCAAGCCGATGACTATGACGCTCTCTGGCAGCTCAAGGAAGATGGACGACCGCGTGCAGCTCTACAAAGTTCAGGTCGCAGCGACTATGGAGCTGTGTGGCAAGATTGTTTGGCAGCAGATGGCACATGTGGCATGGCCTGTTCAATGCATCGCTAGGGAAAAATGGTAGAGACTTTGGGAGAGATTAACATTGATTAAACCCCCAAATGGATCCAATGCAGGGGCTCTTGGATGGGTAGCGGGCCCCAGTTGAAATCAGTGGTGCCAGCGGAAAACCTGAAGCAGTGCTTCAGGTCGCCCTGCGAGCATGGGCCGGATGGGTGGCAGATGAAAAGAACCTCAGCTGCCATGGGATGGTTACACCCAAAGGATTCCCAAAGGTGCCTTGAGTTGGCCCACCCATATACAGATGGATAGCTGGATAGGTGGATTTCAAGAAGGAGCGTCTACTATGACCCAAGCCACTAGGTCACTAGATAACCTTGAGCTTCGTACTAGCAAATACAATCAAATATGTGCAAATATGTTATTTTTGGTGAAGCAAGATTTGGACGGCTCGTGTCTGTTGGGAACTTATGCACACATACTTGAAACATATATGTAAATAATTTGTAAATAAATTTTAAACCTTATTATACATACGTACACACACATATTTATATACTTTGAATCTTCAAAGTTGCAAAAAAACGGTAGGTTGGAGTTGGAGGTCTTAAAAATCTTGGGTCGCTGGGGCGCCTCGGAGCCAGGAACCAGCGGCAGTTCGACCAGTTGAGCGAAGATGCTCGGCTGTTCCACCTGCAAAGTAGCCAGCAGAAGAAGGAACAAACGCAGCAGTTGCGGCAGCTGGAACAAGAGATGCTTGGAATTTACTTGGAATGGAAGTGGATCTGCAGAATTTACCAGTTTACACTAAAGTTTACACCCGGAAAAGTCGCTTTTCCCAGCTTTGTTGTGGCTTAGCGTTGAAACTGTGGTGCCATGGCTCCCCGAGGAAGGAGGACGCCACGCAGCGGGAAACGACCTCGCAGCTGCGCTGGGCCAGGTGCCTCGAGCGCTGGGCCGTGGCGCTGGAGGCGGAGGGCTCCGAGGCCTTCGTGGCCTTCGTGGCCTGGAAGCGCCGCTGGTGCCATCTGCGACAGGTCCAGAGGATGGAGCCTTGGCGACGTCCAGACAGACAGACAGACATAATGCAGTGATAAATGTGAATGAGGGAAGCCGCTTGATCTTGTTGAGATTCAAGTGGACTGGAAATAATGCTCATGCAGACAAAGCTTGTAAGCCTAGGATAGGGTGTCAAGATCCATTTCCAACTAGCTCTTCTCACTAGCTCTTCTCAAGAAGAATCATGCGGGTGAGCGATAGCTCAGAAAGACCGGTTGATTTGTTTGGCGAACTATCTAAGGAGCAGCTGGTTGCAATGAGAGGAACGGATTTGTTGCAGCAAATTGCTACTTGGCCACAGAAGACCACACACACACGCAGGGCTTTGTTTGGGTTGATTTGGTAAAGTCTTCTCCGCAAGGATGTGACCAGAAGTTTGCAGCACAGTCTTGTTTCTGGCCTCATCATGCTATTTGTGCTGTTCTTATCTCTATAAATCGCATTGAAAATCATTATCTTCTTCTTTTTCTTCTTATTCTCTCATTTCCCATGCAAAACCAGCAGCCGGTAGGTTCTGGCCGCCTGGCACGGCACGCTGGGCTCCCATGCCCTGCAGTTGGCCGCGGAGCGCCTGGAGCGCCTGGACGACAGGGTGGCGCAGCGCGAGCTGCGGCGCCGCGCGGCGCGGGAAGTCGCGGGAGCGGCGCCACGGCCGTGGCAGGTGGAGGCGGCGCTGCAGATGTGGATCTTGGTGCCGTGGTGCCGGCAACGCAATGACTTGGTGCTGGGGGCTGGGGATTTTTGTGGTGATCCCATCTTAAAATGTGGGGGATGTTGGATGATGTTGGGGATCCGGTTGCCGTGGGAAACTCCTCTGGATTGTGGTTACTAGGATGTTTTTGTCCTGTTTGGTCGGATTGCGCAATGACTCGGTCAAACTGCGCCACTATGCGTGGGCAACTATGCTGTTTACAACTCATCGGATTTGGAAACTAATCTTCCGGAACTGTCGCAACTTGCGCAACTGGGTGGGGTTGGAATTGGGTGGGGCGGGGCGATAACATCATGATCATGATCATTCATATACTTGCGCTCGCTGTTCATGGTACGCTGACCAGTTTCGATAAAATACCATCTTCGCAGTTTCACAATGCAGCTGGCAAGTTTCAAAATACAACATTCATGTTGCACAATAGTAGTTTCCAAATGCAATTGACAAGTTTCAAAACACAACATTGACCGGACCAAAACCTATGAGACACCATATTTGATATATATTTTGAAGGTACATTTACAAGCTGTTTTGGTGTGAACAGAAGGGTGCCAAGGTTTGGACCCTAGTCAGCCGATGGCTCCCCAGGTTGTGAGGAGCAAGCAGAATAACAGCTTGGTGGCCAATATGGTCGACTTCACAGCCAAAAGGGTCTACATGGCAGCTGGCTTGCCTCCTGGCAGCCAGGACTCTGGAAATCATGAAACATCCAGGTATGTTGTACAGTTGGGCCAGATTTCTTGACAGATTTCCAAGATCACCATCCTCACTTTGAGATCTTTGAGTTCCTTTCCACCGAGGTTGTCGTTGTGTTTCTGTCGTTGGCACGCCTCCATTTCGCGCTTCGATCTGCGGGTGCACTCGGCTCGGGAGGCGCAGCTTGAGGCACTGCGGCGGCAGCGGCAGCTGATGACGAAGGTCATGGGGGCCGTGCCCTGCCGAGTGCTGCCAACCTGCATGGCAAAATTCGCCTTCTGCTGTGGCTGGGCTGCAGTGATTTGTCTCTGAGATCATCGGGTTTCCAAAACAAAAGATGGAACAAGACTGGAAATGATAATCTTTAAACCACTGATCAGTTGCACAAAGGTTTTCGGTTGCAGTGTTTGTTTGATTTTGTTTGCCGCTACTGGAAGTTTCAAACTCTAGGAATAGCTTGGAATAGCAGTGGTCCATTGTGAGTTTCCTGCCATCGTTTTCCCAGGGTCATCCCACTGAGCAATTTGGACAAGCCACAAATCGGGGACTTAGAGGGATTTCTTCAGAAACCCCTTTGAAGGTAAATGATGATAGATGGTATACCAAACCGGCCCCTCTATTTTTACCAAAAGGACATTGCTGTCGGCGACTTCTAACCAGGACTATTCACCACTTGATCCCTTCCACCTGACATTAAACACCCCCAAGAAATCATGCTTTAGTACGGGGTAACGCGACATATTTGGGACCATATCTTATATACAGTATATATATATAGATGGATAGAATAGAATAGATAAGATAAGATCAGATAGATAGATCGATAGATAGGATAAGATTAGATAGATGGATAGGATAGGATAGGATAGGGTAGGATAGGATATGGTAGGGTAGGGTAAGGTAAGATAAGGTAAGACAGATAGATAGACAGACAGACAGACAGATAGATAGATAGATAGATAGGGTGTATGATTCATATTTGGGGGGATGTTCCTGATTTTTCTCATTCCTGTTGGTGAAATTCATAGTTTCCATTATTTTCGTTGGTAAAACCACGATTTTCCCAATTTCTGGGATCCTCCTCCCATCCGCAGCTCGAGGTTGGCAGGACGTGACGCAGCAGACGAAGGTCCAGCAACGGCTGGAGCTGCAGCACTCCCAGCGCGAGAGCGCCGAGACGCAGCTGACGACGGATCGGAAGGAGATGCAACGCCTGCAGGTTTGGGGGTGATGGCAAGGGGCATCCATAAAGAACTAGAATTGCAATGTCCTACATGTATTCTACATGTATAATATAATGCATCTATCTATCAATCAATCAATCAATCAATCAATAAATCTAGCAGCTGGCACCAATGACAACGGCCTTGGCAGGTGGCAGCTGCCCAGGAGGAGGACGGCTGGCAGACGGAGCGTGCCGAGTTGCTGGAGCGGCTGCAACACCTGCAGTCCAGGCAGGGAAACATGGGGCTGGCAGTAGCGACAGGACGTCATGTTACCTCGTTTTACCTCGTTTTACCACGTTTTGCCGTGTTTTGTGCCATTTTATGCCAACAGGATACCAATAGGTCATGTGTTCTTTTGCCTTTTTTTCCATCTTTCTTTGCTTTTGACACTGATATTCGTTGTAAAACTGTCGGGTACTGGCGGTGCCCGCCCCCTTGCCTGACACCCCCCTCAGTTTTGGGGCAGACATCAGTCTGAAAGCGATTCAACCATCAATGATGTATATGATGTGGGTTGGGTTGGTGAATGAATGGAATGGTGTTAGAGTCCAAATGGTAGGAAGATTGGATGATGGCTAAAAAATATATAAAAAATATAGAAAAATGACATGGAACTTCGGATGTGGCTTCCAGCCACATCAGCCCCCAAAAAATGGCTAGTTGGTCACATCTCACGACTAATTGGACCCGGTGAACTGGCTGAGAGAAATGCGCCGCAAAACCATGCGCCCTTTGCTAAGCAAATGTGACAATGGAAAATCCACCATGTCTAAAACAAGTACTGTAAACTGTAACCATATCAAAGATTGCGAATTTCGCTTGCCAGCTTTGCCCACTGAAGCACAGTCAATTCCAACATGTTTGTAGTTTCACAGTGATCATATACGATCATCATCCACCACTATTACAGTTGATAGTTACCATCGTTGAATCCCAGTTCTCGATGGCAAAACCCATGGATTTTTCAACGCCAAACCTTTTTTTTGAGGCAAAGCGAGGCGGAGACCCAGCTCCAGAAAGCCAGAAACCGGAGATTGGCCGTAGCGGCTTGGCATGGCACTTGGGTGGTTTCTGTCCAAAGATGGCCAACATTTGCAGCTGATAACAGGGGCCTGGAGCATTACCAAGAGCAACTCAACAGGTCGGTCACCATGGGTCACCTGTTGATGGGAGTTTCAGAGTTTCAGCTTGATAGTTGTTGGATGCACCGCCAAGCTGCATTGAAGACCAACTTGGATCTGGGGATGACTGTGGGGAAAATGGGTGGCATATGTGGCATCTACTTAATCTCCACTTGAAGCTGTTGCTGCTTCATTTTAGAAGCTCGGAGGAGTCATTGAAATCACCCCGCTGTGACGTCACATAGGAATGGCCTAGAGATGCCTAGAGCAAAGTGGAACGTTACTAGGTGGTCCAGGCATTGCATGGAGATAAGTCGTTTTGCTTGTTTGGATTGGTCGGTATGAATTCCAGTCCGCGTTGTTTCGTCCTGCCAAGTTTCGGCCTAAGGAAGCGCGACAGGTGCCTGGGTCCCCTGGGTCTTTTCTGGGAAGCTAAGCCAGGTAAAGATGTGACCCAAATTTATTACCCTCCGGTAATCAAACATGGCTGGCTGGACAATCCCCTCATTTTCCATGATTTTCCCAGTGAAAGCTTCCATTTTCGGGGGGTTTCCCAGCCGTGTTTGATTCCCAACTGCAGCGCCAACTTGCTGGCCTTGATTTGGATGGCTGGTAACACCGTGGAAGAAAAGGATCTTGGACGATGTGGGTCGACTGACCCTTAATCGTAAATGCTTGGTGGTTTCAATGATATATGATATGACATCTAGCTCTGCAGAAAAATGGTTGAACTTCAGATGCCGCAGCTATCTTGGCTTCACGCAGACGCGTGAACCCCGTACGTTTTTACTCTTCGGTCGCCTGTGCCACTCGGCTACCCGGGATGGCTCAGGTGTCCCAAGCTGACAACGCAGCAACACCATTTCCCCCATCACCTGGGTCACCAGTGGTCAAGTGCTTAGTCACCCTGGAAGACTCCCAACTCGAACAAACTCGGATTCAGCAACTTATGTGGATTCAGCAACTAATGATTCATCAACTTATCCGGTCGGATTCAGCAACGAATATGGTCGGATTCAGCAACAAATGTGGTCGGATTCGGCAACTAATCCGATTCAGAAACTAATGATTCGGAAACCAATGTTTTCGGATCCAGAAACTAATTCTTTCGGATTCAGAAACTGAAGATTTCCGATTCAGAAACGAAGTCGGATTCAGAAACTAATTCACAGGAATATCAGTTTCCGAATGCAAGTGCAGAAGTTTCCTGTCATACACCTGTTCTCCAAAACTCCCAAATCTCCCAGGTAGTCTTTCCCAAGATTTTCGGTAGGGTAGCTGCAGCATCCCAAGATTTTCGGAGCCCCCAAGGCATCCGATGTTCTGCTGCTGCGCCGCTGAGCCTCCAAATGCTACGGAGGTGAAATATGGAGACACCGAGGAGAAATCCCTGCACCATTTTGAAAGACCCTATGGTCCTATGGGAAACTCACATAGATGTTGAACATTGCCCATTTATGGATGTTTTGTTAAAAATCATAAACTCATAAAAATTGTGATTTTTCACATCTATGTTAGTCTACCCTAGGGTATATTAAATGATACAACCATCAACTATATTAATCACATTTAATTTCATCATATTAACTACTAGTCCAAAGCAATCAGATTAACCGTATTCACATATGGATGACATCTTGCTTATCATACGATCTCATTCATTAATAATTTTCACATGGTTATATCACATGTTTTTTTCTTTGGGAGCATGTTGATATATAAATAACCATGCCATATTCACCGTAGGTGGTCACATTTTTCGACACAACACCCCGACCGTGCGTTCCAGGAGAAGCTACGAGAGACCGCCACGTTGGTTAAGACGGCGCCCGCCATGACCAGCGAATTTATCGCCGCCACCGGGATATGACAAAGGGTACGAAGGGTCCGAAGGGTTCGGGGCATGTGCTGGTACTGGAGATCTGGGTTATATATGGGATGTACAATTACAAAATAAATAGAATCAATGAATGAATAAATAGATGTACTGTTATATGTATATATATATACAATGATTTTTTTACATGGATGCAACTATCCTGAAGTAGATAGAAACATGGAAATATTCTATCTACTCCAGGATGACTGTATCTATCCATGTGGGTTTGTCTGGTATCGCTGGGTGTGGTACCCTAAAATCCCATGGTTAATGCATAGGCTTTGTACACGGATAGATATAGGTGTGGATAAGATAACGCAGGTTGTAAGCCAGCTACCGTTAAGAACCATGTAGTAAGCCACAATAGACACATCCTTTTCCACTGGGATCTCCATCGTCTTCACGGTTGCTCTTGCGTTACATGACCGTGTCATGTAGCAGTTCCGCTGCTAATCTTGGCCCTGAGGATGTCTTTGAGGTTCGCTTGAAAGACGGCATGCACGGCATTGTCATCGACGTCACCGTTGCTTGGAGCGGAAAACACTCCTTGAGGCTTTACCGTTCCTGACATCCGAAAGCTTAGAAACCCAGGTTGGAAGGTGATCTTGCTCTGGGAATGTTCCGCAATGTCAGGGGTGACCCCATCACTCCATCACCCAGGATCCAGAATGCACCATCGTGAAGAACATTCGCGAGGGTACAGTCAGCGATTGGAACTCCACGTGTCCCGAGGGAAAGAACGTCAAGGAGCGCGCCCTTAGGGACAGCGAAAAATGGGACAACCCCAGGCACTGGGGACTCAACCTAATAACCTACTACAAGTTGCTGATCATAGAGGGTTTAGTTATCATGGATACTAAGCAATTGCTAAGTGGGATGATCCTGGAGGGACTAGAATCACAACGCCCGTGGAGCAAGTTGGAACACCACATCAGAACAGTTTGGTTCAAGAGTCACCAAGTGTTTTGCCATTTGCTGAGCCAAGTGTCAACATCTTCAGAAGACGGTATCTAGTCATTTGCTGGACCATTTTCTGAAAGTGTTGTATAAAATCCCGTTTTCAAGAGTTAGCAGCGCAACTTCTGGAGTTTGGTATCTCAAAGTGAACATGCTAAACTAACTCCTTAGTAAGATTGGCTGGTCCCTGGCCATTGCTTCCAGCAACTGGGGCCCCTAAGACGCAATAACAGAAATGCGAATCTCAAGGGATGCACCAAACCTTTTCAGGCTGACAATCTGGAGGTCTATCTATTCAATTCTATACGCATCTAACAGCAGATCAGCAAACGGTTTCGCAAAATCCTAAGTTTGACAGGGTCAGTTCATTAAACAACTGCCATTTCCAACCATCTAAAACCATCCAACATCATGCAAAAATCAGAGTCAATATCAAGTATCTACATCTATCGGAGTTAATATCTAGATTATCTAGTATCTAATATCTATTAATATTTAATATCTAATATTTCTAATATCTATATAATTAGTATCTACGATCTAATATCCCCGATCGAAGCTTATCCCCATCATCCAGGAGTTCGACCGCATTTTGGAGGTGAACGGTGTGCGCGGCAGCAGTGTGGAGTTAGCGAAGGCTTTAGGCAGCGGAGCCCCTGCTGAGATGGGGATTTTAGTGATCCAACATGGGTGGAAAAATGTGGATTTCATGGGGATTCAATGATCCACACATAGGATTTGATCACAAGAAATGGAGATTTAGTGATTGAGTGATCCAATACTGGGATTTGCCCATGAGAAACGGGATTTTGTCATCGAAAAAGTTGGATTCGACCATGGAAAATTGGGATTCAATGATACCAAATTGGGAGTTGAGCATGAAAAATGGCGAGTTTCTGATCAAAACAAGGGATTTGACTATGGGAAATGGTGATCTAGTGTATTTGACCATGGGAAATAGGGATTTGAACCAACAAGAATGGAGCTGACCGTGGATTTCGGGTGGATTTCGCAACCAGCAAGTGGTGGATTTCACCAACGGAAATGGTGCATGATATTCTGCTGTCGCACCGCTCAGTTAGCGACGGGGGGATATGCTAACTGTGCATATTAGACTCATTGCCAGGTTGAGACAGGTTGTGACAGGTTCAATACCAGAAGCTCAATTGGGTTCCCAAAATAAATCGAAAGATTATCGAACCAGGGTTCTGATTGGGGGGTATTCAATATTTGGAAGATGGGATGGTACATTCGAAACTGAGAGTTTCAACATGGTGGTGCTAGGCAAAAATCATGCGATACGTGGATAACGACCAGCAAAGAGGGATCAAATGGGTACCCTAGACAAAAGGCCAAGAAGGCCATTATATCATTTGATGGTCTAATTTGATCATTATATCATCAATGGGTACATGATATACATTATTATATCAGTTTATATAGTTTATATCATGCGACAATGGTCTAGTTTGGTGTGTCAACCAACCAAAAACAGGTACCTAGGTACCAGCCTTGAAAAAAGTGCTCCGAATGGGTAGATGTCCTAAGGAACTGAGGGACCAATGGTGCTGTCCCTGCAGCGACCTGAGCAACGAGCCGCTTGGAAAGCCACAAAGCTACCATGACTGGGGAGGGTAAGGATGTAATGATTATCCCACCTATAAGAATGGTGATGACTTGGGGATGGTTTGTGGCATTGGGTTTCCCAGATTAGTTGGATTTGGAATGCCATTTCAACTGAAACCATATGAGCTCACCAGTTGAAGGGTGGAAAATCCTAAGATGGTCTCCCAAAACTGCCAGATGCGGAACCCAAGCATTGAACATGTCCTGAGGTGGTGACGTTGCAACGCCCCGGTGAAATTGGAGTGGTGCGCCAGCTGGGTTGTGGGGAATGATGCATCATT
>Ga0126342_10019428_pt1 | contig 11541 bp, 7 predicted proteins | sample Cyp1metagenome_FD_92528 | JGI IMG/M metagenome (GOLD analysis project Ga0126342, IMG submission 92528) | Coral microbial communities from Lord Howe Island, Old Settlement Bay, Australia - Cyphastrea 1 metagenome | ecosystem: Host-associated > Invertebrates > Cnidaria > Coral ... | reverse complement strand
TGGTAAGGAGGCCCTTGGGCCCAGAGCTTGCCCAGCCAGCCGGCTGAAGCAGATTTTAGCCGCCGCTTTCTGTCCCCGTCCCCGGGGGTAGGGTGGAGGAACGTTTTCGACAAGTATGAACATAATATTGTTTCAGAATCTTCCTTTGCGCTTTTGGTGTTTTCGGGGGTTTGTGGCCGAAACCTGGTCCAACAAAACTTTGGCACATTGGATTTGGCAATGGTTTGTTTGATACCCCCCTGACGAAGAAACAACTCTGTTTGGGATATCTCGGCCGCAACCGAAAAAGCCAAGGCAAAGTAGATTCTGAAAAGATAGGACCTGATGACGTGAGGGCAGATGCGACAAACAGAGGTAGTTTCTCATGTTGTCCTCGAAGTTTGTGATCAGCATGAAGAACACAAATTCAGTGCTCAATATCTGACGTTTTGATCCCAGGGGTGGCAAAAATTTGATAGGATGCTACTAGACACGATGGACAAACGCTCGGAGCGAGACCTGTGCCAGTGGATGGCAAAGATATTGCAAGCTACCCTCAGGTATGCAACATCAATTTCTTCGTTGCGGTGATTGACGCGTGGCTCCAGGACATCAACATGCCGGCCTGCATCAACATTCTGGCAGTGAGCCTGAAGCAGAAGTTGAATCTGGGTCCCATGCAGTTAGTCAAAAGGGCTTGCAACTGCGGCACAATTTGTTGACCCAATCTGTGTGTTTACAGCTGCCGGATTGTTTTCGAAACATTTTTGGGGTGCAAGTTTTGTTATCACCGCTTTGGAACGAAGCGGAAGACACGTTACGCAGATATACCAGACATGTCCTCGGTTCAGTTTAGTTTGGCGTGCATCACTTTGGACATTCCTTTCTGAACATCCAACCGGTATGAACGGTACCTGTAGAATAGAACAGGCAGATGCAGGTACGCAAGGTGGACCAGTATCTCCTGTGTAGGCACCTCTCGAAAGTGCTGCCCTGGACACAAGGTGTTTGGAATGTTGACAGGTGCATGATTGTCTTGTTTTCTTTTTCTTGCTGAATTATATTTGTTTGTTCCGCAGCCGTATCCATCTCCAGCGTCGCCCGCGCTACCCTATAGGTTCGTCGTCCGTCTCTTCCAGCTCGGCATGGCAGGGGCTTGGTCGCAGTCGGGCTATGAGCAAAGCTGGTGGGATGATTCTTGGCAAGCGGCTCCACGCAAGGGTAAGGGCAAGAAGGGCACCAAGAAGGGAGGCAGCAAGCCAAGCAAGGGCAAAGCAGAGTGGGAAGACGATGCAGCACGGGCCGAGGCCTGGCAAGCTTCCGGAACGGCCGGCACGGAACACGTCGGTCGCATCCTGAGCCGCTACCAATTGCCGCACAAGCTCTTGCGGACCGCTGCAGACACCGAGGGGTCGGCCTTCGTCAAAGACAAAGCCAAGATGAACGACTTCGCCTTCCTGGCCGCCCGGAACTTGAAGAAGCTGGTGACGAATCAGAACCATCATCTGCTACGCCGTCCAGGAGTGGGCATCAGCGAGGCAGCTGGGACCTTGCAGGCCGGTGCCAACACCTTGGAGAACTTCAAAGACCTGAAGGTCGAACCTGTGGCCGCCCTCCTCGCGGACAGCAACGGGAAAGAGGCTTTGACGACCTTGAACACCATGGACACCACTGCCACCAGGGACTTGGCGGCTATCGCCGAAGCAATCGAAACACTGCAGAAGGCCATGGGAAAGAGCAAGGAGTTGGAGGAGGCGGCGATCAAGATGACCATCATGGCAAGTCGCCTCTACCTGCTCGGCGTCCATCTGCTGCCTCTCCGTGCCGGCCTGTTGGATCCGGAGTGGTGGGCAGAGCAGGTTCCAGAAAGCCTGTCTGCAAACCGCAAGTTCCAAGCCTGGAGAGCCAGCCCTGCGGACAAGTCCAAGATGCAGCGTGCTTTGGCTGCGTTGATCATGGAGAAGATCGAGGAGTCCAGCGGCGCAGGTGCCAACGACGCCGCCGCGCTCTTTGGCCGCAGCATCGCAGCGGAAGCCGCAGAGAGCAGCTCAGAGAGCAGTCCCAAGGCAGCCAAGAAGGCAAAGAAAGACAAGAAGCACAAGAAGAAGAAGGCCGCAAGTTCCTCTGATACGGCCTCTGCCACTGACAAGAAAGACAAAAAAGCCAGCAAAAAGGACAAGAAGGCCAAGCAGGCCAAGGCGGCTAAGGACAAAAAGGCGAAGAAGCGCTCTTCGAGCCCGAGCCAAGGCAGCACCTCCTTGCAGGCAGCGCCGAAAGCCGCTGAGAAGAAGCGGAAGGACGAGGCAAAGGCAGAATCAGTGACCAGCAGCGCTGAGTTTGTGGACGCGCCCAAGAAGAAGAAAGCAAAGAAAGAGCAGGACGGCAGGGGCGAGAGCAAGAAGCCAGAGAAGCCCGGGGACCGCAGCACCGTCAAGGTGCGCCGGGTCAGCAGCATGACCCCCGATGGTCACATCATCGTGAAAGAGGATGACCGCTACGATGAGGTCGACGTGAAGTCTCCGGAGGGGACGTTGCAAGAGCTGCTCGAGGAGCTGCTGACTGCATCTGGAGACGGTGAAGATTTGAAGAATTGGACGGTGAAGGTGCTCGAAGATGGCAAGTGCAAGCCTGTGGCCATCGACACCACGCCTGCAGCCCTGCACCCGGAAGTGGTCTTGGTGCGCAAGGGCGGATGAGACCATTGCCTGCACAGAAGCATGCCGGGAGAAGATGGCGGCAAAGCAGGAACCACAGAGCTTGCCCCAGAATCTCTGATCCTAAGGAGGCAATGAGAGAACAGCATTGCCCAAGGTAGGGCAGCCGGAGAAGGGATAGACAACGGTCACAGGCGAAAAAGACGCTCCCTCATTGTTTTAGCTGGTAGGCATGTATTGGACAGTTTGAAGCATTATCAAAATCAGTTGCTGTTGTTGCAAAAGTTGATTTGTTCCAGTACGGCTCCAGATTTTAGACGGTGTAGGCGCTCTTCTCTCGTTGCGCCGCAGCAGGATGGTAACTTGGTTTGACTTGGTGGCGGTGTGGGCCATAGTAGAGGAGTTTCTGGGGTGGCTTCCGTGCTTGGCGCTGCACGCGTCACATCGCAGGTGCATCCCAACGCAAGAAAGCATCCATCGGGTGCGACGACAACTGGCGGACTTTGGGCTTCACCTTTCGCCTTACACGCTCTTGCCGTTCTGCCACATGGTTCACGTCTTGGACGCTTTCGTGGCGTTTCTGCGGCGCTTCGACGATTCAACACTTCAAGGGCCATGGTGGCACGGGCATACCCTTCCATGCGTGGAGCGGCGGGTTGCGATCAGGTACCGTCGCCAGGCACCGCCGCGGCGCTGGGGCAGCTCGGTGCGGGGCAGTCCGATCTCCGTTCCAAGGCTGGCAGCGGCATTTCCTCGACAGATCTTTCGACCTGCAATCGAGTTCTTAGAGCACAAATCCATTTACATCGGGTGAGAGCGAGGCGCTACAGCGACTACAATGGCCATGTGGAGGGCATGTTGATCGAAGTCACCTCGCTCTATTGCGTGGTCGCAGGCTTCGAAGTCATGCTGCGGACCACTGCAGAGAGCCAAGGCAGCGGGAGTTCTGACACATTAGGGTGATGGCGAGTGTCATTTTGGTTGTGCTCTGAGCGGCCGGCAGAAACTACAGGTTGGCCCTACAGTGAGCTTTAGACGCAAAGGAGCGTCGCAGGATGGGCAGTAGTGTACAGGCAGCCCATCGCATCCATCCTGCAAAGAGCGACAGAACAGGCTCGATGGGGTCGCAGAGCTAAGCATGCACAGCACAAGCAAACAGACGAAACACACGCCTGAAGTGGTTTTTTGAGCGACCCCTCGAGCGCGACAACGCTACGCTAGAAGCTGCGTGCATCTGCAGTGCACAGGCGCGCCCGGAACAGAGAACACATCGGGCATCGCAGCCTGCATCGTCCTCGACGCAGCCGAAGCAAAAACGTGCAGCGCCAAGAAATGCAGACAACATTGCGACACGTAGCGTAACCAATAGGATCTCGCAGCGCCCGCACACCTGGGTTGCATGTTTATTGAGACCGACCGCATGCGATCTGGACTGCTTTGCTGTTTTTTCCGCAGCTGTTTGGTTCGAACCCGCGCGCTCTTGAGTTTCTGCGCAGGCTCGGCCGTTGGAACAGTTTGGAACAAAAGCCGTCGTCAGCTGCATTTGTTTTTGTTTATTTGGTACAGCTGTCAGCAGCCAGGAAGGATTGCTCTGTGAAGGCCCAGAAACATCTGTTCACGATTGTTACAATCACAGAAATAACGCACGCACGCGTCTGAAACGGAGCTGTCTCACAAAGATGATTTCAAGTCAGTTTTCCCAGGTCTGGCTCCAGAGACGCTGCGACGGCGGCCCTGCCATGTTGGGTCTGCGGTTGCAAAAAGTCGTACGTTCCATCGACCACCGGTTTGGAGCCATGCCTCATTTTGCTGCAGCAGCTGTAGACATTGCATGCGTCCGATGCCGGTGCCAGTTTTGAGCATAGTGATGATTAGATGTTGCATTCTTTGCCAGTTTCATGTCTCAGCAGCACGGTGTATTTCGTCTTTCTGCAGCTGCTTTTGTAATCAAAATAGCGCGCGTGTCCCCGCCGGGTTGGCAGAAGCGAGCAGGCACGGGACATGTTTGGGGGATGCCAAACCTGCCTTCTTTAGACATGTGACCACCGATGACCAATTCCCGGCAGGCACATGCCGCCGAAGGCCATGAAACGCCCGGCTTGCGACAAGAAACCAGCTGCCAGCAGCGCGGCCTTGCCCAGTCACCCGCAGGGCAAGGACGACCTTGAAGCTTTCATGCCAAGCATTCCATACACATCATAGCTGCACGTTGATTGAACCGCAGCTTTGTAGAGAGATTGTTGCTGGTACCTCTCACCAGGAGATTCCGAAGGCAGCCGACGAAGGAAGCACGTACGGTGCTGCACAGAGATTCGTCCGCAGTCTTTGGGAGCAAGGGCTGACTGAGAAGCAGGCCGGGCTATTTCATTGCAGTGTTTTGTCAGACCAGACATGTCACGTCATGTTGTGCACGTTGCATAGGTGAGGGAACAGCTTCCAGGGCCGGAGATGGAGAAAGAGGTGCGGTCCAACGTTCAAAACAGATTTACTTTATAGGTATAGCCGTTGCTTTTCATGATATACCTCTGTCCCGCTGGCGTAGGACGACCAAAGCCCCGAGAATGCAGAGGAGGTGCGGGAAGTCCTGGCCGAGTGGGCCGCCGATGAAGCGCGTGCTGATGAAGCAATTGGCCGCCCGCTGGTGTTTCATGGAGAAGCGGGCCTCCCGCGCCTGCGTGGCAAGCAGCCGCCCATCCGAGGTTGGGAGCATGTGCCTATTCCAGATTGGGCACATCGAGCACAGCAAGAGCAGAGCGGCCACGAAGAGGAGACTGAGGACGCGGCCGTGGAAGAGGCCGCAGAGGCTGATGCCGCCCCGGAAGAAGAGCCCGAACCGAAGCGGGCCCGGAAAGATTCCAGAATCTGCCCGGGCAAGTCTGCAGGAGAGCCTTGCGTGTTTTCGCGAGAGAAGAAATCCATTGGGCGCCCCGCCCGCCTGGCCATGGGCAAGCAACGCTGTCAGTTCTGTGACGTGGCAGCGCTTGCAGCAGCCGCAGCAAACAAACATGGCAAGCGGCACCTCACGGGCGCCTTGAGGACCTGGTCCGAAGCCGGGCGGCAAGACATCGCAGACGCAGCCATGGCACGCATCCCGGAAGAAGCCAGCGGATACTTTGAGCAAGCTTTGCAACGCCCATCCCGAACAGCCCAAGGGAAAGCGGCACAAGCAAAGGCCAAAGCCGAAGCCAGGGACGCAGCCGTGCAGAAGACATTGGATCACCGCCAGTCCCTCGTGCAGGAACCGCGAGAAGAAGAGAGGCGGGTCTACCAAAGGAAAGTGGTGGATGACAGCCGCAGGCTGCAGCGCAAGTTCGGCCCGCTTCTGCAGGCCCGCGAAGAAAAGGATGACACTTGGAGATCGCCTTTGGCAGCTCGGTTTGAGGAGTGGTGCCGCGAGCATTCCTGGGTAGCTTGCCAGAAATGCCACCGTTTGGTGGCAAAGCCCCTGCATGAGAGCCACATCAGCACCAAGCGCCCTCCAGCCCCCACCATCCCGCAGTGCAAGCACTGCGCAGACGGAGTTGGGTACCCAACCGTGTCTCACACAGACATCCCACAGGAGCTGCGCAACCTGTCCGCTGATGCGCTCTGGGCACTTCGGCCGCTGGAGCCCGATGTGGGCCAGAGAGTCGTTGCCAGGCACGGCTATCCAGTTCACACCGACATGATCCGTTTTTGGTGGAGGCCCGCGCAGGTCGTAGACCAATTGGAGCAACTGGAAAATCCAGAGGACCGTGACGTTGCAAAAGCGGCCTACCAGTATCTGATGGCATCAGAAGACAGCTCCTACAAGCAGTTCGTGGCCTGGCATGGCAAGGTCCTGCGGAAGTACGCTGACGTACTGGAAGGTGAATGGGACCGCAAGTTGCAATTGCCCCGACATGCCCTGGAGGAGGTTGGGCTCGAGTGCGCCGTCTGGCCCCACCTGTACCCCAGAACCAACATGTGTGAAACATACATCCGTCAGCAAGATAGCCGCCGCAAAGAGCGTGCAAGGGCAACGCCCCAGGCCGCACGGCAACCGCCTCGCAGCAACAGGGCACCTGCGGACAGCAGCGGCAGCAGCAACAGCAGCAGCAGCAGCAGCAGCACGTCCAGCACTACCACAGAAGAAGCCTTGCCAGAGGGTTCCCAGTGCGAGTCGGAAGACACGGAGACCGAGCCAGAAGACAGCGAGGCCGACGTGGAAGCCGCTGCGCCCTTGGACTTTGCCCGGCATGGCCGCAATTCGGCCAAGAGCGCCTACTTGGCCAAGGTGCTGGGCCCAGTACTGGGCTATGGGGCCACCTATAGCCTTTTCCAGTTCGTTTACGACCTGTGGCTGTGGTCGACTGTGGGTGCAAAGAAGCATTGGGTGGATGCGCCGTTGCGGCTGGCGATGCAGGGCTACGGCTTCTCGCCGGAGTACTGGCAGACGCGGCACGCGGCCTTGGTGGACACAGTCATGCAGCTGGATCAGCTGGGCCTGCCAACCCTGTTCATCACCATCGCCCCATACGAGCGGCTTGGCTTGGCTTAAGGAAACTTTGTCTTTGCCCATATTGCCATATTAGGTTCATCCACGAGTTTTCGTTTTTCCCGGCGGCGTCTGCACTGAAAGGTGGAGTTTTCCATACCACAAATGGGTGGAGGACGAAGCGCAGAAGCTGTTGCGGGGCAAGCTGCAATTGCCAGTTGCAGAAACCCTTCACATCGCACATGTGTTGGCCCAAGCCGTGCAAGGCCTTCTGACGGGAGCCAACAAGCAAGGCCGACACGGTGGTAGGAAGCCCTGGAAAAGCCACATCTTCTCTGCGAAGGACGGCTCTGGTCGCAAGACGGTGATCAACTTCTTCGGGCGCTTGGAGTACCAGGATGGCAAAAGAAAGCAATACGTCAACCAAGAGGAAGCCGCAACTCAGTTCTACCACGGCCGTGGGACGGTCTATTTGCATTTGTTGGTCTGGCTGAAGCACATTGAGGCCGTTAAGCTGGAAGAAAGCATCAGCGCCAGCGTTCCGCAAGACAACCCTGTCATGGCGAACCTGGTGGAAGACTCCCAGAGATCTTGGACAGGCAGCGGCTGGGAAAAGGAAAGCAAAGAGTCTTATTTCGATGCAGCGACCGGTAGGCTGCATCTGCACCACTCAGACAGCGACCACTGCAAGCGGAAGCCCGACGGAACTCCCGAGGGCATCCGGGCCTACATCATCGATGTGCTGGCGGCTTTGTTTTGCCACGTAGATGTGCAGATGTCGGACGGCCGCATGCTGCTTCTGCGGTATGTGTCTGGCTATGTGCCGAAGTTTTCCGATAGCTTCACGACGGATTGGCTCAGCGACCAGGGCAGCGCCTACGCCATTGCCAAGCGAGTGCTGTCCGACTATCACCCCTTGTTCCCAGAGATGACCCTGCAGCTTGCTATGCAGTGGTTCCCGCAGTGCTTCGCCGGCGGCTGCCTGCAACGCTTTCGCGTCCCTGTCCCGGGCGAAGCGGCCGAGGCTCCCAAGCGGGTGGTGCAGCACCTGAACGAACAATAATACCACGGTTTCTTTTGTTCGGCCTCACACGTTTTTTGGCCCAAACACGGCCATAGACGGGGCAAAACCAATGCGAAGTTGTAGGGTTGTTTCGATCCAGAGATCAGACGGCTCCCCAGGTACATGCGCTCCAGCTGGCGTGCACAGGACATGCCCTTGGTGGAATTCCTGCGGAAGCCCGGCGTCAACGGCGGCATCCACCCCAACCTCAAGAAGCGCTACAACCAAGCTCTGAAAGAGGCCGAGGGAGGCGAGCTCTTGGAGGAATCTTTGGAGGCTTGGGCAAACAATGCCGAGACCTATGGCGAGGTGGCGCTGGCAGCACTGTACTTGTCCCGATACAACGACCGCTACTATGGCCAGTGGGTTCTGATGAACGTTTCGTTCAGGAGCTTGGAGGGCTTGATGCCCGAGGGGTTGGACAGGGTTCCGGATCACTTATACTACCAGACCATGGCCTTTCTGCTTCGCAGAAACCACTGGGAGAACCCGGCAGCCGTCCGAGCGGAACTGGAGCTGCAAGCTTTCCGAGACTACCACGTCAAGAACATCCTGGCCATGCTGGCCGCCAACCAGGGGCTCATCAAGAAGTACCTGGGACTCCCAGCGTGGTAATTTTTGTCGCCGCCCGTTTGGAAGCCAAAGAATGTAGTCCCAGAAGCAAAAACGTAATCGGAAGTAAAAAGCGTGCCGATCTATTTTAATGCATCGGCTAGAAAATTTCATGTAGGCAGTTTCCGGGGAATTCTACGATTGATTTGGGCAACCACAGGCATCACAGACCCAAACGTGGCCGACATATATTGACATACCGAACACGTAATGTTATAGCCTCAAAGAGCACAATATATCTGTTGCAAACTAATATGTTTTTCCTGAAACGATTCTCGTTCTGCATGCCTCTGGCTTTCCAGGTACCTGGACGGCACGATCGACAAAGCAGCTGAAATCCCAGGAGAATTTGCCGCGCCGGCAGCCGATGGGGAAGGGCCGGCCTTGTCCAGGCAGCAGCAGCAGATCTGCGATGAGATCTTGGACAGCGTCAGGGCTGGGCTGCGGCAGCGCCGACAAGAGGAGAACGCCTGGAAGGGCGAAGGGGGGCCAGAAGATGTTGCTGAAGAGGGGGAAGGGCAAGAAGAAGCAAATCCATTTCCACCTGCAGCAGCGCTTCGGCCGGCCATTGCTGTCCTGGGCCCCGCAGGCAGTGGCAAGACCACGGCCGTCCACAAAGCCATCCGAGAAGCGACTCAGCACGGCTGCCGCGTCCTGCTGGCAGCGCCCACCGGGCGGCTGGCTGCCACCATGCGGGAGAAGTTCCCGGACCTAGAGGTTGACACGGTGCATGGGGCCTTCCTGGTTTACAAGCCTGTGCATGAGACCCTGGAGATCATGTTACCCTATGATTTGGTTGTGGTCGAGGAGGTGGGCCAGCTGTCCCAGCGCATCTTCGAGCGGATCATGGAGCAATGGCAGGCTGCTGAAAGGCTTCCGACGCTGGTCTTCGTGGGCGACTTCTACCAGTTGCCGGGGCCGGAGAGCAGCAGCGCCCTCGACGCGGGAATGTGGCATAGCGTCATGGTCAAGAAGCGGGAGCTGCACACCATGTTGCGCTGCAAGTGCGACAAGCTGCGCAAGACTTTGGACTGCCTTCGCACCAACAAGCCGAGCAAGGCCCAGCTCCGAGAGATCAAGGCCGGCCACAAAGCCCCGTCCTTTGGCCGGGCAGGCTACGTCATGAACGAAGTGCCGAGCTTGGAGGATGTGGGGCACATCTTTGAAGAGACCCCGGACACCATGTTCCTCACCATCAGCCGGAAGGCCGCAGCCTATCTGAATGACCTGGCGGTGCAAGTGAAGTTTGGTGGAGCTGCCCCCTTGCAAGTGGTGCCCGCAGACCCCGAGAGCAACGTTGCCAACTACCATAAAGGCAGGATGGTCGCAGAGGTGCCATTGCAAGTGCCCATCTACCAGGGCGCCTACATCATCCTGACGAAGAACCTGAATAAGGCCGTGGGCTTCGTGAACGGGATGGGGGCAACCGTCCTGGGGATGGACGGCAACAACGTGCTGGTGAAGACCGACCAGGACGGATCTTGGCCATCCATCCGTGGACCTCGGAGAACCATGTCGTGCACTACCCTCTGCGCTTGGGGTACGCCAGCACCCTCCACAAAGTCCAGGGGGCGACGCTGAAGCACATTACGGTCTGGCTGGACATCAACAATTTCCCTGCAGCAGCCTACGTAGCCTTGAGCAGGGTGGAGTACGACGCCAATTGGCGGTTCGTAGTCAACCCCGGGGTGCATCATCTCACGCCAGCCAAGTTCGGCCCTTCCATGTATAGCCGCTGGGCGTAGAGCAGTAGTGCGGAAGCTGTACAGAAAGTGGCGTCGCAAGGGCAGCACCAAATAGCACAGGCATGCCCGGACGAGGGCCCGGATCCTGGCACAGCTGGGCGCCTTCGTTCGAAGGATGTGAGACGACGCGACCGGTCGAGAAAAGAGAGCCCCTCTTGTCCACTTGGTTTTGTTCTGCCTGTAAGCCCAATCCTGTGTTACCCCCAGCTGTCTCAGCGCAGGCACTCTGGACTACGTCCCGTTCATCGTGGAGGTGGCCCTGGAGCGCGTCGTCACGGTCGTGCTCGAGGCGGGCTGCGGCGCCTTAAATACGCAGAGGTTTTTCCCTCTTGGCGGTGCTTACCTTGTCGCGGTGGGAGGGCGGGGAAGCCAAAAGCACCGGGAATAGCAGGGCTTAAGTATGGGGCGCGGAGGCGCGCTGAGGGCTGGCTGGGAAGCGCGCTGAGGGCTAGCTTGGGCGGCGCGCCGAGGGCTTTGCCACCGGTGTTTTGGGGTATTGACCTTCCTCATAGAAGGTCCCTATGTGGGACCATAGCAAATGATTGGCATGGCAGGACGCCATCCTCTGGGCAGAGCCTTGAGTAGCACTAAGCAGTGCTATAGGGCCCTAGGGGCCCAAGTTGACCACTCTCCAATGGCTCCACCCATTGTCTTTGACTCGAGACGTGGAGTATGGCTGCCGGGCATCTTCAGTGTCTGGCCACCCTTGAAGTGGGTGGGAACGGCCTAAGCAGGCCTGGGTGGGAATTTAGGGTTTAGGGTTTAGGGTTTTAGGGTCCGCCAACACAGGTTGGCGCCCAAGCCAAAGCCCACGAATAATTTTAGCACGAAATCGAAATGATAATGCGCAAAAACTTCTTTCCTTTATTAGGGGGAGGTGGACCCTAATACTTCAACCTGGGGGGGTCAGACCCTAATGCTTCAACCTGGCGGGGTCAGACCCTAATGCTTCAACCTGGCGCGTCCTGGGCCCTAAGCTTGAAATTTATTTAAGTATTGGTCATTTATTTAAGTCTAGGCACCCCAAGCTTG
>Ga0126342_10019427_pt1 | contig 11543 bp, 11 predicted proteins | sample Cyp1metagenome_FD_92528 | JGI IMG/M metagenome (GOLD analysis project Ga0126342, IMG submission 92528) | Coral microbial communities from Lord Howe Island, Old Settlement Bay, Australia - Cyphastrea 1 metagenome | ecosystem: Host-associated > Invertebrates > Cnidaria > Coral ... | reverse complement strand
GTGTAAATTACCGTCTGTTTGACTGGAAACATTGGAAAAACACTGTCAAAAACAATGTTTTGGAAGGATTTCTTATTGAAACTTCTTAGCTTGAAGAGCCCCCACGGCGGAAAACCACCCTTAGCCCCTCTCACGGACCGAAATAAACCTGCGGTGTGGGCGGCCACCCCACGCGAAGCGGGGTGAATAAACCTATTCGAAGTGTGCGATGTTTTTTTCCGTGTATAGCAACAGATGCCTTTTGCCCACGCGCCTCAGCCCCAAAATTGCTGGCAAAGCCGTCCTGAAGCAGAAACACTTAAAGTTAAAAACAAAAAACAAAAACAGTTTTTTCGAACCTGCCTATTTGCAGGGCCAATCAGCATACGATGTTTCGTGATGTTTCCGCATATTTGGCGTCCTGCTTCTGAGTTTTTGCACTTGTGTGGATACCGTCATGACGAGTTTGGCAAGCTGTTCCGTCATGTAGTTGGTTTCGTAGGCTTTGGCGTATCTCCGTTGAACCTCATTTTCCTTCAAACCGTTCCTTAGCTGACATGACCTTGCAATCCAAGACAATCAAAACACAATGGTTCAGGAACAGTCACTCAAACAACTGCACAGGTCGCATGAGACTGCCCAGTGTCAGAGCTGCCTCAGGGGAAAAAAAAATGTTATTATCAAAGGAAATTTAATAGTTAATCTAAATTCGGTGCCACGAAATTTCGAGAATGTGATCATCACCACATCACAACATCACAGCAACAACACATCACTGCAACAATACATCACCACAACAATACATCACAACAATACATCACAACAATACATCACCACAACAGTACATCACCACAACAGTACATCACCACAACAAAACATCACCACAACAATACATCACTGCAACAATACATCACCACAACAATACATCACAACCGCAACACATCACAACAATACATCACCACAACAATACATCACTGCAACAATACATCACCACCGCAATACATCACAACCGGAATACATCACAACAATACATCACCACAACAATACATCACCACAACAAAACATCACCACAACAATACATCACTGCAACAATACATCGCCACAACAGTACATCACCACAACATACCACAACGATACATCACCACAACAATGCATCACCACAACAATACATCACCACATCATTATTGTGAATTGCAGGGCTGTGATTGTGCAAGGCTATGAATGCAGATCGTAGTGGAATGGCTTCGTCCAGGTGACGCTTTAAAGTTAGGAATCGCACGAAACCTTTTGTCTTCTGGCCAAAAGTGCAGCATGAGCACCAGGTCTGTTTCTTCCTTCCTTGTCTGCATCCGCATGGTCTGGCGAGTCCAAACTCACGTTCAGCAACAATCTTTTGTGATGCACCATGCCCGGCTTGGGCTCTCCACAAGATCGCCAGACTTGTTGGTCCCACTTGTGCGTCTCCGCAGCAGAAGGCTTTCTGGTCAGCAACCCATATGCCGCCTTTGCCATAGCGACGGAACGGATGGTTTGGTGCTTGTCCTTCCGACGGATTGGCAAAAGACCAGTGCGAGAAGTCACATTCACATAAGCAGCATCTTGTCGCCTGCTAGGCTCCTTTGCCGTGGCCTTCCTTTGCTTGCCCGAAGTCATAGCAACTCCCAAGACTTCCACTTGTTCTTTTACTGCTTCTTGCGGTGCAACTGCCCGAAGTTGCTCCATGCCAGCACCATTCTTGCTACCAAGCTGGCTTCCTTCTCTTTGAGCCCTAGTGTGTTGCTCCAAGAGGACCAACATTGATTGATTTCAACCAACTTCTCCGCGGGCTTTGCGAGAAAGCTTCTGTCATCCATGTAAATCGTGTGCGCGGAATCAGTGCCAGTCCAATGTTGCACGTGTTGCAAGCCAGAGCTAACATGAGAGTCACCAGTGCAACCGGTGACAGGCCATCCCCTTGAGGAAATCTTTGGTGCAGAGTGGTATAGGATTGACATATATAATTAGTTTCAATCAGCTGCCAGAAGGTCTTGAGAACAGGTCTGGGGATCACTTTGATTTCACCCGGATACCACTGGTCAGTCCCACAGGCCCCCGCTTTTTTCACCAACGCCGCGACCCCAAAAAGTTCAACTTCATTGGGTCTGTGAAATCCTTGGTGGATTCTTTGCGGGCCCAAACAGTCTCCGAGGAATTGCTTTTTCTCTTCTGAGGTCCCAGGGCTTATGGCCGGTGCTCTTTGCCAGGCTGGCGCCCAGTGTCTTGATCCCCTCAGTAATGTCAGCGTTCGTGTATGTCAGCGTTCGTGTAAAGTCCTTGGTCATCCTTACAAACAACAGGCTGGCATCCACGAGTGGTACGTTTCGCCCAAGAGGTGCGGACTTGTATTGCAGTGTTCATGTGCAATTTCGTCATAAGCGTTCACAAAGAGACTTGAAGGTGCCTTTGTTGGGCCTTCGAAGGGCCAATCCATACCTAGCTTGTCCTCCTGCTGTGACTGTGGCAATTCTTAAGCGACGGTCTTGGGAAACGGGCAAAAATTTACATCGCAAAGCTGGTTGTTCAACTAGTTTACATGCTTTGCGACCTGCAAAGGCAGCACCGAGAATCACAGGTGAGGTTGTTGCGAATTCATCCCCCTGTGCACCTGTACCAGGTGACGTCAGGGCAAGCATTTTGTAAGGGACTCAGGTGTCGAGCTTACAGAATATCATAGTTTCAAATTTATAAAATGGGTGGTGGTGGAGGCTTGGTATGATTCCCCAGGAAACACCGGTGAACCAAAAAACATACCAAAAATCGGTGCCTTACAAAATGCTTGCTCCAAGTTTATCTCCAGGCCCCAAGCCCGGTCATCTTATAAGCTTGTGTCTTATAGACTAATTGGTTTGGAAATATGTCTAACTTGTACCTATCCCACTTCCCCCGGAAACACTGCAATCCTTTTTCCCAGTCCCCGAAGCTTCGGCAGCACCCAATCTTCACGAGGCTTCCTTCCTAATCTACCACAACATAGCTTGACTATGTTTTTTCACAAAGTTTCATCCTACCTTTTCTGGTTGGTCAACTTAGTGGTGTCTTGCCAGTTCTTCACACATCAATGGTGGAACCCAAAAAGTTTCGGAGAAGAAAATTTGGTTCCTAGACATTGTCGAATGTCAATACCCTCCTTTGCACTGCCTGAAAAGAACCCAAAACAGCGTTATAGAATGACTGGCCCCGACGTCATTTTGTAAAGAATGTTGGCTCTTACAAAACGACTCGCCCAACAAAAAACACGCCTTTTACAAAAATGGCAGAGTTCACTGGGCAAAAGTCTTTGCAAAATGCCTCCTTTTGGCCATCTGACATGGAACATGGGTCCAGCCCATCAGTGAAGCTGGACGCAAAGGATGCAAATTCACTATATCCAGCTTCACTGATTGCACGTTGACCTGCAGCAGTATATTGAAAAAGTTGATAAAAGTTGCATGTTTGATGTTTTCGGCAAGGCCAAGCGCAGTTAACCATGTTATCCTTCATCAGCTCATCCAAAGAAGGAGATGCACTTGTGCGATCATCGACATAAAGCACCTGTCTTATGCCTGGGTGTTTGCTCTGAGTGTCTTGCAACGGTGCAAGTAAACATGCATGTAGAGCGATCATAGAAAAAGGATCGCCTTGTAGAAGGCTGCTGTCTACATGCTAAGGGTTCGAATGAATTTGGCCGAGCAGCTGTAAAAACCGTTCTTCCGGACACCACATGGAATCGAGAACTGCAGCGATATTCATGGGCATACCTTGCCGCTTGAATGCATGGATAAGCCAGAGCAGGCTGCGTCCTGTCGAAGGCAAGGCCGTAATCAAGGCTACCAAGGTAGTGGCCGTTTTCAGTAGCATCAAATATATATCATGAAGAGCAATATAGGTACCACGTATCCGCTTTCCTGCATGCATATCATTTGGACACCAAGCATTAACCCAGTCGATAATCCGATAGTCTGTGCATGTGTGCTTCAACCTGGCTGACGCCCAAAGGCGTCAGAAAATGCTGGCAACACTTATTGGAAGGAGACATGCAACATCAAGGCCTGATCACTGGAACAAAAGCCTTTTGGTTTGGGAATGTGTGTCTGGCGAATCTGAACGCATTTCTTCGGACAACAAGCAGCACTTTCCATGAAGACATAGAAATCAGTGAGGGCATGTGTCATTGACACGGAGAAAGAATTAAGTTCCGGACCGCTCCACCCATCCAGGCCGGCAAAACTTGCATTTAGTTTAGGAACATGTGGCATAACATCTGCAGGGGCAAGGTCATTCCACACTTCGGGTGGCGAGTGTGCAGATTGGGTGACTTGATCCCAATCATCTAGCATGTGCTCGAGAGGTGGTTTGGCATGGTACCAACCCCGTTCCCAAAACTCGGTGATGAATTGGAATGCTTCAGTCATATTCTCTGAAGCTTGGCTAGTCCTTACGCAAAAAGTTCAATATGGTATAAGAAGACTTGGTTCAAGCCCACTTCAACATGTTTCTGCCGCCAGTTGTCAATTGAGCGCTTCTGCCTTTCTTGCATGAGCTGTTCTTCTTGCTGAATGAGATTGTTTTTCCACGCCGCACTGAGGGCATCCCAGTACCTGTTAACTCCGCTTTGGTTTTTCGGAAAGACGCTGTCTTACAATTTCCAACTTTTTTCCATGAGGCCAGGTGAATCCAAAGAGACTCATCGAAGTCATTCGGCTTCTGATAGTTACAAGTGCGTTTCAGGAACCCATGGCCGCCATTGGTCACAAAAGGAATACTTGGATGTCGCAAGAGAACTTCAAAGGCTTGTAATCAGCATATTTAACATCGAGTATAGAAACACTTGCTGTAGAAAACCGAAGATTGGTAACAGCATAATCGATGCAACGATTTGCACCCCAACAAGTGGGAGAAAATGCCCATCATGCTGTGGAGCCAGGATTCTCCCGTGAAAAAAATCTGCGGTGGAACTAAATGGGTTGTGGCCAGGTTCGAGATTCCAATCACCGACACAAAGAAAAGACGTGTCAGGAAGTGGAATCAACTTTCCGAGCATCATTTGCAACAACTCATCTAATCTGAGTCAGCATCTGGTCTGATGTAAACATTACAGAAAAGAATACGACCAATCCATACAGCAATAAATTGGCCTGACTCCGTGCATTCTTTAAACGCAATTCTATGCTGTAAGCGCCGGGAAATCAAAAAAGGAACGCCTCCATTTTGCCGTACAGAATTCCATTTGAAAAGAAAATATAACACTTTTTGCGCAACTATTGCGAAAAGCAACAATTTCACTGGGATGCATGCGGATTTCTTGCATGGTAACCACATCTGTATTGGCCGCATCAACATCACCAAGGACTTTGGGATTGGCGTCAATATCACCATGCGACCATGCTGGCAAAAATCAGGAACCCAACCATCCGAAGCACTGGGCAAGCCTCTGCGTGCAAAATCGTCATAGTATGCAATACAGCTTGCTTGGTTGAATTTGAACAATTTGTCGGCATGGTCAAGGTTGACTTTCCAGGCTTGAATTACAAGCTTCTCTACATTGGTGGGACTAGAAGCATTCCGGATACTTTTCCAACGGTCGCAAGGTTAGTGTAGTGGAAATCACTGGCTTACCTGGACAAGGATACTCTCGTGTCACAGCATCTCGCACAGGTGCGCATGCGGGCCGTCGGCCTGAGCTTGCTTGACTTCTTCCTTAGAAGGCCAGGTTGACCAGTCAGAGGTGATACGGTGGTCTTGTGACCAGAGATTGCATCTCTGTCCTTGGCCCTCTGATTGGCTTTGTCAATCATGCTCTGGCTCAGCGATTGCTTCCCACAATCGAAGCGTGGCTGCAATCGAAGCGTGGCTGTGATTGGCGATCTTTTCTGAATTGCTTACAACGAAGTTTGTGAATCATGGCGAGGGCGAGGCCAAAACCGCGTTTACGCTTGTGCACCCGTCCGATAGTGATGTTTCGCTGATGTTTCACGCTGCCATTTACTGCTAAATTCTGGCAATGCTCTGTTCCTCAGGGACTTTTTTGCTGGCAATCAGAATGATGTCTGTCTGAGATCGCATCCATGTGCTTGGTCCACGGGGTTCTTTCGGGTGACGATTGGCCAAGTTCTCGGTGAGCTTGGCTCTGGAATCGGCTTCGAATTTCATCTGGCAGTAAGGGCAGGTCCAAATATTTTCTGCCTCAGCACTGTCTCGCACTTTTCTTTTTGCGCTCTTGCCTATCACTTTCGGCAGAAGTTTGGGCTTTTCCCAGCTGGAAGAGGATTTGGCCTGATGTTTTGGCATCTGACCAGTTGTTTTTTGGCTTTCAAATTTCTGAGAGGCAGCTATATATGCTTTCGGTCTTAAATCTTGCAATTGCAGCTCCAGGTTCAATCCAGCTGTCAGCTTTTGACTGAACATCGCTCGGCGGATGTTCGTCAAATTCTTGCGCAGCTTTCTTCTTCAGGATGGAGCCTGGCTTGCGCCAACTGAAGCATTCTCATGCTTGGAAGATTTCTTTTTCGCCATGAGAAAGTCTGCTTTCTTTTTTTGACAATTACATTTCTGGGTTTCATCCAGCTGCAGGTGGAGGCCGCTTCTTCACCGCAGTTGGGCTTCCCAGAGCCCCTCGGGAATTCACCAGTAGGAGTGGCTTTTTTCCCATGAGTCAGGCGCAGGCGTGCTAGGATCTAACGTGCAGTAGCGGTCGTCTTCGCACAAAAGGATCTGCGGATCTCTCAAGTTTTCTGCCTTGGCTTGAACACGGGCAATCATCTTTCATCTTTCACCATCACGAAGCATTAGCTGCAGTAGGAATTTCACAAGCTTCTGTGATTGCACTGGCAGCAGGGTCAAATGACAACGATTCTCTCCAAGCGGTGTTGGTTTTCAGCCAACTGATGCCTCTTGCTTTGATTGTTGTGGCCATCTGGTCAATGTTCGTCTCGACATGCTCTGTGGTCTTTCAATTCTTTGTGGCCAGGGCGGCCGTTCTTGCTCTGTAGATCTCTAGCGCCACATTCGCCTCCACCATGCAGGTTCCAGATCAAAGTGTTGTTGGGTCCCTTCTGCTCTTTGACTTTGGTCTTTTTGGCCGCAGAAGCTTTGGGAGCAGCATTAATTTGCTTTCGCTGGCGTAGAGGGTTTTGCTCTTTAGTTGCAGCTGGCATCTCTTCATCAGGCACTTCGTTTTGCGTAGGCTGAGGAGTAGCTTCAGCAGGCGTCTGGCCGATTTCCATTTGAGTTGGCGGCACTTCTTGAATTGGAACATGATGCCATTTTGCATAGTTTGTCACCCGCTGTTCGGTATATACAGGTTTTGGCTGCACCATTTGGACATGGCCACTGTGTCATTGCCAACTTTACAAATCCAAGGAGTGTCACGAAGGTGATTGGTCGGAGGTTTGGCTGCAAATGTCAATTTACCTCTTCCAACCATTTCGTGAACGTGGCTGGCTGCCAGTCGTAACGGCAGTAGTAACCCAATTGGTGACATTAGAGTTTCCGTGATTGCTCCACGCCTGCCAAGGTTGGCACCATTGCCCCGGCGGGTGGCCATTGGAAGTTTTTGCTGGGTTGCGAAAGCTAAGACCGCAGTAGTATGTTGGATGTTTGCCTTGATATCCACAAAACTGATTTTCGTGTGCTGTTGCTGCACTGCAGTGGTTCAAGGAACCATCCGTGCCTGCCCGCAAGGTCACTTACTGTGTCTTTATGCTTGCAGGTATTTTTGCACATCCAAGGATCGCATTTTGACCGTCAAAAAGACCATCTCTCGCCATCCGTACGTCTTTCAGCTCAAGCCTTGAAGCATGTGAGCTAAGAATTGCTTGACTGGTTCCTTCCGGACACCTTTCCATTTCTCAGGCTGGTATGCTTAGTAGGCAGTGATGCGAATTGGTATGTGTTCTTCTGCAGCTGGAGCTTCACTTTCATGAATGACAGGCTTTGGTAGGTCTTTAGCAAGTGGCACAAACCAAACCGGCAGGGCTCCGTTTGCAGTAGCGAGCCACCTCTGCGTGGAGACTTCACATGGCGACGTCGAGGTTTGATCTGCATTCCGAACCACGATAGCATAAGGACTTTCGAGTTTGTGAGCATTGGAAATTTTCGGAGAACTGGGACATTGTCTTGTCTCACGGGCGCCGATTTTCTGTCTGACTGGAAGTTTTCCCTGTTCGAGCTGTTCAGTCAATATGTGATATATAATTCGCAGAAAGATTCGGCAATTGAGGAAGCTAATTTTGGAAGTCTTTTCAGGACACTTCCTTGTTCTGATCTTTTGGAATATTGGCATTGGTCTTTGCAGGAGGTGTGCCAGAATGACGGTGCAAGCTTCCAGGCATTTTTGACATCACTACTGGCAAGAGCAGCATGTTTCGTGTTTGAAGCAGTGGCATCAAAACGAACATGTCTGGCAGGGATTTGTTCACTGGAGTATATATTGGTTCACCAAATTTGACAATTTTTGCAGTAAACCATTTGTGTTGTTAGTGTTAAGGCAACTGCTGACAATCGTCTGCAGGTCCTCGAAAAGATCAGAGTGATCTTGGGAGGCGACAAGAGTCTGTTTGGCTTTCTTTTTCCGGCTCGCTGTCTGCCATTCATCCTGACGATAACTGGTTTCACGCTGTGGTGCGGAAGAATGATCTCTTTCTTCTGGCAAATCATGTTCGGAACATTTTTGAATAATTCTGGCAATCCTTCACGGAGCATTTTCTCTTTGCGCTTTCTGCTTGTGGCATTTGCACCTCCGGCCATGCCACCATGCAGCTGATGGGCAAGTTTTCCATCTATTTGTGCAAACTTTTTGGAAGATCCCTGACTGGTGGGTCAATACTCTCCGCAAACTTGAAACTGGCAACTTTGTGGCTCAAAACTTTGATCGGAAAAGCACAGCACAAAACTTCTTGAACAGAAAGCCACCACAAAATTTGCACATCTCATATACCCTTGCAGATAAACATCTTTGCTTTTCTCTCAAGCACCAAGCATAGTACCCTCTGCTCACCTTTTTGCGGGCATGATTTGCAGTGTGAGCCTCTTCGCGCTTCCACCAAAGCCCGCATGTACCACGTTCCACAGTGCACGGCGGATGCCAGTGAACTTGAACTCGGGGTAGGCCACGACCACAATGCTTATGATGTCACAGCCCTTAATTACCTTTTTGGTTTTTTTGAGCCAAATCCAATGTATCTTGAGCCAAGATGGCCGCGGTTGGATGTTCGATGCCATGCGTGAAACTCATTTGGCCCTGCGCTCTCTCGTGGCAGCTATGCCACATCATGGCTAGCTGGGGACCATTTAAACAACTGCACACGTTGCATGAAATTGCCCAGTGTCAGAGTGGCTTCGACAAAAATTGCAGTTATGATGTTGAAGAGACCAAAAAGTACCTTGGATCATCAAGTGGCCTCTGGCCAAAGTTGTCACAAATGACATTTCAAGCGTCATCGAGTTTCAAGCTTTGTTCTGCAAACCTTTGCGAGGAGACGCCCTCCATGCCTCTAGTTAAAGACAGGGTGCTACTACCATAGCTGCTGCATAGAACACGTCGAACTGGATACCAAATCCATCGCTAAAGATCATGGTCAGCGACCTGCCACCTCCACAAGGACGACAGAATTCCGGAACATTCCGGCGCGGTGGTTCTGGAAGTTCAGGTGTGGTTCCGGGGCGGTTTTGGATGGTTCTGGTGAATTTGGTGCAGGTTCCGGCGCGGTTGCGGATGGTTGCGGCAGGGCGGAAAGTTGTAGAAGCACAGGTTTGGGTTCGGGGGTGGTTCCGTATAGTTCTGGTGGCACCGCGGTGTGGTAATGGTTTTCTAAAATCAAATGTGTGCAGGTCAACGTTTGCAAATTGAAACATGAATTATGACGTTGCGCCCGTCGCCAAGTTGAATCCTTGATAGGTGTTCACTGGTTGCCGTCACGCTTTCCTTACCTTTCCTGTTCGAGATACCACTTGGGCTCAACTTCACCTTGGCACATCGAGATAGAAGAGGGAGAAGGAAGAGAGAGAGAGAGAGAGAAGAGACAGAACACAAAGAAATGAGAGAAAAGAGAGAAGAGACAGAAGAGGGAGGCAGGAGAGAGACAGTAGAGAGAAGAGACGGAAGAGAAAGAAATGAGAGAGAAGAGAGGGAAGAGACAGAAGAGAAAGAAGAGAAAGAAATGCAAGAAGAGAGAAAGAAATGAAAGAGGAGAGAGAGAGAAGAGAGAGACGAGAGAGAAGAGACAGAAGAGACAGAAGAGACAGAAGAGACAGAAGAGACAGAAGAAAAAGAAGAAAAAGAAGAGACAGACGAGGCAGAAGAGACAGGAGAGAGAGACAGAAGAGAGAGAACAAAAGAGAGAGAGAGAGACAAAAGAGAGAGAGAGAGAGACAGGAGTGAGAGACAGGAGAGAGACAGCAGAGAGACGGGAGAGAGACAGGAAAGAGACAGGAGAGAGAAGAGAGAGAAGAGAGAGAGAAGAGACAGAAGAGACAGAAGAGAGAGAAGAGACAGAAGAGACAGAAGAGACAGAAGAGGCAGAAGAGACAGGAGAGAGAGAGACAGAAGAGAAAGAGAGAGAGAGAGAGACAGGAGAGAGAGAGAGAGAGAGAGACAGGAGTGAGAGACAAGAGAGAGAGACAGCAGAGAGACAGGAGAGAGACAGGAAAGAGACAGGAAAGAGACAGGAGAGAGAAGAGAGAGAAGAGAAAGAAGAGAGAGAGAAGAGAGAGAAGAGAGAGAAGAGAGAGAAGAGAGAGAAAAGAGAGAGAGAGAGAGAGAGCCTTGACCTGTGAAATTCCGGGCCGCCTGGACCTGTGAAATGTTGCATTGCAAGCACAAGCATGTGCCGCCCATTGCCCCACCATTTTTTACTTCCTGCTCCTTCTCTTCTTTCCAGAGGCACGCAAGCTAATTCGGCTAGCTCGGGTCGCAGTGGCACGGTGGTGATCATGTGTTTGCACCGTGCTCATATTCAATCTATATTCTCCAAGTCTGTGACCCGGTGATTGAAACTGTCTGTCATGCTCCTTTTCCCTGCTCTGCCCCGATATGACTCATATGCCGAAGTACTGAATGCATCCAAAAGGACCCCGCCTTTGGACGTGCACTCGCTGATCATGCACCGGAAGATGGAGAACATGCAGCCAAAGACCGTTCCACAAAACTCAACGCCGTACATATAGTGCAGCTTGCCTTAGTCAGACAACAATGAAAAAATATAATTGATGACAATGACGATGACGATGACAATGATGACGATGACGATGACAATGATGACGACGACGACGACGAAGAAGAAGAAGAAGAAGATGATGATTTTGATGCCGATGCCAATGCCAATGCCGACGACGACGACGACGACGACGACGATGCTGCTGGTGGTGGTGGCGGTGGTGGTGGTGGTGGTGGTGACGGCGACGACAACGACGACGACGACGATGATGATGCCCATGCCCACCACCATGCCCACCACCATGCCCACCACCATGCCCACCACCACGCCCACCATGCCCACCATGCCCACCATGCCCACCATGCCCACCATGCCCATCAATGCGCACATGCC
>Ga0126342_10019426_pt1 | contig 11544 bp, 10 predicted proteins | sample Cyp1metagenome_FD_92528 | JGI IMG/M metagenome (GOLD analysis project Ga0126342, IMG submission 92528) | Coral microbial communities from Lord Howe Island, Old Settlement Bay, Australia - Cyphastrea 1 metagenome | ecosystem: Host-associated > Invertebrates > Cnidaria > Coral ... | reverse complement strand
TGGACGTTCAGATGTCGCTTCGCGTGGCAGGCGCAAGGGATTGTGCACCTTGTCAAAAGTGAGCAAAACGTGAGGGTTTTGTAGCATTTTCAACTACAACCACCACTACACCACACTACACTCAATTACAATCAATTACATTCAATTACACTACACTACATTACACTACACCACACTCCACGACACTACACTACATTACACTACACTACACTACCTTCCACTACACTACATTACGCTACACTACATTGCACTACACTACATTACACTACATTACACTACACTACACTCCACTACACTACACTACACTACCTTCCACTACACTTCACTACATTACACTACACTACAATACCTTCCAGTACACTTCACTATATTACACTACACTACATTCAACTACACTACAACTACAACTACAGCTACAACTACAACTACAACTACACACCACTACACTCCACTACACTAAATTACACTACATTACACTACACTACATTCCACTACACTCCACTACACTACACTCCACTACACTGCACTACACTACATTACACTACACTCCACTACACTGCACTACACTACAATACACTACACTCCACGACACTACAACTACAGCTACAACTACACTCCACTACACTCCACTACATTCAATTACACTACACTACATTACACTACACTCCACTACACTACACTACATTACGCTACACTACACTACACTACCTTCCACTACACTTCACTACATTACACTACACTACACTCAACTACACTACAACTACAACTACAACTCCACTACACTCCACTACACTAAATTACACTACGCTACACTACATTACACTACACTACGCTACATTCCACTACACTCCACTGCACTACACTACATTACACTGAATGACACTGCACCACAGATAAACAGGTAGACAGATAAATAGATAGATAGATAGGTAGATAGACAGATAGACACGTAGACAGCTAGACATTTCAGTACATCAGTGGCTTCGCTCTGCCATCCCTGATTCACAACAACCAACCTCTCCTATAGGTCTCCTATTTTTGAAACTTCCGCCACCGCCTTGTGCGGTACTACTGGTAATCCATATATACTCTATAATTTTGATTATATGATTACTGCTTGGTGGTTTGGAACATTTGGATTATTTTTCCATATATTGGGAGTGTCATCATCCCAACTGACGAACTCCATCATTTGTCAGAGGGGTAGGTATACCACCAGAGAACGTGAATCAGATTTTTTTGAATTCTGTTTTCCTTTACCTAGTTTGTATTTTGTCAGAATTAGGTCCAGATTCAACGGTGGTCAGCCGAAAAAAAAACTCAGGTACATCCTAGCTGGCACTATGCTACTCAGTAGCATCATCATGTTGACCAAGTCCTTGGGACGCCGTATGCTGTCAGACATCTTCTTTTTGGTCTTCTCCTTTGTCGGAGCCTTGGGTTTTGGCCTTTTGGGCTTCGCCAGTCAGGTGTACGTTGCTGGAGAGAACTGGGCTGCCACTTGGCGCCTAAACACTTTGCTGGGGCCTGCCAAGAGGAAGATTTTCCGTTACCCGAGGGGGTAATGACTGACAGTTTGCTATTGAAAATGGCCATAGAAATCATAGAAATCGTGGATTTACCCATTGAAAATGGTGATTTTCCATAGTTATGTAAACGTTTACCACATGGTATGTTTTGATACTTTCGGTTTCTTTAAGCAGCACTAAAAGTTTCGGGGATGTCGACTCATCCCAACGGGAACGACCTGAGGTGATCCTTGCGAAGATTCTGATTACCTTGTCTCTGGCTTCGCTGCTGCTGAATAATTGCTGCGTACTCGAAGATCTAGCACCATTTAGGTTTAGAACTGTGACCTGGCACGACCTGGCTGGCTTTTGGTTGGTATTTTTTGTCGGTGAAGCTTCGAGATTTTCATCTCCAAAATGAGTGACATATAAATTGGGGGGTTGTGTTATTTGTCTTGGGGTGCCCGATTTGGGTTACATCGAAATGTGATGGGTGAAGGAGTCCAGCTTGAACTGTGGAAGTTTGGATTGGAGGATTGACACTGAGGTTATACTACCGTATGACCGTATGACCCTCAAAGCGCCCATGAAGACTTGTGAAAAGACACCAAAATGGTCGGGGTAACTGCCATTTTTGGGAGGACCTGAGGGTGTAATAGGGTTTTTTGGATGGTGTAGGTCGTATTTTTTTCAGCAATTCATCCAGTTGCCAGTTGCCAGTTGGGGGACAACAATGGACAACATCCCAGATTGTGAGGTGATTTGGGTGTCCTTCTTTTTTCAAAGCTCTGTGTCCCTTCTGGGCGTTGCCGCACAGTTGGGAAAGCACCTGCAGGGCACCATGTTATTCATGAAACTTGGCTTGGATGGCCATCAAACATAACGTGTACCTTAGGAACTTTACTGGTTGGTGGTTTCAAACATGTTTTGTTTTCCATAATATATGGGATAATCCTTCCCATTGACTAATATTTTTCAAGATGGTTAAAACCACCAACCAGTTCAGCTTGACCCACAACTGGGAATATCTTATGTCTTTGGGGAATACCAAAAATGAAGAGAAACATAGAGAAACTAAAGATTTAGATCGTAGCCGAGGGGTTGAACATGGACCCAAGCATTAATACAACTAATCATCTTTGGCACTAACTGGTTGCTTCCCTATGGTAGTACTATTTATTTCTGGTTGTTTGGGGGGTAGTACAACTCAATCTGCCGCAGTAAATGTGAATATTTGCTAAGCAGCTAAAATGTTCTTTGGACTTGCCCGCATTTAAGCTGAAGATGATGCTTTTATCATATTTTAGGTATTTTCCCATTTTGATTGATCCACCACCAGGGAATTTATATACTTGGAATCAGTGCGTGGGAACCGGTTTAACAGAATGACTGTCGGAACAGAGGTTGTACCACCGACATTTTTTTCTGGAGAGTGGGGGGCCATGGTAGATTGTTGGAAGAAAGCATCAGAAAGCACTATAAATACATATGTTTTATGCACTTGAGGGCACTGAAACCTAGGCGAAACACACATGTTGGGTCATTTTGAGCATTGGTCTTTTCAGGACGTTCATAAAACACTGATCGGCACAAAGAAAAACTAGATGCACAAAACCTGCACAGGCACCAAAAAGCAAACTAAGTTATCATGTTTTGCGCATCTAGTGTTTTTTTTTGCTGTTTTAGGTTGCCTGCGCAGGTTTGGTGGCTCTGACCAAACAAAACACTGACCAGCAGCAACGAAAACAAGCAACCAACAAAGCTCACATTTCAATTGATAAATCCTTTTTGCTGAATAGTAGCGGCAACTGCCTCTTGAGTGCAGGCTAGATCACGTAGGTTTCGACCCTTCGACCCTGAAGCCAACAGTTTCATGTGTACTGAGATGATACCAGTGAAGCACGTTCATGAGAAAAACCATCTATCATATCACTTCTTTCTAGCAATAGAATTCCTCCATCAGCTCTATCACACTAGCATACACTAGCCATCTATTGATATTGTATATATACACTCTATTCCAAGATGCAACATCCACTGTTGTTATGGCATGTCCTGCAGCAGGTGTTTATATATGATGTGCTTTTGCGAGCCTCACAGGAAAGTTGATTTTTATTGCAAACGTTTGTGGATACGAAGAGTTTATGATAGAATATGACAGCAGTTGATGAGGTGTGTATATATATATGTACACAGTATATGAATATGAATATATTGCTCTAAACTCAGGTTTCATACCCCTTTTCATCATAATTGTATATAATTATCTGAATGTTTAAAGGGTTTTGGAGCAGAAATCACTCCAGCAGGAACCCCGTTCTGAATTTAAAAGGGGGTCCTGTAAATGTTCACAACAACCACCGACTTGAGTTTTTGCACTGTTTGTTTTCTGGTGCTTATATTGTTAATATTGTTGGGTGCTTCAGACATTTGCCCAAAATGTACGGAAAAAAATATATAGGTGATCTATTGTTAATTAGATATACTTGGTGCTCAATGTTGGGAAACAAAAACGACATGTCCAATTGGATCTGCCCTAAGTAGACAACGGTCCCTGGTTTACCTCCAAGGACCATGATGTCGGTCTCCTGCACCTTCACCTGGTCGGTGGCCCACTACCTCAAGAAATCCAATGCTCAGGACGCCCACGGAACTCTTGTTCCCATCCCCCCTTTGAAGAAGAAAACAGCGCTGTTCTATGGTCCATGTATGTGATTTATCTTTAACTAGTAATGACTACTAGTGTGTAGCCATCCTTTCACCAAGGACTGTGAACCCCAAGAATGGTAACCCAGGTTAAACAGACGGATCAGGTCACCCCCTTAGCTCGATGTAGATGGGTTGAAAACCAGTTGAAACTACATGAAACTACCAAAGACTGGGGGGGGAATTTTTTACTTGATTGGGCTCAGACATTTCCACGTCAGCATTAGCTTATTGGGCCCATTGATTAATTGACTGGTCATAACTGGTGGATTTTCATGCCAGCCCCCTGAAGGAGTATTGCTTGAAGGCATTCTGTTCATTCCTGCCAGCTGCCGGTTCTCTGACCGTGGCGATTTTGGAACCCACCTGTGGCTATGCTGGACACAAGAAGTGCTATACGGACTGCTTTGGCGTGCCCGGGGTACACTTCTTGATCTGGGTGGTTCCATCCATAGGCCCCGGGGCCATTGTGGCGTGTCACGTTTTGCGTTTGACTTCTGAAGAAAGGGGACTGGTCATGTCAAGTAAGCACATATTTGAATTGTCCAAATAGACATGCTTTAAACATGTTCTGTCCAACCCGGACGTACCCTTACAATCATCATCATCTCATCATCATCATCATCATCATCACCATCATCATCGTCGTCGTCATCATCATCATCATCATCATGATCTCATCATCGTCGTCGTCGTCATCATCATCATCATCATCTTCATCATCATCATCATCATCATAACCATCACCATCACCATCATCACCATCATCATCATCATCACCATCATCATCACCATAATCATCATCATCACGATGATGATGATCATCACCATCATCATCATCATCCTCATCACCATCATCATCATCACCATCATCACCATCATCATCATCTTCATCATCATCATCATCATCGTCATCACCGTCATCATCACCAGCGTCAACCCATGTGGAATGGGGGTAATCACATTATCTTGTCTTTATATGGGACCAAAAGTCCACCACCTGCTCCGACAAATATGTTACATGGTGTAATCACATCAACTTATCTTCATAAAGGATGATGATGACGATGATGGATGGTGATGATGACGATGATGGATGATGACGATGATGGATGGTGATGATGATGATGTGATGATGATGATGATGGTGATGGTGATGGTGATGGTGATGGTGATGATCATCATCATCGTGATGATGGTGATGATTATGGTGATGATGGATGGTGATGATGACGATGATGGATGGTGATGATGATGATGATGATGATGACGATGATGGTGATGATCATCATCATCATCGTGATGATGATGATGGTGATGATGATCATGGATCACATATACATATTGAAAGTCCACCGACATGGCATTTCAAAAATATGCAACTCTTCCGCAATTCCGGCGCGGAGCAACGTCAGGGTTGCACCGAACATGTTATAACGGCGAAGAATTTGAAACTCTAGAGAACATCCGAGTTGGAAGGATTATGTTTTAATGGCGAAGACTTTGAAAATCTCGAGATTGCCGTCATGAATACATCAAGCTTCCAGGGTCAATCGGCATGTAGTGTGCGGAAGTCATCAGGGATGTTTCTGAAGCACCCATCATCCTTGTTGAAATCATGTTTTTGGGTTGCCTGTGTAAGAAGCAGAGTTTTCGGCAGAAATTCCCGCCAACCCAATGACAAATTATACAAGCGGGATCTTTCACGCGCGTCTCAGCCTGTCGCAGGCAGCGTGTTGTTTCTCAATTTCCTGCAGATGTGTTGTCACTCGGATGAGCTTGAGTAGTTTTCCTTCGGGAAGCTGGTTGTGCGCAAAAATCCAAAAAATTGGGGATCATTGACTAATGACCCTGCAAAATCCTTTTCCTGAGATCCCCATGGTTGAGTTTCTTGTTTCCCATGGATCAGCAGAAAGCTGTTTCCCTACACCTTTTCATCAGGGGTCAATAGTCTAAGCAGCTGTTGGCTGTCACGTTTTCATCCCATGGAACTCGGGAGCATTTGCGTAGTTTTCCGATCTGCTATTGATGGTTTTCTACATGCTTCTACTTTTCTTATCTTTTCTTCACCAACCTTCACCATTTCCGAAGATTTCTTGAGTCATGGCCACTCCACACCAGCCAAGTGCTGGCCCCAAATTTCAGGTCCTGACCAGGCCATGTTGCCCCCCATCCTGTGCTGGAAGCCCAAGCCGCCCCCTGAGCCAGAAGCGCCGCCGGCGCCGTTGCCACCGGTGCCGGAGCCGGATGTGAAAGATGGGTCCGTGTGAACGGCGTCACCATGATGTCTGAAAATGATGCTAAGATTCAGTGATATTTAATTGGGATACTGGAACTTGATATCTAAGTATCCCAGAATGACCGAACTTTTCAGGTCAGTGAATTATTAGTATCCTTTTGGACTATAATGATGAAATATGATGGACTATATAGTACTATGATTTATTCAGATGACACTTTGACCCTGCCATAGTGACGTAGCAAACGCCGCGCGCAAACAGCCGCTGGTCAGCCTGGTCATCAATGGGAGCTCCAGAAAGACGGGAAATTTGATAAATTATATATACATACATACATACATACATAAATACATACATACACAAATACACACATACATACATACATACATACACCTACATACATTGTATATATATATATACATACACATTGTATGTGTATATATATTGTATATATATATATATATATACATATATACATATATATACATATATATATACATATATATATATACATATATATACATATATATATATATGTATATACATATATATATATACATATATATATATACATATATATATAGGTACGCGCCTCGCATTTGACCCTACCCCAATTGTTTCGCATATGACCCTACCCCTGTTCTGCGGTAGGGTCGAATGTGAGAAATCGCTTGTTTAGCTTGCGAAAAAGAGATCCGGAATTCGATTCTGCGATGTACACTTATGTCTTGCGCACAGGGCGATGTCTCGATTGTAAGTCCTACATGTGCTCGTTTGTAACTTCAATATGTATCCGCGATTAACTCGAAAATCATCAACATCATCGTCGTCATCATCATCATCAACAACAACATCATCATGAATCATGACCATGATCATCATGAATCATGACCATGATCATCATGAACATCATTATCATCATCAGCATAATCATCACCAGCAACAGCAACCTCATTTCATCATCATGTCGGTGTGCAAGTGCAAGAGGAGATCTCCTAGCGCAGCAATGCATAGCATCTAGTCCCTGTGCCAGGAGCCAAAGGACGTCATCACACTCATCCCACCCCAACCCCACCTGTGTGCTATTGTTGGTTTGCGTTTTTGTGAACGTTGACATCCCACCCCCCCACCCTGCATATAGGTGTGCCATCACCAGAGCAAAAGTGGAGGTATGGTCGAATGTGAACGGACCCAAGGCGTTTTTTGCTGTAAGGGTTGCTTATTTTCATTCCGGTAGGGTCGAATGTGAGGATGTGTGATCTGAATTGGAGTAGGGTCGAATGTGAGACTCTGGGAGGGTCGAATGCGAGGTGTTTAATATTAATATATATATATATATATACATACATACATACATACATATATATATATGTATATATATGATAAATGGGAGCCTCAGACTGAGACTTTAGACAGTTTAACCATATATATAAATCAACCAATCATTAACTGATGGCCGTTCTGAGAGAAGTTCAGGATGCCATCGGGTTTTTTCTCGGGGGGTCTCATTTACATTGATGGTATGTAACGACTTAAGCCGAAAAAAAATGGAAAAACATGCGGTGCACGATCTACCGTGAATATCAAGACATGAGCGCGCAAGCTGCCACACATGACCCAAGGCAAATTTCTGTGAGATCTGTTTTTCAAAGCTGATCTGGCATCATCTTTAAGAAGTAGGGACGGGTCACATCCTAGTATCCTATTTCGTTGAGCGGATGAACATCCATTTCTTTTGACCCATAGCCCATTTCCAACGTCGTTTTTCAATCTGAATTGTGATGATCCCAATGGATGTTTCGCAAGGCACCAGATGGCTACCCTGTACGATATGTATGGCACGAATAGTGAGAATATCACCCGATTCTCATCGCCTCTGGAAACTTGAGGTTTCCAAGTCCACTAAGTCCACTGGTAACTTCCCGGCGTAAAAGAAATGCACCTGTTGTGAATCATGTCCTGATGCCAAACCTCGGGAGATCCTTTCCAGGAGAATTTGACCAGCCGGCACTGGTGTCATCCGCAGAGTACTGCACTCCCACATATCTGATCGGTTGGTGATTGGCCTACCTATGTGACTGTGGAAGCCGGAAGAAAGCCGTTGTAAGCTGTTAGATAATGTGGTGCTACTGTGGTCGCTCGTTTGGGATCCATTTCTTGTTTGTTTTCCAGCCATGGGTGGGCCAACACATAAACCCGATCATTCATTGGTATCTAATGCGTCGAGCCAAGCTTTTTTTTCTCGGAGTGGCCCTATCAACTTCTATCGAATAGTGTTGACAGGGGCGAAACTAGCCTGCGGCCGTTCTCCACGTTTTGCCGCAGTAGAAAATGGACGAGGAATGCTAAACTTGGATCCCTCCGGGGTCCCGAATATCACATCATGCTCTAGTTTGAGACCCAAATGGATTACTGGTTCATACTGATTCCAATTTTTTTACTTGATTTCAAAGCCTAACCACAGGTTGCTGGTTGCACATGTTTACACTTTGCAGCAATGTCGAATGAGAGTGTCAGAAGTTGCTTACAAAAAACTTGGTAAATTGTATTGTAACGGCCTCACTGTGATGTCACTGTAGATTACGGTTTATGTTTTATAATGGTAAGTATCCCCGAAAAGGCATCATTTCAGTTTGGTCAGTTCGTGAACATTAACCCAGAAAAATAAAAGTTGGGGGAAACTGCCAGGGTAAACTAATTTGAAAAAGCGGAGCAGCGGTTTGCATCGATACTTGTCCAAACCGACTCCGCATCTATTCTGGTTCGTGGTTTCAAACTTTTTTGATTTTCCATAACACAAGGGATAATCCTTTCCATTGACTTTAATATTTTTCAAGATGGTTAAAACCACCAACCAGCATTTGATTCGATAATATGGCTCTGCGTGTTAAAACTGGGTCCCAAAAATTGGATGGACGAGATTCGCTCTTATAAATGTGGTTGTTGGTGGTTACTGTAGGAGTCGCCCAAAACAGAACACCAAACATTTTTTTAGGGGTTCTCCCACAATATATGTATAATATAAGTATTTATATATATATATATGTAATATATCATACCCCCCATCAATATATGCCCATAAAATGGTTGCTTTTGTACTCCCATGTTTGTTGGTTGAATTCCCCATGTACAACAGTGTAAAGCCACTACAACCCTCACACATTCTTTTTTATTGATTAAATTGTCCATTTCAATTATTTTTATAAAGATACCAAAATGTGAAATCCCACCAATCGAACCAATAAATGTCCAATGTTCATCAATTTGTCTAATTTCCCACTTCCTAGCTTTGCCTCACCCATCATTTCTGGTTGAATTGAGACAGGCAAATCGCCAAAAGCCAGCCGGAATTGCTTCGGCTTCGACTGCTCCGGCTCCGAGTGAGGCAGTTGGGTTTAACCACCAACTGAGGCAGTTTACCACGTTTCAGTCTGGACAAACATGGGATAAATATCTGGGACTGGTGACGGATAAGACATCTTAAGACTTTGGTACTTCAATCCTTTTGCTGTAAATGGGATTTGGGGATATTTACTCACCCAATCAGATGACATTATATTTGGATTGACCCTTGTTTGGTGAATCATATGGTTCTGAATCCTCTGATTAAAAGTGTGGTGATCCCCAGGTCTCAGGACCTGAGGACCAACACCTCCTGGAAACCGTGTTTTTTTGTTGGGATTTACACATATTTGGAAGCATAAAGATGAGGTGTTTAATATTAGGGAATGAAAATTCTGCTTGGCCATGCGAGGAGGCCTAGCCAGCCATCATGGGAGATGACCTGTTCCAATGGCGCACTCTGTCGATATCTGTACCTGTACTGTGATTCACAAATGGAATAACTCTCTGAAAGTATGGTACCGTATAATCAATGCAGACCCGTAACTCCTTTGCTCATCATCTTTCATGGTATCTAAGATATTGCCAATTTTTGAGGGGTGAAATCCCAGACAACTTCGCTATTTGTTATGGTTTCAACCCCCGCAGCCATGTCTTGACCCAGGGAAGTGTGAAGCAGAAATTCCGCAAGAATTTGATGGCCGGCCTCAAGGACCTTCCGGGAGGGCAGCCTCCAGCAATCTACATAAATTTCTCAAAACTTGGGGATCACCAAAACCATGGGGGGTTTTAGAAGTCATGGGGTACCCCTTGCATCATCCAAGTCATTAGAACATTTTAGTACTGAAACCTATGGTGACTTGGGGATCCTTCATTTTAAGAACCCTCCCTATTCTTTTCCATATTACCATCCGGTAATCAACCATGGCAAGTTGAAATCACTTACTGCATATGCAAGTGGAGCTTTCAATGGAAACACCATGCCAGGATGGATCACTTGAAACGGTGGTCAAGAGCATTCCGGACACTGGACAATAAATTTCATTATGAAGAAAAGCATTGGATCATGTGTAAGTATATATATATACATATATTAAACAAACTCGCTTTGTAATCGAGTCTAATGGACAGACAGGTTCAAAGAAGACAAACATGTTTAATTGATTATAAATACCAGTAGTACCGCACAAGGCGGTGGCGGAAGTTTCCAAAATAGGAAACCTATACGAGAGGTTGGTTGTTGTGAATCACTGATGGTAGAGCGAATCCACTGATGGACCGAAAGGTGGTTAGAGTTATGTTTTTTGGGTGTGGTGTAGCGCAGTTGCAGTTGTAGTCTAGTGTAATTAGTGTAGTGTAGTTGAGGTTGGAGTTGTAGTTGTAGTTGTAAAGTAGTCTAGTGTGGTGTAGTGTAGTGTAGGGTCTGTAGCATACTGTAGTATGGTGTACTGTCGTGTTGTGTACTCTAGTAGTATGTGTGGTGTAGTCTGGTGTAGCCTGTGTGAAGTAGAGCAGTGTAGTGTCGTTTCGTTTTAGTTGTGGTGTAGTGTAGTGTAGTGTAGTGTAGCTTGTTGTAATGTAGTGTTGTAGTTGTAGAAGTAATCACGAAAGCTAGCGTCAGCTAGCTGGAGTCTTCTTGCTTTAGCAAGTATTGGAGGGGGCTGCTCAAGGACATCACGTGATTTTTCACGTGAAAGGGCCCCCCCCCCCCCCCCCCCCCCCCCCCCCCCCCCCCCCCCCCCCCCCCC
>Ga0126342_10019425_pt1 | contig 11545 bp, 10 predicted proteins | sample Cyp1metagenome_FD_92528 | JGI IMG/M metagenome (GOLD analysis project Ga0126342, IMG submission 92528) | Coral microbial communities from Lord Howe Island, Old Settlement Bay, Australia - Cyphastrea 1 metagenome | ecosystem: Host-associated > Invertebrates > Cnidaria > Coral ... | reverse complement strand
CTGCTCCTGCTGGTCCTGCTCCCGCTGCTGGTGCTGGTTCACTTCCTCCGTGTGCTTCTGGTAGTTGGACAAATGCAACTAGTTGACTAGCTACTAGCAATATTGCAAGTGCACCTTGGAGGCGAGTAAGACGGGTTCTAGTTCCACTAAGTGCTTCTTGTACTCCTAGCTAGTGGCGCTATGATTACAACTCCTTCTGTTTCTGCTTTGCCTGGCACGTGTAGAACTAGACTAGATTAGAAATACCCCGCTCTCTTCCTGCATAGCCATAACGGGAAAGCCGGCCCAGATAGCGTATCCCGATCCATACCCCGATCCATACCCGTTCCATACCCGATCCATACCCGATCCATACCCGAACCCAGTCACGCCACAACAAATGCCAATATGAAGGTCCGATTCTATTACTACTTCTACTGCTGCTGCTGCTATTCCTACTCCTACTCCTACTCCTACCCCTACTCCTACTCCTACTCCTACTCCTCCTACTACTCCTAGTATTACTGCAGCTGCTGCTGCTGCTGCTACCACTAGATTACAATTTTAACTTTGACTTTTTCTAGTACTACTCTTACTGCTACTGCTATTTCTACTGCTACTGCATCTTCTCCTTCTATTGCCACTACTGCTGCTGGTGCTGGTTCTTGTTACTGCTCCCTCTACTAGCAGTGGTAACAGTTTTAGCAGCAACAGTAGCAGGAGGAGAAGTAATAGCAAGCAGGAGTATCAGCACAGTTTGTATGCTATGATGAGCCCAGGCACCTTACATAAGCACTCCCGATCCATAGTACGGATCACAGCGGAGCGATCCATACCCGATTTTTGACTCGCACCTTTATATATATATATATATATATATATTATTCATATATATTATTAATATATATAATATATAATATATATATATATATTTAATATATATATATGTATAAATATATATATATATATATATATATATATATATACCCTCGTGTAATCAAAGGCGGCAATGGGAAATCCCCAAACTAAACAGAAAAAATGAAGGTTTTTTGTGTGATAATATCTCATAAATGGATGATTTTTCAGCAATCCATGTCTGATCGCCGGAGGGTACTTGATATGAACGAAGCAGATGGATCGCTTCCTATGATTCGGGATCGTGAAGATCGACTTTGGGATTGAGCTTGAAACCACCAAGAAGTGATAGAAGTTTCTAACCTCAAAAATAGAAGAAAAGCTGTATTTTACCATTGGCGTAATCTCGCTAGTTGAGAATTTGGGAAGTTCGAACAGAAAGTTGAAATTTCCGAGACCGAACAGAAAAGTTTCAGTCCTTTCAGGTGGAATTTACAGAGACCCCTGGCTGATGGGACCCCCTGTTTGGCACCCGCAAAAGAACGTCTAGTCAAGTCAGTATCGGAAGATCAGGGGAATGAAGGTCCCATCAGGGGTCCCGATCAATTTCATGAATTCAGCTGGATAGTTTCAATCGTTTGTGTCAACATCCTTTCCACTTGGACCTATTCTAAACATCTAAAACGCCTGGCTGAAAGATGGGAATGCTGTCAGATTGAGGCCAAGCCACGGATGTTTCAGGTTTCCTGACATGGGGAATTTCATGGGGATACCCCTGAATGATCCATTTTCATAGGATTTTCCATGAAATAAACCATCCATTTTGGGATACCCCCATGTGTGGAAACTTCCATTTCTTCATATTTATTGATAGCAGCTATTGAGATGAAGTCCCAGAATTGGTTGACTGATTTTTTTAGGCGCACAAAGCCATGGTTTCCTGTAGATTTCAATCCATTCAAGAATGAAATTCAGGCACATCGACCAGCTTCAAAATTTGCCCAGATCAGTTTGATCGAGATCAGTGGTTCCTTTGGCTTTCATTAAGTTGAAGAGACGCCATCCTTTTGCGGACAATTCTTGGTGGGCTTGCTGGCATCAAAAAATGATAATTACTTTCTTCGAGTGATCCCCCACCGTGAAACATTATCCTGACATAGTTCTGACATACCATCTGGAAGTATATATGGCATATTGATTCTGACATTCTATCTGATATTTCTTTCTGGCAGATACTTTGACATTCTATCTGACATTCTATCTGGCATCTATTGACGTACTTTCTGGCATATCTTCTGACATTCTTTCTGGCATTCTATCTGGTATATCTTCGGAGATTCTTCGTGGTTGAGGTCCGGCGGGGAACATTCTGATCCGGAGCTCACAGTTGCGGTCCGGCGGGAAACGCTCTGATCCCGAGCTTGCTGTCCGGGCCCGGCGGGGAACACTGCGATCTAGCGCTTGCAGTTGAGGTCCGGCGGGGAACACTCTGATCCTGAGCTTGCTGTTCGGGTTCGGCGGGGAACACTCCGATCTAGCGCTTGCAGTTGAGGTCTGACGGAGGAGGGGGAGGAGCAGGAGGCGGGAGGCGGCGGGGCAGCTGACATAAATCTAACAACCCTCACCTGACAGGTAGGGAATTAGAGATCACTGAAAGTTGCCAATTCACCTGGGTAAATGATGGGCGCCTCACTGTGACCTTACTGGAATCATGCTGATTTTTTTGGGAAGTTATCCCCATAGATGGCCTTGATTCAGGTGAGCGAAATATTGCAACAGTTACCCTGAATTCATCATTGCCAAATCCTAGTTACAAATGTTACAAGCCAAATTCCGATAAGATAGTTTGTTTTTGTGGTTCTGCACGCGTTTTACACGCTGTAACTCATTTTCTGAAGACAGAACATGTTCATTTTCAAATGTATTAGATTCCCTTCATCCGGTCTCAGTAGAAACATCAGAAAATGAACAGCAGGAAACCTTGGAGCAAAAGTCAATTCTGTTTTATGTTTTCATTGTTCATGTTGACTTGTTTCACTTGCTTTTCATATTTAGATGTTTACAGTAGAATCAACAGATGTGTCAAATTCCCCTGTTACAGTTTTGCACATGAAAAGTGAACAGCAATCACATTGCGCCATTGAAAATATTCATGTTAGTGATTTAGTCCGGAGGGTTATTCACCTACCTGGTTGTTTCAGGTTTTTTCCGGGTTATAAATTGATCAATGACACGACTACCTATAGTAACGTTGTTGTGCTACCAATGCCTGCTGGGAATACATCATCACCGAGTGAAACACGGTGCCTTCCTGTTTCGACACCCCGGCCTACTCTGGAGACCTTTTGCCAGGGAGACATCAAGCGGCTAGTGGGCATCGGGGCACGAAACATGTGCCTGACGTGAAAACATGGTTTTAATTTCCCCAGAACTGGATCCTTGTTTAGTAATGTTTCATATGTTTATGGTAAATGTGGGTAAAACATGATAAAACAATAATAAACCATCCCCAAATCATCGCCATTTTTATAGGTGGTATGTTTACCATTTGGGATCCATATTGGTGGTTTACGGCATTGTTCTACCCAGTCATGGACCAAAGGGGATGGTCACCCACTTCCAGCAAGGGAATTCCGACCATGCTACAAGGTGGTACCCCCCAGTTATGTGTGTTGGTTTATAATCCCAAGTATAGATCAATGGGAAATTCAGGATCCTAAAATAGAGGTACTGTACCATATAAGGCCATATTTTGTGGGGATATTCCCTTGCATAGGCCTTATATAGGCCTTATATATGGTAGGTACCTCCAATAAATCGGTTCCTGAAATGGCCACTGATATAGAACCTCCATAAGACCTAGGACCATTGGACCATCGGACTTATAAACCAACTTAGTGAACTATGGGCACCACCCTTCATACACCATGTTTTGATCATGGCACCTGTATACATTTCCCATGTTTTCCTTTTAGTTTGCTAGTTCATGATCATTGCGGTTGATGTATCGGAAAATATCGGACATCATCGCGGCAAGGCCTCCTTGGAAACAACAAAACAATTTTGAAAACACTCACCGTTTCTCTTTGTGTAGGAAAATTATCTACTTTCATGGCGGGTTTTCCATATCTACTTTAAGTCAAACTGGAGGGCATGTCATCTCATTTTATCTCATTTTATGTTACTGCTTGCTAATCAAACACAGTTCGCTGTAGAGTGGTGGATGATTTTCCCAGTTAAATGCCCATGATTTTTTCGGGGATTTTCCAGCTAGCCATGCTTGGTGACACCAGAGGGTACTATCAAACATTATTACCCATGACGGATCCATGGTGCTGGTATATATGCTAACATGACTGGGGTATATTGATGGGATCCATGGCACACCATATATAGCAGCACCGTTCGGATCCGTCATGTTTTTTTTTTCGCTGGAAAATCCCCGATCCTATTTGTTGTTTTTTTTTTCACAGGGAAATCATTGAAGACTATTGGGATTGCCGGAAGGTAAACGATGATGATATTTATACAATGTGAGGCCCCTGGCCACGATAGCTAAGTAGGGGCCTACATAACTCCAATGTCACTATGGTTTATGGTACTTATAACGAACTAGTTACTGGGGCGAATCTAAACCAACTAACATCACTGGGGGGCCTCACATTGTAGCTGCACCGCCCCCAAGAACATGTTTTTTTGGTGGGCGGAAGAATATCGCCTTCTAAGATGTCTGGGAGAAATGCAAAGTTTTTGTGGCCAAAATACAGGAATAATATTGGCCAGATAAACGAGGGAGGGGTCTCGGTGTAAGCTCAGGCCTGGATGGTTTGACTGAAATTCCGTTGGATCTCGAAAAATGATAGCGATAGATCTATCTTGGTTGGTGTCCTTGGTCGGCCTTTGAGGATTTTTTTATGATATTCCGTTTGCAGTGATTTTTTAAATGGTAAACTCTTTGTTTGAGGGAAGATGGATTCAAAAAAACATCTCGAGTGGGAAGTTCGCTCTCTGAAACAAGGGATTGGTCGAAGTCTTCGGTGGGTCACTTCAGTCACTTCAGGCCCCGAAAGTGCACTGAGCTGGCCAAGCTTGGTCTCCTTCATCCGGCTGGTTTTTGTTCCTCGAAATCCAAGATGGTTCGCAAAGTGTCTCTATTTGTGGATCAGAGAAAAAACCAAGACCCAGTAGCTCTCAATGCTCTCAGAGTTTGGTCATTTAAGTTGTTTTTTTTGCCTTGAATCATCATTGTAATATGTTCATCAAACTATCGGACAATCACATATGGTAATCACCTTTGTTTATCAATTTGGTTGGTCTCTATGTTGTTTACTTTTGTTTGTAAAAGAACGCGACTATCGATTCTTGGGGAGCCAAGTTTTGACTTGCAGCCATTTGTCTCTGCGAGAAATTCAGTATCTCACAAGAGGCCAAACACTGATGGCAGTGGCAGAAAAAAAAGCGTGCAGTCAGATCATGACATTGGTAAATTGCGATGCTGAATCAACATCGTTTGGGATTGTTTATAAGAGTTTATAGCAGGCCACAATAAATAGAAGATGGTGCCCCCGTTCGATCCCTAAGTTGATTTATAACTCGAATAACGATTGGACTTATGGTACACATGTCCCATAGTTAATGGGGTTATAAACCAACAAACATCACTTGGGGCACCATAATGAGCGTAGAAAAGTTGGTATCCTGGAAATACAGTACACACAAGTCTTCTTTTGCCATGCCTGGGGGGATGCACAGGTCACCTCACATCAGGAGGGTGGTTGATTGGGGATGATATCCTACAAAGAAATGGGGTGTTAACTAAGAAATACCAGGATTGAACATGGATTGATCCTGTAAAAGTGGACGTATGGAGGTTTCCTAAAAAATATGGGAACTCCAAACCTTTGGTTTTCCCATGAACAATTACCAATTTTGGATGATTTTGGGGTACCACCATTTGAAATCATCATGGGGCAGTGCATCTCAGATTGGCAATGTTGAGAGGAAAAGTACGAGTCCTATCAACCATTTCAAGGGCTGGGTACAAACATTAGAGCCCCTAAATCCATTTTTTTTCTTCCCCAAATTCCAGTGATTCCCGGAATATAGATGGGAGATATTCTTGCGGGAAAACCCTCATTATATCCCCATGTGTGTCGATGTTTATGCAGTTTTACACCTCTTTATAGTATGTTATGACTATAGGGGTTATATTCCCACTGTATTCAACTCGCTTGGTTTTTGGGGTTTCAAAGTGTGTTTTACCCGCAAAGGATTATCAATATCCCCATTATGATTGCTTGTCAATCCTTATAGTCATGATATCCGAGTATTCCTACCATTTTGTATATACATATTACAGTCTAATTCATACTGCATGCGATAACTTTATCAATATTTGGTAATGAGCATTGAATATCATTGGATCCATATGAGCCACCGCAAAAACCCCGGCAATACGAAATATTTATTGGACGGACATTGGTTTATGGAAATTGATGGAAATTGTTAAAAGCACATGGTAAGCGATGGGACCTTCCCAAATTAGCGATACCCCTTTTCAAGGTTATGTCATTGTATTTCTCTAATATCCACATTAGCGATACCCAAATTGGACGTTGATGTCTGTGAATTATCTATATATAATTATATATATATATTATAAATGTAGCAGTTTCCTGCAAGCGATACTCCCCAAGTTTACCATATATCATTATATTATACAAACGTGTGGTAAGCGACGGGACCTTCCCAAATTTGTGGATGTCCTTTCCGTGAACTAAATGGGTTTTCGAGATTGCTTCACTGGCCATTTCATGAACCGATTTATTGGAGGTACCGATTCCATATATAAGGCCTATATTTATAAGGCCTATGTAAGGGGATATCCCCCCAAAATATGGCCAAAAATATGGTACAGTACCTCCATTTAAATGAATTACTGAAGATTTGTCCAACCCAGTAGGTCCGCGAGAGCCAAGAAAAATCCCAAAGAAGAAACCTTGATATTTCATACATGGTTAATCTATGGTTAATCTATGGTTAATCTATGGTTAATAATTGGAATAACAATATATCTGGTTGGTGGTTAGGAACATGAATTTTATTTTTCCATTCAGTTGGGAATGTCATCATCCCAGCTGACGAACTATATAATATTTTTCAGAGGGGTAGGTCAACCACCAACCAGTGTTGAGTATATGACACCATTTTTTTGGTTGCTTAGATCGGACATTTTTTCGCCTAGGGATCTCCAGGGTAAACTAAGAGTTCGATGATCGTTTTTTTCCTAGGGAAACCATGGGCTTTCCGTAAACGTTTACCCTAGGGTAATCCATTGTCTATGACGTATAATTAATCTATATTATATATCTAGATTCCCAGGGCAAAATTCCCATCAAATCCCTATTAAAATCTATAGAATATCAGCATTTTTAGGCACCCAAAGGATCTGTGGATTGTTGAGATCCAAAGGATCTCTCCACAACCAATTCCCACACGTGCCGAGGAGTGCGGGCTCTGCGGGCTCTGCGGACACTGGTTTGGAGCAAAAAAAACCATCGCCGGAGTCTGTTGCTATCCCGTAGGTAGATTTATTGGTATATATTGGGATCATATGTGGTATAATTGGGATAATATTGGGATAATTAATATCGGGATAATATTGGGATCATATTGGGATCCTATTGGGATCATATTGGTATATATTGGTATAATGATAATTGTGTAATGGACCAATCATATACAATAATGGGATATTTCAATACCAACATAATGGACCAATCATATACAATAATGGGATATTTCAATACCAACATAATATGTGATAATAATGGGATAGTACAGTTATGGCCCAACGAACAGTTATTTCTGGCTTGATTTTTATAGCTAAGTTTATTTCATGATCTATAGCCAACTAGTTTTAGGAGTTATTCATAGTTATTTCATTCCATTTATGACTGTTAGTTGGGCTATAACTTTTTGGTTTATGACATCCCCAACCAGAGGGATAGGTAGAACCTCATCCTTTTGCTTGTTAAGGAACATAAGCATCAGTAAAACATTGACCATGATGATAGATTCTGACAGATATGCGCAATAATCAAACACCAGGTACCCTCTGGTAAACTAACAGTTTGCTATTGAAAATGGACATAGAAATAGTTGATTTACCCATGATTTACCCATAAAAAATGGTGATTTTCCAGTTCGCTATGTAAACGTTTACCAGGCCGGGTAGATGGTTTAAGGCAGTTTGTGGTCATCCATTTCCATTTCATGGGAATCCTTTCAATGGGAATCCTTGAAAAAACTGGCTCCCAGTCAATGGATTGATGACTGGGTACTTTACCTGAGTTTTGGCCGTGGCACTTTTTTGATATATGATATGTGTATAGCAAAGTTGATTTTGAATTCCAATAACTAGAACTTACAGTACACATATCACAATATATCTATAGTTAACGGGGTTATAAACCAACTTCCAACTGGGGGGGATTATATTGTACTCAATGGGCAATAATCATAATTGGCCCATGCTCACAGTTATTTTTTTACACGCCCAGTGACCTTTACCAGCTAAGGTCTCAAAAATTCCTCTAGAGGCGCGAACAGTGCCGTTGAACATCAAGCAGAAGCTGCCTGGCACCGATGGCTGAAACCCAGCAAAATGAGGATTATTTCAAGGACTACAGAGGCAATAACAATAACAATGATTGTTAGTATTACGTATATAGCAGTGATTATGATCATGATTAATAGTGATCATAGTTTTAAATCAAAAGTGATTCATAATGATGACACAGTAGGGCTTTTGAGAGGCACCGCTTAAAATGAGTTTTCTCTCATGAAAATGGATGTTTTTTGTTCGCTGGTGAGTTCTCAGCCTTCACTTTCCATGGTGAGTCCTGATGTCCTTAAGGATGTGAGCTTTAGCAATGAATCCACCATCAGGGCATGGTCTTGACCCTTAAAGTGATGCGAGCAAGAATAGAAACCTCAGAACACACTTGGAATTGTTCCAAACGAAATGATATAGCTGACACAATGGGATATAAGTGTCATTGTATTGTGGGAAAATGGACACATTGATGCCTAGCAACGCGGGTGGCTCACTGATCTGAAGCCGGGATACCAGGGAATATCATTATTTGTTCCATTCAAATTCCAATTGATTGTGTGGTATATCATTTAATTTCTATCCTTTTCGGAAGAAACCCAATAATCTCAAGCTATAAACTGAGATCATTGCCAAGGCCTAAAGCTGGGCAGAGCTTTTCAAGGGTCATCTGGCTATAACTCAAAGGTGGTGACCCCCTCCAGAAACCTGCAGAAATGTTTAAAAGTGGTTATGTGAAGTTTAATTGGGGTTAATGACCTTTAGTAGGAGTTTACTACTCCAAGTTTATGTTTGTTAATTGGTGGCATGGTTTGTTGGTTTACAGACCACAATATCTACTTCGATATGTCTCCAATAAATCCGATCGTTAACCTAGTTTGTTTACCAATGTTTAGCCATTGTTTGGAGGCCCCCGCCTTGCATATAAGTATGTGTTTGGTGATTTTACGAACAAAGTAACGGTGGTATAAACCATGAATTTGCACATTTTTACACCAACCAGAATTGGGTTACAAGGGGAAAGTAGTAGGATAGGATAGCTATCGGATAGCCACCCACTTTGAGCAACCAAGGATTGAAGCAACAACAATGGACGTGTACAGTTCAAAGGCAGCTAAATTAGTCAAACGAAGCAGGTCAACGATTGCATTTATGGTAGGTCTTGGTAGGTATGGAAATGGTTGATGAGGTAAAGCGACAAACATAACTGGGGAGAACTATCTTGCAGCTTTGATGGCTCATGAAAGGGCAAATTTTATCACTTCTCATAAGATATTACCACGCTATCCTAATCTCTCAATCTGCCCTCGCTCCGAGGCTTGTTCTAGGACGGATGCATCAAAGTGGATTTTTCGAACACTTGTTGCAAGGGGACATGGCTCAGAGGCGTGGTTATTTGGAGACATCTGGAGACTATGCTTGATGTTAAAAGTTTGATTTCTAGCCATGAAGAATACTGCTAATTTGACAGTTTGCTATGGTATAGATGGACCATTTAGTTCGATGAATTACCTATGAACAATGATGAGTTTCCAGAACTATGTTAAATTGCCAGGGGATAAGGGATGGAATTTGTTTGTACTCATTGAAACTGTGTTTTGCTGTTGATCCTAGTAAATGATATAGAATGATTCTAGATGCCGTACCTAACATTTATGCCATTTAATCCATGGAATTTATGGTGGGACACCCTGGCTGATGGGAGCTTCATTCCAATAACTGGTTGTGGTTTGGAACATGATTTTTATGATTTTCCATATATTGGGAATGTCATGATCCCAACTGACGAAATCACTCCATCATTTTTCAGAGGGGTAGGTCAACCACCAACCAGATAATCTTCCCATACGCAATAGGGGTTTCTTATGGGAGCAGTATTCGAATGTAGCCAGGGAACCACGGAATTTGTGGTGGAAGCACTAAAAAAACTTACAAAGCTGACTGGGGGTTGTAGCGGATGTCCTGGTGTAACTATGTTGTTTACATAGATATGTATGTCAATGTATGTATATATATGTATATATATATATGTATATATATACATATATATATATACATATATATACATAAATATATATATATATATATACATATTATGTCCAGTTTAGTCCAGTTTACCTTGGAAGATCACCAATGACTCCAAGGTTTTTCGGGTGGCAGATTTCCCATACACTGCTGATTCCTCACCCTCCGTGATTATCATGTCTTGATTCTTATCACCCATTATAATTCTATATTGCCTCTATATGTATACATATATATATATATATTATAACGGATTAAGTAACCATTTCATGGTTGTGAAGCTGTGAACATGATTCTGCGGCAATAGTATCACATGTACAGCTGACCTGTCAACTCTTGGGTTAACATTGCAGGAATCGTTACAAGTTAAATCAAGCGAATGATCATAAGAATTGAACCAAACCTGCCCATATCCGAAAGTGACCAGTGACCCCCCAAGAAAAAGAGGATCTATGATATGTATATATATAATATATATATATTATATCTATATATATATAATAATAATAATATATTATATATACATGACTGGTAAGGGCGAATCGTAAACACTTTTTAACGCGGGATCACTATTGGGGGGTTGGTTGAATCCCCCGAGAATGACATCATGGTGGTGTTGGTTAAGCCCCCATGTCAGCCATAAAAAATACACCCCTGTGAAAAAGGGTTAGCATACAATGTGAGCCCCCCCAGTCATAAGTTGGTTTATAAGCCCCAGTAACTAGTTTGTTATAAGTACCATAAGCCAAAGTTATTGGACTTATGTGCACCAACTCAGCTATCTTGGGGGCCTCACATTGTAGGGGCTGATACTACTTCAACTGGGTTCATAGTACAGACATGTACAGACTAGGGATGCCTGTTAATCAACCAACCTCAGATGGGAGAAGGGCTTTTTTTCCCCACCTGCCAGGTGAGGGTTGTTAGATTTTATGTCAGTTGCCTCCGCCTCCTTCTCCTCCTCCTCCTTCTCCTCCTCCTCCTCCGCCTCCTCCTGCCTCGTCCTCCTCTCCTCCTCCTCCTCGTCCTCCTCGTCGTCCTCGTCGTCCTCGTCGTCCTTGCTCAACTGCG
>Ga0126342_10019424_pt1 | contig 11547 bp, 5 predicted proteins | sample Cyp1metagenome_FD_92528 | JGI IMG/M metagenome (GOLD analysis project Ga0126342, IMG submission 92528) | Coral microbial communities from Lord Howe Island, Old Settlement Bay, Australia - Cyphastrea 1 metagenome | ecosystem: Host-associated > Invertebrates > Cnidaria > Coral ... | reverse complement strand
TCAAGCACCTTTCGGTCCATGAGTGGATTCGCTCTGCCATCCCTGATTCACAACAGCCAATCTCTCCTATAGGTTTCCTATTTTTGAAACTTCCGCCACCGCCTTGTGCGGTACTACTGGTATATATATATAGTATATAATAATATGCTATAATAGTATACTATCTATTGTACAATAGATCGGGAATTTTCAACACCTGTCAGGTTTGAGATGGTTTGCAGGGAGAAGGACCAAACGATAACGATAAAGGCACAGTCGTCTTCTTTTCCTGTCTTTCTGATGCGATTCCCAGAAGCAGCATTGTGGACTCTTTTCAGAAATGTGAGTCTTATGATGTCTTATCCCGCATTCTTATCCCAGATTGCCAGTGATCATCTCAGTTTTACCCGCTATACCCAGTGATACTAGCGAGATAACCCATGAATCGAGCCGTGGTTTCTTCCAGGTTTTGAAACCCACACTGAATGTCATGTCCCCATGTTATCCCCATGTTATTCCCATCTTATTCCATGTTATTCCCATGTTATTCCCTTGATGTGTAGCCCCATAATATTCTGAAAGCCACTTTTCATTGATTCACCTGGCCGAAAACCAGTTCGACATCACCAGGTGCGGATTTTGAAGCTGGAAAACACCGGGCAAAATCGGACCATCGTCAGCGCCATGATCGACAGCGCCGACATTTGGGAGTGCCTTGACTCGCGTCACCTGGGAGGGGCCTACCAGTTTTAAGAGTGTAGAACCCTATTTACAAGATTTTATAACCATTTATAACTGGTAATGGACTTAAACTATTATAATGATATTTATAACCATTTTATGAGTGGTAATTTATAACTTTCTATAACCATTGTTGCTATTCATAGCCATTTATATCATTTGTTTGGAGCGCTTTCCTGTGATCCCACCCGAACTTCAGCCATCACAGCTAGCAGGGCATGGGCTCTATGGTCAGTCTTGAGATTGTTCGCCCGAGTCTGAGCGGAAATTGGTGAGGAATTTGTGCTTGGAAACGGTTGAAAAACCCAACGAATCCACCTTTGAAAATCTTTGGAACCGAAGATTCGGCTGGAGAAAACCAATCACACTCCATGGCCATGGTGCATCGACGCCAGGTCAGGATTGTCGATAAGGGATCCAACCGTGCCAGGGGCCCCAGGGGGCCCCAGGGGGCGCGGGGTTGCTTTGGACCGGTCGCGCCAACGTGCTTTTGGGGATGATTCTGTACATATTCCGACACTGGTTGGTGGTTTGGAACATTTTTTATTTTTCTATATGTTGGGAATAATCATCCCAACTGAGTAATATTTTTCAGAGGAATTGAAACCACCAACCAGGACACTATTGGGAATGGCTCAGGAAACAAGCACATCTTAATCCCAGCATATCCCAGTTACGACGTGGTTCGTGGTTCAAGGGTTGGCTGCTTCCCATGTCCCTTGCATCAGATGGTCGAGCGCGAGAACGACTTCCGGCAGCAGCAGCTGGACGTTCAGCGGCAGAACCAGCAGTTGCGACACCGAAGCGAGCAGAACTCGTGGCTCGGTTGCGATGGAAGTCGAAGTGAGTGATCCACTTGGTAAATGGGCTATACCCCCAATCATATACGGAATATCCCCACCGGATTATATGGGATTAAGAGGGGTTACATATGGATAGTAAACCACAGATCCTAAGTGGGATGCACATCCAAGTAGGCTGTTTTCCCATCCCATGAATAACGAGATTTAATGGGTACCCCTATCTGGGTCATCTTACCATTGTTGATTGGTTATAGGGAGTGAAACCTAGCTGGTTTACTGGGGATTCTGAACCAACCCATATGCATATCTACTCACCAGTATGATGGAATGGGGTAGTGGTATTTTCAATTGTCCAGTGAAATACTGGTTGATTAGTTTCATATTTTTTCTGCTTTCCCGTGTTTTTTTTGGTTATCCGATCCCCCATAAATTGGAGAGTACAACACCATTAATCATTCAACAGTATTTGAACTCAGACCCCCGACGAGCGACTCTCAGAAAAACAGCTTTTGGGACATCAATGGACTGAACATTTGTCATTTTCCGGGTGGGCAAAATGCTTTGAGCTTTCAGGCAGTGGAAAAAAATCATGGCTGATGTTTCTGGGTACACTGAACTTATTGTTCATGGCGATATTTGGTGTTAGGTAAGCTTAGGACCTTGTGGGTAAATCAGGCATGATGGATAGATGGATGGATAGATAAATAGATCGATAGATTTGAATAGAATAGAATAGATTAGGATGGATAGATAGATGGACAGATGGATTGATTACATAAGATTAGATTAGATTAGATAGATAAATAGATAGATAGATAGATAGATCGATAGATAGATAGATAGATCGATAGATAGATAGATAGTCATGTACAATACTGGATCAATTTTAGATATTCATAGTTTTTTTGCAGGGAAGAATGCGCTATATTACCCGGACATGATTTTGCATGGTCTCGCAGCTATGAGTGCTTGGTTCACCATCGAAATAGGGGTGTTGCCTATTTTCATATAGCCTCATTGGGAAAGTGAGGTTTAAAGCATCATACTTGAGGTACCCTACTTATTGAACAAAGCTATAAATTGGCTAAGGCAGCCCCCCAATGGCCCCTCACTGGAATCCAAAAGTGAGAACTAGAAGGTGAGGCCAACGATAGCTAAGCTGACGCACAGTTCACTTGGTTAACTGTTGGGCTTATGGGGGATGTAACGAACTCGTTAATGGCTTTATCAACTAACAAACGTCACTGGGGGCCCTCACCTTGTATGGAAAGTGGACAGCTGTGTTTCGCAAGTATGAGGATCACAATCAACATTAGCACGCATCCATGAAGGTTAGGGTATCCACCACGATTAGTGACACGATTAGTGACGACGATACATCACATGTACCCATCAGAAAGGGGATGTTCAAAATGCCAGACTGGTTGGTCTGAAATATGCTTTGTTGCTCTGGTAATTTAACGTAGGCACGGAAAATTAGCTATTTGTAGATGATTTACCTATTGAAAATGGTACATAGATGTACATAGTAACTTTTCCATAGCTACGTTAGATTACCAGAGGGCAACTGGAATAATTATCCCGATTGCATAATACTGTTGTGATGGTTATCAAAGCCATGAACAAGCTCTATGCTGTCAGATATATTGTCCTTTTGCTGTTAAAATACTGTTTGCTGAGATAATGGAAACGATGGCAATGATACAATTACTACTTGGGGGTCCGTCCCGGGCATTGTAAGTGGGTAGCAACATGTAATAACCATACAAGTTTAGTACCCCAAGTTAAGTACCCCAGTTGCAATGATATACCCTCTGGCAATCAAACATGGCCTGCTGGAAAATCATGGAAAATCCATAATTTACTTCGATTATTTTTCCCAAAAATAAAACCTCTATGGATCATGGACTTTCCCAGGATTTTCCTATGGATTTTCTGAGCTAATCCCAGCTCTAAAGCTCCATTTGGCTGGTGAATTCAGGGATTTCCCGTCGAAACTCCCATGAGGATCATCCCATGGAAAGGCGGCAGTTCAACCATAGTTCACCCATAAATTGCTTAGATCCAACTACGGTTGGTGGTCAATCTATGGTCAATCTATGGTATAGCTGGTTGGTGGTGACTGGAACCATGGAGTTTTGAATGACTTTCCATTCAGTTGGGAATGGAAAATCATCCCAACTGACGAACTCCATCATTCTTCAGAGGGGTAGGTATACCACAAACCAGTAACTATGGTTCATACATGGGTGAATTAATTATGGTTATATACATTAAACTAATCAGTAACCACAGTTAGGAAACACCCATTTATGAATGCGATAGCCCCGCTGAATGATCTGAATGGGGACATACTGTACTAAAATTAGGCTTATTCAAACCACTTACTAAGTGGGATGATCATTTCCTAAAGCCGACTTTGTGAGTTCCACGTTAGGCACAACAAACTTGTATAATTTTGTTCATATGAGATGGTTGGTTGAGGCCGTTTGTTTTTATTGTTTATCTATCTATGTATGTTATGTATGTAATAAATTATGTAACACAAATAAATATACAGTATTTTCGCTACATAAACATACGTACATATTGTATATATCCGTCTATACATACCATACATAGCATACATACTTATCCACTTGGACAAATACATGTTTTTGGTTACAGTGAAGGGGCCTCAGGTCTTTAGCTAAGTTGATTTACAAGTATAGGTTCACGTTTGTTTATACAGTTATGACCCTTTGCCAACTATCAGTCAGTTATACCCCCATTTATGGAGTGTATAACCCCAATGGAAATAGCCATTTATAACTGGTATATAAAGGGCTTTAACTCTAGGGGATATAGCCAACTAGTTACTATGGTTTATGTTTATTATAGGGGATACAACTATAGTTGGTTTAGTTATATCCCCTATAATAAACCATAGTAATAATACTAAACTCTATCACTTCCTATGGTTCATAAACCAACTTATATATAACAGTCGGGACGGCCCCCTTCCTGTCGAAGACATCCAGGTTGGCAGCTGCCCGCGCTTCCAGTCTCGAGAACGGGCCAGGGCCAGGGTTTTCGACGGAGGACTTGGAGGCGTGTGGCATGAAAGTTAGAGTGCTCGGTTGATTGGTTAAAAAATGGGGAACTTATATATATATATATATTACTGTATATTGCTGTATGTTAAATGATATTATATGATACTACTATATGATATTATATCATGTTATATATATGATATTATATCATGTTATATGATATTATATGATATTGTATGGTATCGTATGATATCATATGATATTATTTGATATTATATGATATTATATGATATAACTGGTCGTTTTGAGGAAGCATGAATTCACCCATAGTAGAGAAAGTAGGTCTGTATTCCTTTTTCAACCATTATTAAATCAGTTGCAACTATTATGTAAAACAACGTTTGTGATATAAATAGCCCATTGATACGCGGTCGCGGTTCAAGATTATGAACTAGCCCCAGTGTTGAGGCAATGATGACCGGGCATCCAATGGCATCCATATTCCCAAGCACATGATGTTGGATTTGTTTCAGGATTTGTCTCAGAATATGGGCTAGTGATGGCGTGATGGCTAGCGAAAAAGAAGGCATTGAATTTGGGTCACACACAGTGGATACATACGAAAAACTGAGGATTTGACCAGCACTTCAAGGGGTCTTTTTTTGGGGATGAAACAATGAGAAACGGGACGATCCGCCAGGTAGACACTCGGCCTCGACGTAGCATTAGCTGGTCGCATTCCGTGCGCTCAACGCCTTCGAAGGAACGCAGCCAACGTGTCAATAGCGATGATACGCCGGTGGGTGACCGCAGTGACCGCGATAACCCACAAGAGGCAGAGGAGTTCACCCGAGCTCAAACCATGAAATCGAAGCTTGGCAGCGTTTTTGCTCACACAACAATAGATGACACAACCCTCCATAAATCATTGACTTCCACACGCTTCCAGACATGGGCAACGATTTACCCCATACCGGTCAATCGTTGAGAATCTGGCTGATTGTCACTGATTTCTTCGGTTCATGCTATCACAACAGAAGCGAATCTTGTCACAGATGTCATCGCAGGAGGCCGTGCGATGTACAACTGGCTTTGTTCCAATTTTCACCAAATTCATCCTACAGTTATGCCCCTGTACCACTTACCAGTAGTACCGCACAAGGCGGTGGCGGAAGTTTCAAAAATAGGAAACCTTATAGGAGAGGTTGGTTGTTGTGAATCACGGATGGCAGAGCGAACCCACTGATGGACCGAAAGATGTGGTTGCAATGTTTGCAATGGTTGCAGTGGTCACCTCACCCACAACTGCTGGACGTAGTGGGGCGTAGTGCAGTTGTAGTTGTAGTTGTAGTGTGGTGTAGTGGAGTTGTAGTTGCAACGTGCAATAAGCGTAGTGTAGTTGCAGTTGTAGTTGTAGTTGTGGTGTGGTGTGATTAGTGTAGTGTATTGTAGTGTACTGTAGTGTTGTATACTGTAGTGTGGTATAGTGTAGTGTAGTCTGGTGTAGTGTAGTGTAAGGTACTGTAGTTGCAGTTGTAGTGTGGTGTAGTGTAATTATAGTGCAGTGTCGTGTGATGCAATTTAGTGGTAGTTACGCTTGTAGTTGCTGTTGTGGTTGTAGTTGTAGCGTAATGGAATGTAATTAGTGCAGTGTAGTGTAGTGTTTCGTAATCTAGTGTAGTTGTAGTTGAATTTGTATTTGTAGTTGTAGTGTACTGCAATTTACTTAGTGCAGTATAGTGTAATGTGGTGTAGTTGATATTGTTGTTGTAGCTGTGATATTAATAGTTGTAGTCGTCGCAGTGCAATTAGTGTAGTGTAGCGAGTTAGATGTAATTTGTGTAGGGTAGTGCAGTGAAATTAGTAGTGTAGTGTACTGTAGCTTAGTTTATTTGTATTTGTAGTTGTAGTAGTAGTGTAGTGTAGTGGTAGTTGTAGTTGTAGTTGTAGTTGTCTATGTATCTATCTGTCTATCTGCGATCTGCAAGCTTGAAAACTGAAGCAATTCTGCGAGACCTCTTCAACTTTTGAACTTGATAACGTCAGCAATTCTGCGAGAATTCCTCAATTGTTGAAGTTGGCTACATCAAAAACGAAGCAATTCTGCGAGACTTCCTAAATTTTAGAAGTTGGCAACATCAAAAAAGAAGCAATTCCGCGAGACTTCCTTCAATAATGGAAAGTTGAATGCAGAGCTGACGGCCTCGTACCAATGCGGTTTGCGATTTTTCCAGTCCATGTCTTTTAAGTATTGCGCCTGCCACGAAAAAGTGATGCCAGGTCATACAAAGTGCTGCACCTGTCACGTAAAATCATCTAAGCAAAGCTGAAGATCTGATGCGCCAAAATGCAACCCTTCTCAGGAAATCAGCGCCCTGACCTCCTAACATCTCTGATGAATATGTCTCTTGTACTGCGCTTGCCACGCAAAATGCATCTTTCCAGATCCTCTTCAAATGTCACACGCCTGCCTTCGTTTTGGAAATGCCACAAAACCCTCAAGTTTTGCTCACTTTTGACAAGGTCCACAATCCCTTGCGCCTGCCACGCGAAACGACATCTGAATGTCCAAAAGTGGTCCGAGCATGTGGTGTTTTTCACATTTTGGCTTCGAAATGTGCTTCGCGCCACAATGGCGTGCACTTTTTCGACATCGCAACTTCCAAAAGTGGTCCGGACCTGGTGTGCTTTGTACATTTTGACTGGGAAATGTGCTTCGCGCCACAACGGCGTGCACTTTTTCGACATCACAACTTCCAAAAGTGGTCCGAACATGGTGTGTGTTTGCACATTTTGACTTCGAAATGTGCTTCGCCCGACAATGCCGCGCACTTTTTCCACATCTCAACTTCCAAAAGTGGTCCGACCCTGGTGTGTTTTGTACATTTTGACTTGGAAACGTGCTTCGCGCCACAACTTTGCATCTCTCATCTGGCCACATAGCTCCGCACCCGCCGCTTTAGCGAGCCTACTTTTCCATCCTCCGGGGCCACAAATCATTGGAACAACACAGTGTTTCGCGACTTCCCTACCTTTTCGCGCACCTGGATCTTCTATCTTCTGAGACTTTCTCTTTTTTGATCTTCTTTCTTCTTCTCTTCTCTTCTCTGACTCTTCCCATCTCTCATCTATCCATATTGTCGGAAGTTTGACTTCTAAACTTCCTTCGATCAGTAAGTTATAGCCCCATTTATGGAGTCTATAACCCCATGGAAATAAACATTTATAACTGGTAAAGGGCTTTACCTGTAAATTTGACAATGTGACAAGATCACACACTTCTTTTCGGAGTGGAAGGCCTTTCTGCCAAATCGTGCACCCAGTTTGGCGAAATAAAGCATTCGTCTTTGGAAAGGGTAGGCCATTGTTGCTGCTCAAGCGATGACTTTGACTTTGATTGTTTGAATTCTCGACAGATTTAAAGGCACGACATATGGTTAAGCGTGGTGCCTGAAATCCGAAATCAACAAATACACCCCGCAAAACGGGCGCAAAATTCCGCAAAAATCACCCCACACAGGGTACCATTGGCAACAACGCTGCGTTTGTATTATGTACCTTTCATTAGCTGGCTCAAAAATCTTTGCTAATGAAGGGCAAATTCAGGTGAGGGTTAGATGTCAATAGCAAAATGCAAAAAGGTTCCAGTTATCCATCCATCACTGCACTAAGGTTGGGGATGTTGGCAGGATGAAGATTTTATTGACAGATGCTCTAGGTTGAGCAGAAACTGCCATGCTATAATTGCTAGCACCTGCGCAATCCAGAAGGCTTTAGGCCTCTATTTGAGTCAGCTAAGAGGTTGATGTCATAGAGATCGTGCTGCTACTGGGGGTTTAGCCTGCGTGGCATGATGGGGGAGAAAAAACACTGCAGAAAAAATCCAAACATTGCAAAAAAAAAATGGAGCATTGCAGATTCAGATTGACCCTAAATCTTGGAACATTGCAGAAAAGCAAATCGACTTTTTTTCCTGCCTTGTGGACGGTATATACGCATATATATATATATATATATATATATATATATGTATGTATGTATGTATGTATGTAAATATATTATATATATTATATATATATATATATATATTATATATTATATTATATATATAATTATATATAATATATATAAATATATATAAATATATAAATATATATATATATATAATTATATATTATAATTATATATAATATAAATAAATAAATATATAAATAAATAAATAAATATATATATATATATATATATGTATAATTATGTGTATTTGCATATATAAGTAAATAACTATAATATATATATATACTTCAGGAGGAACAAAGTTTATGCTTCTTGAAAGCTTGAGAAGGCATCGATGTCGGTCAACCGCGGATCACACTTCCAAGCCCATTTCGTGTGGCAGGTGTGTGACGGTCAATTATCACCCGCTTTTAAAACTTGTAGATGAAAAGCTTTTGGAGGGTGGAAATGCGACCGGGGTACGACAAGGTCCATGCTAACAAGTTTTTGGAGGCTGGAAATTCGACTGGGGTACAACAAAGCTCCATGCTACAAAGCTTTTGGAGGCTGGAAATTCGACTGGGGTACAACAAAGTTCCATGCTAAAAAGGTTTTGGAGGATGGAAATTCGACCGGGCTACAACAAAGCTCCATGTTAAAAAGTTTTTGGAAGCTGGAAGGGTGGAAATTCGACCGGGGTACGACAAAACTCCATGCTAAAAAGCTTTTTGGAAATTCGACTGGGGTACAACAAAACTCCATCCTAGGATTCTAAGGGGAAAGGGTGTGCAGAAGAACAAAACAATTATGTTTACTGTTGGAAACTCAACAAACGCAACTTTTGTCCTACCAGTGAATATGTATATATATATATATGTAATATGTCTATATAATTATTTATATATTTAATACCTTTGTGTATCATCTTATATATATATACACATCTCCAGCGGATTTTGGTTTGAATTGGCTTGATCATAATCTCACTTTCCCCAACCCTCCCGGCTCCCCTAGGACCGGCACGCCCACGGATGCCTCGCAGTTCCGGCGGCATAGCGTTCCAGACCTGGTGCCCGAGCCTGCGGAGGAGAATGGCGAGGATGCTTGGTTTATTTGGTGGCAGTGGGATGGATATTACCTATATTTACCATCTGGTTATTTAACATAGCCATGGAAAATCACCATTTTTCATAGGTGAACCATCTATAACTGGGCCATTTCCCATGGCTATGTTAAATAACCAGAGGGTACCTATATGATTATGATAATTATGATATACTATGATATATCGCATTAAAACCATGTTTACCCTCTCATAAATTAACAGTCCGAATATGAACCCTCTGGTAAATTTAACATGGAAAATCATCATTGAAATGATAGGTTGATGATCTCTGGAAACTTTAACCATAGCTATGTTTACCCTCTAAATGAACAGTTCGACCCTGAAATCACCTTAATTGTTAGTGGAAACTAATCGTCCAACCCCTATCTGGCAGGGTGTATGTGAATTTTCTGGAGGGTAATGTGGGAAACCCATTGGAAACCCAATACTAAACCTGACTGGCAATGATTTATGGTGACTTTGGGTGGTGGTTTATTATTGAGTTGTATACATGAATGGGATAATTGGGAGTTTACCACCAAAAATAGTGGTAGAATAGACATAAAAGGCCTAGTTAACCCACGATTAAAATGAAACTCTTGGGATTTGTGGGATTCTAGTTCAATGGGATTCAAATTGGATTTTAATCCCACAACAATAGGGTCTTATAATTATGAATTATGTCGATTTAACCCCGAATTAATAAACCCTCAGTCCACTTCAACTTCAATACTGTAGTGATGTATCACTGTTCTGGGGGCAAGCCCCGAATTGAGCAACAGAGCTCATTAAATTAGAGTTGACATTTAAACCCAATGCCAGAAACCATCCCAATGTCTACATTTTTGGATCAATTTGGTGAATTTGATACCTTATATATAGATCCTTATAGTCAATATTTCTTGGTTTTCGGGATCTTAAATTTTTGACTTGCAATTTTGACCTGGACCCATTTTGTCTATGTGAGTCGTTGAGGTAAAACTATCGTTTTTTTCAATGGTGGCCTGCTGGAAAATCCACCATGTAGTTCGATGTTTTTTTCCCACTCAAACTTCTATTGATAATGGATCATGGATTTTCCCATCATTTTCCCAATGGATTTTCCAAGCTAATCCCAGCGAAAAGGCTACCTCGAGCGATTTGGCTGGTGAAAATCCATGGATTTCCTATCATTTTCTCTCTGATTTTCCCATATGTTCCCGTATTTTCCCATGTGTTTCCCATGTTTTTTCCCATCTGGTTGGTGGTTTGGAACCATGGAATTTTATGACTTTCCATGTAGTTGGGAATTTCATCATCCCAACTGTGATGAAGTCCTATTTTTCAGAGGGGTAGGGCTCAACCACCACCCAGCCATTTTCTGGCGGATTGCCCAGCCAGGAGAGCAACGGCTCCCAGATTGCAATCTCCACGGAGTTCTCCCCGGACACAGGTGCGTTGAAGTTCCGGCGTTTCATGGGGGTTGAATGGGGGTTTCATGGGGTTTAGTAGTAGCATTATGTGGCATGAATGGTGTAAAAACTCCTGTTTTAATGGGATTTAAGAGTGTTGAATGGGGTTTCATGGTGATTAATGGGGTTCAATGATGATGGAGTTTAATGGGCTTCAATAGACATACTGGGTCTGTTTTATCGTTTACCCTATGTTCAAACAAACGCACATAACCAGGACGAATAGAGCATAAATGGTTCTGCATCCTCATGAATCCACCATGTCCAAGGAATCAAACCCCATCAAATCCCATTATATACACATGTATAATACATGTAATTATATATATATATTGGGCTCTGCCTCGTGACACTAACAGTGACCACAATTCATACCACAAAAAAAAGCACAAAAAAAATCAGGTTGTAGTCCCCAATATGACTTTCATTTCCCCTTATTA
>Ga0126342_10019423_pt1 | contig 11547 bp, 12 predicted proteins | sample Cyp1metagenome_FD_92528 | JGI IMG/M metagenome (GOLD analysis project Ga0126342, IMG submission 92528) | Coral microbial communities from Lord Howe Island, Old Settlement Bay, Australia - Cyphastrea 1 metagenome | ecosystem: Host-associated > Invertebrates > Cnidaria > Coral ... | reverse complement strand
CTATGGGTATTTATAATACGGCCTGTTGTGCAGCTATTGAGTCTGCACTGTCATGTACTGAATAAAGCAATCTGTCTGATTCAGGTCATCCCTGGATTTATTACGGTAGAGACATTGAAGATATTTTTTTGCTCTGTGCAGAGCAATTGAAGACGCGGACATGAATATTTCGACTCTCCGATTTTCATGTGATTTCCTTTCCAGTTTAAGATGGTTGATGGGGTAATTTTCCCCTCCCCCCATGCTTCCTATCTGAAAGGCATTTGCGGAACCACCTGCTATGTTTATTTGTCTCTGTAGTTCAGCAAGTGTAACGTCGGAACGCTTTTTACTGAGAAGCACGTTGTCTTTTTCAGTACCCACACTGTCTGCGTGTCCAACAACGGTGATATTTTTATATACAGTGGTTGTTGTGAGTACATCATGGACAATATGCCTTGTAATGGCGGAACCTGTTTCTTTCAGCTCACTGGAATTGAAATCAAAATACAGATCTTTTTTAAACCTGACAAGTAATACAGGCACAACGCTTGTTTTTTGCTGTTCTATGCTTTTGTTATCTATTGTTTCTTTATTTTTTACAGTTTTGTTTGTCGTGATATAAAATAATGCAACATCAACGGCTTCAGTAGGGTTGAGGTCAGGCACAATTTTGGACAATGATTTTTTTACTGAGGTAAAAAGAGCTGACAACGTGCTTGAGGTGTTGTCTTGAGTATTTTTTGGGGCAACACACGAGTCGCCTATTACTATGAGTTTGTTTTTTTCCTCTTCATGCTCTGGGAGCTGTAGGCATTTTTTTCTTTTTTCCCGGGCATCATTATCTGGGGGTGTGCAGTTGATGTTGATGAGACAAGAGGCAGACTCTTGTTGCCAGGTATAGTCTGTCAATTCCTCTCCGTATGCTGATGTGGAGAAAAGACAGTACAGGAGAATGAAAAAATATTTTTTTTTAATCATCAAAATCAATAGGAAAGGATTGTTTTTTACATCTTTCATTCTTCTTGCTCCTTCTATTTTTCTTCAAACCACCAGGTGTAGAGCAGGTCATAGGGGGTGTAGTAGAGAGGAAGCTCCTTAGGTCTTTTGAATTTAGATGAAAAGGCAAGGCGGTGATAAGCCAGGTACCAATTCGGGACTACATAATAGCCATACCAGAGCACCCGATCCAGAGCCTTGCAGGCCGCTGTCAGCTCTTCTTGGGTTTCGGCATAGATAAGAGCATCAACCAGACGATCTATGACTGGTGATTGAATACCGGCCAGATTGGAAGAGCCAGTATGGGAGGCAGCTGCTGAGGACCAGCGGTCCCGTTGTTCATTGCCTGGTGATTGTGATTGACTAAAGACGGTTACAAGCATATCAAAATCAAATTTTTTGATTCGGTCTGTGTACAGAGCTGAATCAATGGTGCGATAGCTCGCTTTAATCCCCAGTTTGCTGAGATTTTTAACATAAGGAGCCATAACCCGTTCAAAAGTAGGGCTGACAAGCAGGATCTCAAATTCAAAGCGTTGTTTGCCATCTGCGGAGGTTAAAACACCATCTTTAACCTTCCAGCCCTGCTCAGCTAAGAGTTTTTTTGCCTGCCGGAGATTATTGCGCAGGCTTCCCGGAGGAGCTGTGCTTGGCGGGGTGAGCGGGGTGGTAAATACTTCAGGCGGGATTATGTCTGGAAATTGTTCTTTTAAAGGGTTAAGCAAAGCGAGTTCAGCCTCATCAGGCAGACCGGTTGCTGCCAGATCTGAGTTGCTGAAATAAGAGTTTGATCTATTGTATTGATTAAAAAAGAGGGCATTATTGGTCCATTCAAAATCAAAAGCCAAGCCCAGAGCCTGACGTACTTTAGGATTTTTAAAAAGATCTTTGCGGGTATTAAAAACAAAGCCCTGCATGCCCGCGTTGTTTTTATGGGAAAACGTTTTTTTTAGCAGTTTTCCCTGATCAAAGGCTCGACCAACCAAATCACGTTGCCATTGTTTGGCAATATTAATCAGCATAAAGTCAAAATCGCCTGCTTTCAGGGCCTCTAAGCTGACTGTCTGATCCTTAAAATATTTTATGGTGATGGTATTGTAATTGAACATGCCTTTCCGGGTGGGATGCTCAGCAGCCCAGTAATTGGGGTTGCGTTCATAGGTGATAGATTTTCCCGGATTCACTTTTTTAACAAGGTAGGGACCGCTACCAACAGGAGGTAACATGGCATCAGTTGTGCTTTGAGCACCAAATCCGTGCTTAGTATAGAATTTTTTGTTCAGCACAGGCAGGGCAGAGGCGATCATGTGAAGTTCTCTGTTGGGCCGGGTAAAGAGAAATCTGATTTTTCCCTTGCCCTCTATTTTTGCCTCTCTGATATCCTGATAGTATATCTGGTAGAAAGGGTGAGCTGCATTGGATTTCAAAGTTTCCAAGGAAAATTTAACATCTTCAACCGTTACCGGGCTGCCATCGGAAAAACGGGCTTTTTCATTTAAGGTAAAGAGAACAGATTGTTTATCCTGAGCCAGTTCAATATCTTTGGCAATCAGGCCATAGGCAGCAAAGGGTTCGTCCAGACTACCCACAGCCAAGGATTCAAAGATCAGACTTCCTTCATATCCGAGTAAGCCAAAGGCTTCTGTCCCTTTCAGGGTAAAGGGATTCATCTTGTCAAAGCTGCCCAAGGCGTGTAAGGTCAGCAACCCGCCTTTTTTTGCTTCTGGCTCCACATAATCAAAATGTTCAAATCCAGCAGGGTATTTTAAAGAGCCACCAAGAGATACACCATGGGCTGCATAGAGGCTGTTGGGTGTAAGGGAAGCAAAAAAGACGCACAGGACTACAGTGCTGAAAAAGTTTTTTGTGAAGCGCATAATCCGTTTTACTGAAGAAAAGTATTGGGGTTTAATAGAGATTAATGAACGATCATAATCGAAATCAACTAAGAGAACAAGGTTTGTCCCGCTTTCCGGTTTGTGGAAAGAGTCAAAACTCTCCTGAAAGAACATCGTGATACTTTCCCAGTCAACCAAAGAAGCACAGTTTGCTCGCTTAACCTGGCTGGTTCTTGGCTTTGGTCTGGTTGTCCGCTTGTTTATAAGTTGGCAGTTTCTTCTTGTGCCAGATGAAGCCTACTATTGGCAATGGAGCCGCTATCTTGCCCTTGGTTACCATGATCACCCTCCTTTGATTGCCTGGGGAATTTGGTTGGCAACTCAACTGATTGGCCATACAGAATTTGCTGTTCGACTCCCTACAGTACTTGCCCTTGCCTTTGCATCAGTTTATCTTTGTCTGCTCTCAGCATATTGGTTTTCATGGAAAGTATCCTTTCAGGTTGCCCTGCTGAGCCAGGGTGTATTATTGATGACAGGATCAGCACTGCTTGCAACTCCGGACGGTATGTTGCTGCTTTGCTGGGCAGGGGCTTGCTATCATGCAGCCCGTGCTGTTGAACATGATACCCTGTTGCAATGGCTATTGACAGGCATATGGTTTGGCCTGGGTATGCTTTCTAAATATACCATGCTGCTCTTCCTGCCATCGCTTTTTCTGGCAATGATATGGACTGCAAATTACCGAAAGCGTTTTCTCAGTTCTCGCCCTTGGCTTGGCTTAATGTTTGGCTGGTTGTTATTTACTCCGGTTATTCTCTGGAATATAAAAAATAATTGGGTTACTTTTCGCCATGTATTATTTCAGAGTGGAGGAGGTGAAGGAAGCTCATTAACCTTCTCATTTTTGCCTGAATTTTTTGGGGCCCAAGCCGCTTTAGTTTCTCCGGTTATTTTTTTGTTTATTCTCGTTGCCTGGATAACGGGATGGAACAGAAAGCGGATTCCAGGTCCGCAGGCATCTTTTCTTCTTTGGATGTCCCTGACGACCTTTCTGGTATTTACCCTGTTGGCTCTGCGGGTTCGTATTTACGGTAATTGGCCTGCCCCTGCTTATCTGGCAGCCTTTGTCCTGATAGCAGCTCTGTATAGTCCGGGGCAGGTTAGGGAACCTGAAGAAAATAGACGAACAGCTTTACAAGGTCGTCTATGGTGGTTTGGACTTGGCCTGAGCTTTATAGTATCAATCTTGGTTGTGGCCCAGCTTTTGTATCCGATGCTGCCGCTCAAAGCAGAGCTTGACCGGGTAGCTCAGGAAACCAAGGGGTGGGATGCCTTGGGTGAACGTGTTGATCAGGAGTTACAGAATATGCCCCGGCCTGAAGAAACCTTTGTTTTCGGACTTCGTTATCAATTTGCCAGTGAGCTTGCCTTTTATATGAAGGGGCAACCACACACCGTTTCCATTAATCGTTGGTCCAGACCGAATGTTTATGATTTCTGGTTTGAGGACGAGATGTTGCTTGGTCAGGATGCCGTTGGAATTTTTGAACATGAACCCGTGATTACAGTTTTGCCAGAGATTTTTGAACGGGTGGATCTGGTTGTGCCGATCACCATTAAGCGTACAGGCCCTTGGTTTGGTGAGGAGACATTGCATACCCTGTATCTGGCCCGCTGCTATGGCTTTACAGGGGGACTGGACTGGATTCCAAAAGACTCTCAGGATGTCCGGGCAGTGCAATAAGATTCCCCCTGTTTTTTCCCCTTGGTGGGAGATAACAAACCATGAAAATTGGTCGAGTAATTCCGAAAAATCACCCAGCATTTTCACAAAAAAAGTAAGCTGGAGGAACCGTTTTGTTGAGAGGGAAAAAATGACATTTTTGCAGGCAATTATTCTTGGTATTGTTCAGGGACTGACAGAATTTATCCCGGTCCAGCTCGGGTCATTTGGTGCTGGTGCCTCATTTTTTGGGTTGGGATTTCTCCAAGGAACATGGTTTTATATTTGATGTTTTGGTTCAATGGGGCACCTTGTTTTCAGTTTTTATTTATTTTTGGAACGACCTTACAGCCATTGCTCAGGCTTTTGTACAGGGGATTATCCAGCGAAAGCCCTTTGTGAAACCAGACTCACGGATGGGGTGGTACCTGATGCTCGCAACCCTGCCAGCAGTGATTTTTGGTCTGTTGGGTAAGGACTTGATCGAGCATGCCTTTGCCAGTGCTAAAATGACTGGATACTTCCTTTTTTTAACAGCAATTTTATTGGTCATTGCAGAAACTATGGGGCGACGAAACCGTTCTATGGAGGAGATTGGTTGGCTGGATAGCCTCCTGATTGGCTTTTCTCAGGTATTTGCCTTGCTACCTGGTGTTTCTCGTTCCGGGGCAACTATTGCAGGTGGCATGACCAGACATCTGGACCGATCTGCAGCAGCTCGTTTTTCTTTTTTAATGTCTGTTCCAGTTATGGTTGGGGCCGGGGTATTGGCCCTTAAGGATTTGGCTGAGTTGCCAGCAGCCCATGATTTTCTTCTTCCTTTATTGGCAGGCTTTTTTGCTGCCTTGGTGTCCGGCTATATTGCCATTCGCTGGTTGATTGCCTATTTAAGTAAACACTCCCTGTATCTCTTTGCAGTCTATTGTACAGTGCTTGGCCTGATTGTTGTTCTGACATCCTGAAGTACAGCTCGTATCTGATTTTTTTATGGTATTCCTATGTTGTCTCCTGATGAGCTTCAACAACGTTCCCTTATGCTTCAGAGGATGCGCAATTTTTTTTATAAGCAGGGATATACAGAGGTGGATACACCGGTGCGTCTCCCGGTACTGATTCCTGAAGCGGAAATCGTTCCCCTTACCTCTGAAGACTGGTTTCTCCAAACTTCACCTGAACTCTGTATGAAGCGATTATTGGCCCAAGGGAATAAGCAGATTTTTCAGATTTGTCCTTGTTTTCGTAAAGGAGAGCAGGGGCGGCTTCATCAGGAAGAGTTCACCATGCTGGAATGGTATCATGTGGGGTGGAGCTATTTGGAGCTGATGGAAGAGTGTGAAAAAATGATTTGTCAGCTTGCGGGTAAGAAGTCCCTTGTTCGGGTGGGCCGCAAAGTTTCCTTGCAACGCCCCTGGCAGCGACTTTCTGTGGATGACGCCTTTCAGCGCTATGCCGGTGTGCCAGCTCAGGAAGCTGTTCATACAGAGAAATTTGATCTCTTGCTGGTGGAAAAAATAGAACCAGAGCTCGGCTGGGACCGTCCGGTTTTTCTGTATGATTATCCGATAGAACTTGCTTCGTTGGCCCGGCCTAAGTCGGAAAAACCTGGGCTGGCAGAGCGTTTTGAACTTTACATAGGTGGTGTTGAATTAGCCAATGGCTTTTCTGAATTAACAGATCCTGTGGTACAGCGAGATCGTTTTACAGAAGAGGTGAAGAAAACTGGTTCCTATGGCAGGACGTGCGCAATGCCTGAGAAATTTCTTGCTGGCCTTGAAGCCTTACCTGCCTGCGCTGGGATAGCCCTTGGGGTGGATCGTCTGTTTATGTTGTTATTGGAATACGACACTCTTGCTCAGGTTCTTCCCTTTGCTCAGGGAGATTTGTAAAATTCTAACATTTTAGAATTTTGTTTGTTTTTACCTGGTTCGTGGTTAAATATTTTTTGTTGAGAGAAAGGAGCCCTTCAAAAGGATAGGGTACAGGGGTACAGCTTAGTAAGAAAAGAAAGGAGAGTATCTTAATGAATTCTAAAGTATTGTTTCAGCGTCCCGCCGTGATGGCGATTGTCTTTGTATTAGGATTGAGTTTTTCTGGTTCTGCTTTTGCCCAGGCTTATTATGAACAACAGTCTGCTCAACCTAGTCAACCTAGTCAGTCTGTTCATCATGTTTTTTCCGTTGATGGACGTTTTGGGCTAGGGGGAATAGTGAATTCGGTGAACTATGGAGCCGGTCCCACAGTAGAATATTGGTTTACCGAGCATGTTGGGGTCATGGGGACAATCGGAGTGACTGGTGATTTTAAGACCACAGCACTTCGCGGGCAGTACCTTTTTAATTCATTGGTACTGGTAAGTTCCTTTGCAATGCGCCCTTATCTGGGGGTTGGCTATGCGCATGTTGAGGCGGATCGTACTTCTGGTGGGATTCATTTTGAAGCAGAAGAGGATGGCTTTGAAGGGTATGCTGGTATTATGCATAATGCAAGATGGCTGCATGAAAATATGTTTTTTCGCGGTGAGGTTGGAGTATCAGCATTTGACATGGCCTTGCCTGATGATGACCTGGAAAACTTGACAGCGAATTTTGGAGTCTCTCTGCTTTTCTAAATTTTCGTTTGTTCCTTCCCGGCAGAGAGGGGCTGTTCTCTGCCGGTTGCCCTCCCTTGTTCGTCTGGCATATATGCTATAGACTTTTTCCTGTCTTTTTTACCGCTGCTGCATAATCATCCTGATAATACGGCTGATTATTACATTCTTCTTTAAACCGAGCCGTTTTTTCTTGGTATGGCCTGCTTTTTTTGTTGTGAGTTTCTGCTAGTTTTTTCAGTTCTTTCAGTTTGTTATTGTAGTGACTTACCTGCTTGTTATATTCAACAACAGAAATGTCATCTTTGTTTTTTGGTATCTTTGCGGCAAGAGTTTCGATCTCTTCATTGAGGGCTTCAAATGTCTTTTTGGAATTATCAATTTTTTCATATTCCTGATCAATATCACCTTTAAGTATAATGCAGGTTTCAATCATTTTTTGGGTCAAGGCACCATTACCTTTTATCGTTGTGCGATATTTGCGCTCTGATTTTTTTGTATTAGAATCTAAGGGAGCAGTTGTGGAAAAGCTTAGGTTAGGAACTGCTACAGCTAAAGCAAGGGTAGCTGGAGCGAGGAAGAGTTTTAGAAAAGGCATAGCGGCGCTCCTTTCTTGTGATGTTGAGTTGAGAAAATGAATTTTTTACATGAAGGACAGAGGGAATCAGATATGTTATATACCAGTATGACCAAAGCCTCCCGCACCACGCCCGGTTGTGTCCAGTTCTTGTACCTTGTGTAGCCGCACTTGACAGACCGGAGCAAAGATTAGCTGAGCAATGCGGTCACCTCGGTGGACGGTGAAAGGTACTTGACTAAGGTTAATCAGGCCTATTTTGATTTCCCCCCGGTAGTCGGCATCAATGGTGCCTGGAGCGTTAATGATTGTGATACCGTGTTTTATCGCCAAGCCAGATCTTGGTCGTACTTGTATCTCAAAGCCCTCGGGCAAGGCTACAGCAAATCCAGTGGGAAAGAGCTGTATCGCACCAGGTTGAATCTCTATGTCCTGAGTAATTGCTGTGGCTACATCTATACCTGCTGATTGCTCAGTTGCGTAAGTAGGTAAGGAAAGATCCTGACATTTTTCGGGATCAAGCCAGCAAAATTGTACGTCTATTTTTTGCATGGGCCATAAAAAGTAGTAGGGCGACTTCAAGGAGCCGCCCTGTGCTTTTGTTTGAAAAAAGAAGGGCTAAATGCCGCGTCCCATTTTTTCCTCTATGGCCTTATAATCGTCTTCATAATAGGGCTGGTTATTGCAATCCTGTTCAAATTTCCCCTCTTTTACTTTAAAGGGCTTAATCATATCCTGGTATAATTGGGTCTTTTTCTTTAGAATAGGAATGCGACTATTATACTCTTTTACCTTACCATCGTATTCAGCTCGGGCTGCACTGGTATCGTTTTCATCGAATTGACCTTTGTTGTTTTTCAGGTAGGCTCCAAGGTCTTTAACTTCATTATTGAGTTTTCCTAGATCCTTTCTGAGCTTGTCCAGTTTTGAGGCGTGCTCTTCCATGTCGGTTTTCAGGACAACACATGCCTCAATCATTTCCTTGGTTAATGCTCCTGGACCGTTAGGCGTTTTCCTATATTCCCGAGCCATCATATCCACATCAACGTCTGCACCTACTGTTGGGGTAGCTGCATGGATGCCATAGGGTGTGATGATGCCGAAAAGGGCCAGCAAGCCCAGTGTTAATGAAGTTTTTTGCATTTTCTTCCTCTTATATTGAATTCATCTCGCTACGATTCAAAGTATTCCTAACGTATTTTTTATATACCATAGATTGTGGCGATATTCACAGGAAAACATATGGTCAGCCTAACATGGCCATACGGAGTTCATGCAGAAATATTGAAGTATTGAGTGTAATTTCTGACTATTACAGATTTAGGGGAGGAAATTTCAGAGACACAATATCAATAAGTTATATTGATAACCAGAGAGGGCGAAGAACAACTGGTTTTGCACAAGGAGTTCTGTCCAGTATGAGGATATGATGAAAAATATGATTATTAACCCTTCTCTTTTTAAAAGTTCGGCATTGAGGTAATGATGGTTGGGCTCTGTTACTAACATTTTAGAAAATTTTATGGAACCTGTAGTTGGCCATCATTACCTCATTGCTGGTGGACTGCTTAAAAGAAGTATTTAATTCCAATGTTTACCTCGTAGCGATCCATAGGGGCCTCATCTTCTAACGTTATTTCTCCCTCAGGACTTTGTGCTGTTATTGTCATGTCAGCATCTCCCATGCTATATACCCCTGCCAAAAAGAGGCTATAACGGTCATTGAGAGGATACTCGACACCAGCGGTCAGGAAGTAATATATACTGTGGTCATCTTCTGCAGACAATATGCTGTGACCGGGTAGTGTAGGCACTTCTTGATTGCGGATAAATTCGCTCTCATTTGAATTGTTGATGGTTTCGTAAAAAGTCCAATTTTGCCAAAAATCGCGTTGTAAATCCTTGAGTTGTCGTTAGCGATTTACGGATTTTCGACTTTTTACCAGGCCATCAATTGTTAAATGAATAACCGATGCCTGCGCCGATATAGGGGGCCAGTACATTTGTATCAAAATGATAGTTTACTCCCAGAGATACAGGAATATGGCTGTGCTCAGCAATGACATGACCCAGATCACTTTCTACTTCGACTTCCGGGATATGCTCTATGCCGAGGTTGAAGGAAAAATTATCATAGTATTTACTGAGGATGATTCCGAATTTAACAGCGTTTTCAGATTCCAGCTCAATATTCTCCTTGGGGTCGTAGGGATTTGGTCGTTCTTCGGTGTCAAATTCTGCCATACCGATATATCCGCTGATCGCCCAGTCACGGTGTGCCTTATGTGGTAGCTCTCCCTGAGGAGTTTCATGGCTTTTCGCGTAGGCCAACTGAGCTCCGCCAGCCAGTAACAGTGCAGCACCTGTTGCTATCATTTTTTTCATTTCATTCTCCTGTGTTGCATATGGTATTGATTAAACATCTTTTTGCACAATATTGGAATATAGCGAATAGAAGAGAGGGAGTAAATGAAAAAAGCATGGTATAAAAGGCACCTGACTGCTAAGGACGGATGAAAGATGGAGTTTTTGCAATATGAAAAGAAGGGTTTGTGGTTAATAGTCTTATATTATTTGTTTTGTTTTGAAAAGTGGTACAGTGTCTTTGATTCTTCCATGCAGGCCGGAAAATAAAAAAACGAGATTTTTTTTTGCGACCCGCAGGAGCAACCTCAATGATAATCATCTTCCCAGGGGCATCCAGTGAGCCGTATTAAGAATCGTATAGAAAAATATTTTGCTGCCGCTGCTGGCCTCTTCTATCAGCACCGATTAAAAACCCTGTTTATCCTGCTGCTCTTTGCAGGCTCCCTCCTTGCCCAGTTTCCCAAGCTCACTATGGAAACCACTATAGAGGGCTTTCTTCATGAAAATGACCCTGCTTTAGTGGCGTATGATAATTTTCGGGAGCAGTTTGGTAACACAGAGATGATTATTATCGCTATCCGCAGTCAGGATATTTTCTCCCTGGAGTTTTTGCAAAAATTAAAAAAGATGCATGTGGAACTGCGGGATACAGTTCCTTATGTAGCTGATGTCAACAGTTTGGTCAATGCCAGGGAGACCAGAGGAGAGGGTGACCTCCTGATTATCGAAGAACTGCTGGAGCGCTGGCCGGAAACCCCGAAAGAATTGGCTGCACTCAAAGAGCGGGCTTTGGCCAATCCCATATATAAAAATTTACTGATTTCTGAGAAGGGGGATTTTACAGCTCTTGTTCTTACTATGCAGACATATTCTTCTCAAAGAGAAAATATGGCTGAGGTGCTGGCTGGTTTTACCGATGAAACCGAGCTGAAGACCAGGGAAGGAGAACAAAATTACCTGACCAGTGCAGAAAACTCTGCCCTGGTCCAGACCGTGGCAAACATTGTCGATACATATCGTGCTCCAGATTTTGAAATCTATATTGCTGGTGGCCCGGTAGTCATGGAATTCCTCAAAAAAGTCATGAAGAACGATATGAAAACGTTCACAACACTGGCCCTCCTGACTATTGGTTTATTTCTTTTTCTCATGTTTCGCCGGATTTCAGCTGTTATTCTGCCGTTATTGGTCGTTGTTTTCTCGCTGCTTTCTACCTTAGGGCTGATGGCTGCCTGCGGTACGCCGATCAAAATGCCTACTCAAATCCTGCCTTCTTTTCTGCTGGCTGTTGGTGTTGGCGATTCGGTGCATATCCTGGTCATTTTTTTCCAGCGTTTGCGAACAAATAAGGGCGATAAAGCTGAAGCCATCCAGTATGCAGCAGGTCATTCCGGTCTGGCTGTGCTCATGACCACAGTGACCACAGCAGGAGGATTGCTCTCTTTTTCCACAGCAGATATCGCTCCCATTGCTG
>Ga0126342_10019422_pt1:2500-11548 | contig 11548 bp, 4 predicted proteins | sample Cyp1metagenome_FD_92528 | JGI IMG/M metagenome (GOLD analysis project Ga0126342, IMG submission 92528) | Coral microbial communities from Lord Howe Island, Old Settlement Bay, Australia - Cyphastrea 1 metagenome | ecosystem: Host-associated > Invertebrates > Cnidaria > Coral ... | reverse complement strand
TGGCTAGGTATTCGTGGTCAACTTTGTGGTTTATTCATGCCATGATACAAGTTGACCATTCTTGGGAATATGCTTTCCAGTTCAACAATATTTTTAGGAATAACCCTACTGATTTGGCCATGGTTTTAGGAATAGCTCTACACATTTGGCCATAGTTTTAGGAATAGCTCTGGGGATTTGACTGTCATTTTATGAATAGCTCTAGAGATTTTATGGATAGCTCTAAGGCCTCACAGGCAAAGAGGCTAAGGCACGTCCTAATATATATGTGTATATATATATGTATATATATATATATGTATATATATATATATGTATATATATATATATATATAGATGTAAAATATGCATAATAATCCATGATGGACGATCTTCCATCCTAGATCACCACAATACAAAACCTATCAGGTTCCCAGGCTTGGTTGAAAGAATTTGCCAGGCAATTTTGGATTTGAATGGATTTGATGGTATACAGTTATAGCCCAACTAACAGTTACAATAAATGGGCTTATTTCATGATTTATAACTACTATAGGTATAGGAGTTTTAATAATTCCATTTATAACTTATAACTGTTAAGGGCCATAACATAACTGTAGCAACCTGTTTCCGAATCAGAACTCACTTATATTTCGTGGAACTAGTGGTCCGGGACAAGACTCATCTACTAGCTGCCCCCAGCTTTCAGGTCCCAATTTGCCGGTTGATAAAATGCCATGGGTCCAAATTGAGAATAACTTGTAACTTGATTGTTACAGGTACGAATTGCCGCACAATCTGTGGGGTTTTGACTCCCAAATGAATCCTTCCCCAACTTGTTTATTAGGTTTAGGGAGCATCTGCAAGAATTGCAAGACACGATGGAAACCCCGAGTTTTTTGAAGGTCAAAATCAACCCCTTTCACGCAATGGTTCCCTTAAACCGATCCATTGCACCGTCTCACTGTACCCAGTGTATTTCTCAGGGTATCCATTGTTCAATCGCTACATTCCCCATGTATATAGTCACTGGTTTTACACCCATTTTATAGTAACCCCGAAAAAAAAACACAAACAAATAAGTAATTCATTACCATATGATACATATATGTTATTTGGATTTGTGTTTCCCATTGTTTTTTGAGGGTTACTATATCCCCCACAATTCTTGCTGGTCAAATTCATCATGACCAGATCACATCACTCTGCTTAGGTGGTGATCCACCCCCTGCCATCAAGGAGCAGTTGGTCGATGTGCAACAGGCGGGACAACAACAGACAGCACGTGGTCAATTTTTCGTGAATGGTTGATGAATCGGTGTTTTTTGGCGATAATCTCCAGCAATTTTGGCAAATACCCTCTGGTTATTTAACATAGCCATGGAAATTACCATTTTTAATAGGTAAACCATCTATCAATGGGCCATTTTCCATGGCTATGTTAAATAACCAGAGGGTAAATGGAAAAAAAACATTTATAACTCCTATTTCTCTTGTTCAAATCCGAATGTTCATAGCCTAAAATGCCTAGATACACATGTAGAGTTCCTGGAATGGGGCTACCCCCAGTCATCATCCATTTCAGATTGGGATTCTCCATGTTAAACACCAGATAAATGGTGGTACTATCATTATTAACAATGATTTATAAACCATGATAATGATTTAACCATCATTTTCTATAACCATCATTATTAACCATTATTTATAAACCATCTAATTAGGGGTATCAGGGGTATCCCCATTTTAGGACCCCCCCACATGTTTACACTGTAGAAATAGCTGCACCGTGGCTGCTTCAGGTGCAACATGCCGCCGCTTTCTTCCAAGCTGGAGCCTTTGCGGCTCTCAAGGGCGACGGCGTCTTGGAGAAACGAAGAGGTTTTCTTTTACGATAGAGGCTGTTTAATATTGGAATATGCTGAACCGTGATATGATATGGATATGGATATGATATAATTGAACCAAACATAGTGATATATGATATAATGATAGATACCCTCCGGTAAATTTTCACATAGCTATCGAAACTTGCCATCTATAATCTATATTTACCCATTAAACATTGTGATTTTCCATAGCCAAATGTTAGTTTACCAGAGGGTATTAAAAGGATATTATCGGGATACAGGGATATCATAGGGATCTACATTTACATACATGTATATGCATATTTACATACATATGATATATATATACAATTATACAGTTATATAGATGTGTATATGTATACAGTTGTAATCATATGTATATACATGAATACATATATATGTATATAAATGTATATGTGATGGATATATAAGCAACCATGTGATATTTATGGATGCAATCAACCATTTGATGAAAAAGTAATGGGAGCATGGGATAAACATGGGATGTCAATGGGTGTAGATGTCCTTGTCGCTCCTCCTCATTTAGACTGGTTTGTCTGAAAATAGAGCACGCCAAATTCTAATGGAATATCCTCATTTTCTCCTTATATAAATCAACATCAATCCATATCATATCCCCATTATAATCACTATGTTTGGACGGTTCAGTTAGATAAATCCCATCTATGAATATCTTCCAACCATATCCCCTTATTGAATCCCAACTAATTCTTTCATATCCCGTGAGTAGTCCATTAAATCTACCCTCTGGCAAACATAAACTAACAGTTTGCTATGGAAAATCACCATCTTGAATAGGTAAATCAGCTATCAATTGACCATTTTCAAATTTTTCAATAGCGCCACTGATATCCCCCTTATTTCAATGGGTAAACCATGGCTTCTATCGTTAAAAAACCAACAAAATTAAACTCGCTTTTGGTTTTGATCCGCCATCCCCTCGGTCTCATCACTGAGGCTCTGTGGTCACGTGGGGTGAGAGCCTTGGAATCCGCAATCAGCCGCCTTTGATGATGACTAACACTTTGCGAAATGGAAAATGAAAACCAAGGAGCTAAGGGAATAGGTATATCATTGTAGGGAAAAAGGTATAAATGGAATTCATATCCCCACTTGAAATAGGTATATCATCCTACACTCTGGGGCCCCCCAGATAGCTAAGTAATAAACCAACTTATAACTAGCAGGCCCATGCAGGCCCCACATTGTAAATCATCGACGAATTGGATTATTTTCATGAACTTTCCATAGCTACTGTGGATGGAAGAAATCCTGCATTGGATGGTTAAAACACTATGAATAGTGGCATAACCACCTATTAACTGGTGCAGGATTTCTTTCATCCACCGTATGTTTTTCATAACCAGAGGGTCATAGTTTGTTTTTTCACCATCAGAGATGGGATTAGACCAACAGTAATGCAACTATCATTATTAACAATCATTATCAACCATCATTAACCACTAATATTCAGAATTATTAACCATTGAAATGCCATGATTATGATTTCTTCACCATGAAAAAAACAAGTGTCAACGTGAATTTGAGCCGTAAGTGCTGGGATTTAACCAGCAAAACCAGGGATATCATGCGGCCCATCATGGGATATGGGATGTTTCATGTGGGTAAAACAATGGTAAAATAGATCACCAAATGACTGGGAATGGCAAGTTTATAGCACCTATAAATTTATGGTGATGGGGATGGTAAACATGGCATTGTTAAAAACCCACATGATATGATCATAGATACAAACAGCATGATATGTAGGGTTCCGTCCTGGACATTTTTGATGACCAGAACTGGGGATAACCGAAAATGTGCCTTGGCAACGATAAATGAATACATATATATATAATATATATATATACAGTATATATACATCTATACATGTATTGAAGACTCTTCAGCCTAAATCTTGGATGGCCAAAAGAATCGGAATATGGATGAAACACGATGAAATTGGATCAACATGGATGAATATGTTTCAATGTCCACTGGGTAAAGCAAAGGAACCTGGGAACCTCCCAGTTTTTCGTCCGATGTCCAGCCACACAGCTTTGTTCCTGACCCAAGGACAGCGTTTGGCGGCGATTGCAGTGCACAGCAGGCCGGGGCCGATTCGGGGCACCAGCTCAAGCTGACATGGTAGAACTATCGGATTTGAACCACAAGTTGGGAAACAATTCTTGTATGGTTATATGTCCACTTAGAACTGGAACTTGCCAAGTAATGAATATTTGAAATATGTATAGAAACTCAAGGTTTTGATCCGAATGTGGATGCGGTACATTGTCTTGGTTGTACAAGATTGAATACGACACAGGACCACCTGCTCTTTGTGAGTGATCTACTACTTGAAGAGGTTTGTCAAATCTATAGGTCTATGGGGTCTGAAACAAAAAAATGCAAGACTGATTGGTGGTTTCAGTTGCTCTTGTTGTTCACAGGTAGGTCTTCAAGCAATTGAGTTGGGGCCAAAGACTCTTGATGCTTCCGGCTATAATTTGATCCATCTGTGTGATCATTTTGAATCTTAGTGAATACCAGTACCTTACAATACCTACAATGTAGGCCCCCTGGATAAGATAGATATTTTATAACTACTAGCTGTTGGATTTATGGTGGGTCTGTTTGTGGTATTTTGTGGTTTCATGGGTGAGCATAAACCAACGCAGATAAATGTGATGGCCTGCATTGTACATAAAATGACTCGAACTCACAGATTTACTGGTTGGTGGTTTGGAACATGTAACATATTTTTTTCCATATGATGTCATCATCCCAACTGACGAACTCATATTTTTTCAGACAGGTAGGCTCAACCGCCAACCAGATATGTAATGTTGGGTCTCGCACATGCACCCAGTATTTGGGGCTCCTGTCAGGCAGATCTCCACAATGTGGCTCCTTGGTCTGCATGGGGAGCTATATGGAGCTTCGGGGACACCCAACGCCACGCCGAGCACGGCTCAAAATATGTTGGATTAGATGATGGACGTTAAATAGTGTCCTGGTTGGTGGTTTGGAACACGAATCTTATGACTTTCCAAAAATATTGGGAATGTCATAATCCCAACTGACGAACTCATATTTTTCAGAGGGGTAGGTCAACCACCAACCAGAATAGTGTGGTAAAAGCAAAACCCTAAACCATCCCCAAGTTTTGACTGCAAATGGGTATAAAGCATCCCCATCTTACCCAACATATTAGTAGGTTGATGATTGGGTTTACCACTGAGCCAGAAACCCGAAGTTGTGGGCCCGCCATCCAATGGTTGAGCCACAATTACACAGAACATGTGTATAATTTATGGGGACCTGTAAAAACCACGTAGCTGATGGCTATCTGGTTGGTGGTTTGGAACATGTTTGTTTCCATATATTGGGAATAATAATCTCAACTTACTAATATTTTTCAGAGGGGTTGAAACCACCAACCAGTAACTGATTGCTATAGTTATGGCCATTTACCAATTATTTAATGGTAACTGGTGATTTCAATGGGATAATACATCCTATAAATGTGGTTTTGTTAGTACTTATAACTGGCATTTCGGGCCATAACTGTAGTATATAGGAATTACCCGGACAGTCATCAGCATTTGTGATTTGTTCTCAAGTATAAGCTGTTCAGATATAATTAAGTTTTCTGTCACCAAGCAGCATACACAGATTTATAGCCAACATTTGGAGAGAACGCATTAAGAATAAATGTGTTGCTGATTTTTTTGGATATTTTGTAATTAAGTGTAAGTTGCCATGTAACTTTGTTTGATGGGAACATCGCATTGAGCATGGACATATAGATAATACAGGAGAGTTACCAGCCAGCCAGTGTGAGTTGGTGGGGCTATGTACAGTACAGGGTATCAGAGTATTATCTAACAGCAACCATAAAACTCACCAAACACTAGCTTCAATTGCTAATAATACATGACCATTGCGAAAAAAATACACGATGCCGTTAGCGAGAATGGTTGCGTGTATCGCATCAATATATGTGGCTTTTATCCCTGAAATATGACTGTTGGGATGTTATTTGTTTTTTTTTGGAAGTCATTATGACAACACACAGCTAATTGAGGTGCGTCACAAGCCAGTCGACCAAAATCTGATCCAGCGACTCTCCTCACCGTCTCCATCCAGCTATTAAATCAGCCATAAATCATAAATCCCATGAAATCCCATTGCAGTAAATCCCATTAAATATCATTAAATACCATTATATAACTCCCATAAATCCCACTAAATTCCTTTTTTCCCATCCCATGACTCTCATCCCCATCTTCCAAGGAAGCTATTCAATCCACCCTCTATGCCTTCGCTGCGATTCGCTCCGACGGCGCGGTCGTGACCTGGGGCGATCCACACAACGGCGGTGACAGCAGCGGCTTGGAGAATATAACAAGGTGGTGCCTTATACTTATTATAGGTAAGTTGGTAAACAAAAACTAGTTTAACTATGGTCTATGGTAGATATGTTTAAATAGTCTATATAAATATAATTAAGGTTTTATATAGTACATATATAAACCAGTTATATATGTTATTAATGTTATATATCTATATAATTCAGTTGGTTCTATATACTTAATGTTATATATATATACACATGTATAGATAAATGGGTGTTATAATGTTTTACAAACCAACTGGTAACTTGCGGCAGTGCGGCACCACCCTGAAGGAATTGAACAGGGCGTTGGAAATGTAATGTACCCATAGAAATATGAGTACCTATATATTTATGTATCATTACAGTGTATGACATCAACATCATCAAGGATTGATCTATCTAGTGTGTTCTCTCATTTTTCTCATACTCAAGATTGATTAAAAAATCCGTCCTATTTCTTTAAACCACAATATGAATATGAATCAATACCTATATTGTTTGCAATTACATCCACAACTGCCAGAATGACATGGTAAAAGCCCAGGGGATTCCATAGGTCCAAAACTCAGCATTGGTTTGGTTGGACATCATTGGAAATGATTGACCCATGGCCATCGTCTTTTTTTTCCCAATTGGCTACCCTTTACAATCTGGTACAAGATCTGGTTGGTGGTTTGGAGCATGAATTTGATTTTTTCCAGATATTGGGAATTTTATCATCCCAACTGACTTTCATATTTCTCAGAGGGGTAGGTATACCACCAACCAGAAGATGGTGCCCCCAGTCAGAAGTCATTCACTAGTTCCATATATCTACCATAAATAGATAGATATGTCTGAAATAAGTCACTTAGCTAACAGAAAAGTAGGCACACTACCAATCCCCATGTTTGGTGAGTGAATCTCCACTTTCTGAACATTGACGGTTACGGGCCCCACGTATCGGCTTATCACCAATCAAAGCAGGATCTACCAGGACATCACCTTGCTTGGAAGTGCAGTTTTAGTTATAAGTGGATGCACATGTGTATATATATATATATATCCTCTCCAGTAAACTAACATAGCTATGGAAAATTAACCATGTATGGGTGATCTACCTATTTGAATAGTGATTTTCCATAGCTATGTTAGTTTCGGTACCCATAGTCAAAGGGGCCCCGTATCCCAACTTATTCTTGCACAAACTCCTGCTATAGCCATGAAAGCAACCTCTGGCCTGTTCATAAACCCCACATCCATCAACTATGCTTATTTCATCTTTAAAAACATGCCATAAAACCATAACCTCCATGAAAAAAACGTAGTTATGTGCCATTTGCCCCAACTTAGGCATATCATGGCATAGGAACGATTTTACATCCTTGGCTTCTGGCACACACGGTAGCATCGAGGTCAGGTGCAAGCCTTGTTGCAAGGTGTCATTCGCATACAAGCCACAGAGAAGGCGTGGTGGCCTCATAGCTAAGTTGGTGAACGGAACGACGTAACTACAATTTCACGTTTGGGTGCATGGTAGATAAATCTATAGTTAAACCATGAAGCCTAGTAGTAAACTATGCAACTAGAACCCTGTTGGTTTATGGTAGATAAACTATGGTTTATAAACCAACTTGTAACTGGGGGCACCGCCTTGTAGAAGGTGGTGCCCAACCTTCAGAATCGCGAAGTTGTTCTGCATGTTAGGTCCGAGTCGGAGGTGAATTCCATGGTAGATCTGGTTAGATTAATATCTATGATGGGGTTTAGAAAGCAACAGAGCTGGGGGGACCACCTTGTAGGTTTGAAGCATAGCGATTATTGATGGTTCAAAATAACACAGTTTATTTTAAGAAGGTGATGATTTGCCTTCTAACATGAGGATGTTTATGTTTAAAACATGACGGTTTTAGCAATTTTAGGGAAAATATGGGGAATATGATGATAAAGAACAATGGATGTGTTAGGATGAATTTCATGTCAGCTCAGGTCACACACACAATAATTTAACAAACTGATCATATACAGTTGAGGTATATATATATATATCAATTTAACAATTGAGATATACAATTTTTAGACAATACTGATCATATAAATTAATATAAATTGTAGTTATGCAGTTGAGACGTGTTCAGACACAAAACATGTAACAACGGCCGCCCTTCCAACGGTTTCGGCTTGTGCGGAGGCCTTCGCCGCGCTACGACGGGACGGCGCGGTGATCTGCTGGGGTGACGAGTTGCGCGGAGGCGACGGTCGCAGTGTGGAGCTGCAGGAGGTTCCCCGGGGTGGCGGATTTTTTTCGGGTCAAGTGATGGCCCTTAACAGCTCTAAATGGGCTGAAAATGGTAGAAAACCTTAGTTTATAGGAGTTGTATGTGTGTATATCATTCATAAGTGTTAGTTGGGCCATAACCGCAGTTGGGTGAAAAGTTTGGGAAAAAACATTGGATTTCAATGGTTAATGGTTTGTGATGGTTGATCATCTGTTAATAATGATCATTAATGGTGATTATTAGTGTTTAACAATGATCATTGATGTTGGTAAAGCAATAATCAACCACCCATATTTTAATGGTTTATACCACCCATTTGTGGTAAAATTGGGATGGTGTTTCTTGCAATTTTGCGCAGCTAAGATTGCCATTACCTGGAGGGGGTCACCAGGCCATACCAGGCCAGATACTGGATGCGACCTTTCGGTATGGTTTGGATTGCCAGGTCCATCGTAACACTGTTTCGCATGCGTGAATTCGGGCGGCGGGGCCCACTTTTTTCGGTGGTTTGGGGCCGACA
>Ga0126342_10019421_pt1 | contig 11549 bp, 12 predicted proteins | sample Cyp1metagenome_FD_92528 | JGI IMG/M metagenome (GOLD analysis project Ga0126342, IMG submission 92528) | Coral microbial communities from Lord Howe Island, Old Settlement Bay, Australia - Cyphastrea 1 metagenome | ecosystem: Host-associated > Invertebrates > Cnidaria > Coral ... | reverse complement strand
GTTGTTGTCATTACTGCAGTAGTAAAAGATGAAGAAGAAGAAGTAGTAGTAGTAGTAGTCGTGGTGGTGCTGGTGGTGGTGGTGGTGGTGGTGGTGGTGGTGGTGAGGAGGAGGAGGATGAGGATAAGGATGAGGATGAGGATAAGGATGAGGATAAGGATGAGGATAAGGATAAGGATAAGGATGAGGAGGAGGAGAATGATGATGACGACGAGGAGGAGGAAGAGGAAGAGGAAGAGGAATAGGAGGAGGAGGAGGAGGAGGAGGAGGAGGAAGATAATGATGATCATTTGGTGATTTTAGAGTTGATGGTTGATATACTGAACATGACGTCCTGAAAATGAAATACTGAAGAGGATGACTTTAGACCTGCAGGAAACCAATGGCCCAGGGGGACCAGGGGGGGATTGAACCCGGGCCTGCCAGGGGGGAAGGGTCTAACTGGAAAGTTTTAGGGTTTCCAACGGTCCTGGTGCCTGACTATTCTTTGCTAGAGCAAGAGCAACTTCAGCTAGCACAAGCTAGCTTTCGTAAAAGCTCAAGCTTTGTATCCATCTTCTAAAGCCAAGTCTTTCACAAATTAGTACACCAGGACTGCAAAGAACTTGTGCTCGTTCCAGGCTCTCTCCTGTTTGACCTTCTTCAGGCCTCTGACGTACTGCTTTCAGCTTGTCCATGACACCTTATGTCGTGACGGGTGTTTGGCAATCGATGTTCCGGATGGCACTTGGAAAAGACGGGTCACTCCGCAAATTGCTTTTGCCGTTCTTCTTCGGAAATGACCACTCCGGGCGAATCGCCTGCAGCAGGTGTTTGCTGCCGTTTCGATTGTTTTGTCGCAAAGGTCTGGTCTGGTGTGACATCGCAAAAAGGAGCAAATGTTGAATTGGATTTTTAATCAATGTGATGTGATGGAATTGACAAGGGTCGAGTGGGAATTCACCAACGGAAAAGCGGCTTTTCGCCTTCAAGAACTGAAGAAGCTCATTCTGCCCCTCGAGAGAGTACGAGTACACATCTCTCGCGTCATCTCCACCTCAGCTAATCCCATATAACAAAGATGTTTTAATGAAAAAAAACCTACAAATGGGAATTTCCCATCGCCATGGCTGAGGCTGTCGCGATCTATGTGTCCGCTCAGCCACTCTGCCGCCATTGCCAAGGAAGGACTTTGTGCCTCAATTCTTGCCACTATCGCTGCTGGCAAACTTCTTCGTATCTCTGGGCATCCGTTCCAGCAGTTGTCCTTTCTCATAGTCAATACGGATGACAACTTGGCATGTGAATAGAGTCCTAGTTTGGAACTCTCGACGAGAACAGAAGTCTTTTAAAACTGTCCACTAGTTGTGCCGAAGCAGCTCGAGCATGCAAATGTTGCAGGAAAACGATGTGCAAAATGATCCATTCAGTGAAGAAAACTGGGTAGCTCAGAAAAGCGTACTGCCCCGATTTGTTTTCTTTAGCAATCGACTTCCCAACACAGTACAAAAGGATTGCACAGCAAATCCACATCAGACAGCGATTCCTTTTGCTGCAACATGTCTTTGGACATGCTAGCGGTTGTGTTGCTGCTTTGAGACCAACATGTTGCGCAATGCGCAACACCCTCAATGTGGCGTGAAACTAGGAGTTTTTAAAAAGCAACGGCTGGATCAGGCTGGATACTGTTTTAGACCATGATGAGCTTAAAAAGAAAATACCAAAGGGAACCGACTCGAAGCAGGTGCACTTCATCGTTCCCAGGCGGCGTCAAGCTCGTTCTCAGTCCAGGTTCAGCTTTGAGCTCATTGACTGGCACGGAGGCGAACAGAAAACAATACAAACGAACATGTCGGCTAAGTTGTAACATGCACTATCCATCACTATCCAAACTCTGCAATGAGATCTTCATTTAGAAAGCAAGGAAGTTGCTGTGAGGAGGCTGCGACTGCTTGTGATGACGTAATTTTCCCGGGGGAAAAAGAAACGCTGCACAGATCTTAACCGAGTCAGGAGGTCACACAGAGTGGTAGGAAAGCGCTCAATGATAAGGCATGATAAGGCCATCAAAATCCGGTACTTTGGTAAACATCAAAGTAGCAGAAAGTAGCGCAGATTCACGGATGTTTATCCCTCTAAAAATGGTCCCGTAGGCCCGTAGGTATTGACTCATCCCCATTCTGAATAGAGGCAAGTTCTCAATCATCAAGGCACATGGTCATGCTTCACTTGATGCGATTGTAAATACCAGTCTGATGAAATAGAGGAGCCAAAAACCATCATAAAAAAACATGGCCTTTAGTCGCGATTGGTTCTTCAGAGACGACGTGTAGGCAAATTTGTGGTCAAAAGGAACCTGCGCTTCACTTTCACAGACTTCGCAAACAGAAAGCTCAGTGTTGATAGCACCTGCGCATGACGAGAAATCATTTCAAAAAACAAATACTGAAATCTTCTAGCCTGCTCTCCAAAGGCGCGCTCCAGGAAGTTGTACTTATCTGCACAGGCTGTGTCCAAAGCTTGTGATGTCAGCTGAGTCCAAAGCTTTCAAAGAAGTGCATAAACTCTGCCAGAAATGCTGAAGTTCCGATAGCGCCGATATCTGGCAGCTTCCAACTTCTCTTCCGTCTCCTCAGTGGACCCCGGCCCTGGCGGCCCTGCTTTTCAGTTTTTTGCAACATTTCGCAACATTTCGCAACATTTCGCAACCGAGGCAACCGATGCAACCGATGCAACCGAGGCAACGGCCAAGGCAAGCCGATCACAATCCAGTTTTCTTTGCTCATCCAACTGCTGCATCAGTGAGACTTGAATCCTGGGACACCAAAATCCTCCAAAATCCATCCTTTTCAAAGCCGGGGGTTTTACGGCTTTTCCCCGGATGGCTCCAGCACAAGCTCAGCTCGGCTTCCAATTCAATGCTGTGCTTGCTTCCCCCATGCTTCCCCCATAGTACATAAACTATATAAACTTGAAACACCTGGACTTGAGCTTGTCGTTCTTTTGCGCTTGCGTCTCCATCTTCTCGCTTCTGAACTTGCCAGCCTGCAAATGAAGTGTGCAATCCTGATGGCAAATATTTCAGAGAAAACCTCCCCACTTCATCGTTAAGATGCGCCTTGGTCAGCCGAGCCAGGTAAGCTTCTTGCCTAGATTCCAAGTTGGCTTTGGCCTTCCGTTCCTGTCGAAGGGGTCAAAGACATGCCAGAAATGTGAGTTTGCTGAAGCTGTTGTCACGCATCGATCACAGGTCCATGGCATCTGCCCTGGTTCTCGACTACTCAACTTACATATCTACTTCAAGTTTTCCAGTCCTCAGCTATTGCATGGCGTCGGCACCGGCGAACACTAGCTTGCCAAACCTTCGAGGAGGCATGTCGCAGAGGAAACTTCACTAAGCAAAGCACTTGTTAACTGCTTGGTTAAGATGGATTCCCATCTGATAATGGATTATGATAACAATCCAACAAAATTGTAAAACATAACCCCTTTTGACACATCATCAACCAGGGGTATCGAAAGCAGGGGCATCCATGGTATGGTTCGCTGACCATCGCTGACCCGCAGCGCCTTCAAGGCATCGCTGACCCGGTCCCTTTTGAGCTCCAGCTGTTCGTCTGCAATGTCCAAGGCCCGCCGCATCTTGCGAAGCTTCACCTCATCGAGCACCGCCAGCCGTTCCTGCATAGCCATGAGATCGCCGAGATCGCCGAGATCGCCGAGATCTGGCTCCCCTGAAAAACCAGTGGAGAAACCCAACAAAAAACTGCTTTGGAATTGTAACATATTGGATTGATGTATTCATCAATTGGGCTCACGTATTCTAGGTGACATTTAATGTTAGGGGGATGGGATTAAGGTTGCTTCAATCACCAAAAAGTGATTTTAAATGGAAGGCAATGAAAAATATCAGGAAAATATCCGCAACACTTCACTCTAATTCATCTCGTCAACAAATGTCAACAATAACTATTGTTTGGTACAAAACACAAAAAAACACACCACAATTTGCAGTCCGCACCTCAAATGTTGATCCCAACTGATCATCTAAGAATCTGTCTGTCTTAATAGACATTACCTTTCTTTCTTTAATCACACAATAATAACTGCAAATCCCCACAAAGAAGAAAATAACATCATCATCTTATATCCAGAAAACAATACAATATGCAATAATGATACTCGTCGTCGTTGTTGTTGTCGTCGTCGTCATCGTCGTCACTAATAACTCACAAAAAATTCCCCATAAGCCCATTAATGCCATTCATCGCATTAGCATTACCATTATTCTCATAATTCGCCCATGATAAATAATTGTAAGCACTTCATCACCATGAATATCACCATGAATCACCAGCAAAATAATCATTAATCACCAGTAGCATCCATTAAAATCATCAGGTCATGTGAAAATCCCATTAATATCCCCATTCATATCCATTAATATCCATAAAATGAATCACCATCAAAATCCCCCGACCTGAGCATCTTGTGCAGCCTTGCGCTCCAAGGCCTCTGCCATCCGGAGCTGATGAAGCTCCTCACAGAAACTCAGGGCCGGCAGCTTTTTTTTCCATGGGAAAAACCGAAAACTTGGATGGTTCTCATGGAAAAAAACATGAAAAACTTGGATAAAGGATTGGGAAAGAGTAGAATGATGATTTTGGAACTCAAAACTGAAAAAAAAAAACGGTGATCTCAAAAAATTGGATGATGCACTCAGGAGTTGGATTTGTGTTCACCACCAGAAAGAGTTGGTAGATTCCGATCCCAAGATATTGGATGCTCCTTAAATTGGACGCTTCAACCAACAGAAATGGGATCATCCGATAGATTCAGGGAAGCTCACCACCAAACTGTTGGAGCATCCAAAAAAAAATACCTACTTGATGCTACTTGACTCAAAATGACAATCTCACAATCTCTGTGGTCCAGATCTTTGTAGTCCAGGATAACAACATGATTCATATATGGTATCACCACAACCAAATTGTTGGCAAAGAGGTGATCATAGATTCAGGAACCCACTTTGCAGGAGCCAGCGGACCTAAATCACTCTGAAAAAAAACAGAAGTCCAACAAATCTGGATCCAATCGTCCTGCATTGTCTGCATTGTCGTGTCAAGAAAAAGAAAACGTCAATCAGAAGCTTCAGGAAGCACATGAATCCACTCCTTGTACTTCGATTGGGTCGATTCATAGTCGCGGATCTGCTGGCTCACCTAAACCGCAGAGCAAGGACAGTCGTCAGGTTCCAACCAAAGCCTCGAAGGAAACGTGTAAGACTTGTACTGAAAGTGCACTACAGTCTCCCAGGTTTATTGCCTTGTATATAAACTTCTGGATCATGCCTCCGAAGCAACAGGATCACATTGCGGTTCAAATGACGTTGAAGGCATTTCTCACCATGCGCTCTTCAGCCGCAAGACGACGAGATTCCAAGATCTGTGCATCTCTCTCCTCTCATGGCAGTTGAAGTGCTGGGACTACAATCGGCAGAGCAGAAACTCTTCCGCACTTTTTGGGATTCACAATTGGGGTATACCGGTATACCCCACAAAAATCCAAAACATGCATTTTGTGAATGAGGAATGAATGAGGACAAACCACTGGATTCTTTTTGTCCTCCTTTCTGCGACGCTTCTCCCAAACCTTTTGCATCGTTGGAGAGGCACGGTCATCTCGAATTGGCTCTCTACGTCCAAAGCTAGCAACTGTTGACATCCTTAGCCACACAAACTGCAGGGGGAAGTTTTAACCATTTTCGCTTGGATCCGAAGCAAGCAGCAACACATAAAACCAATGGCGGACTTGAAGAGTCTTGTATTTTAGCAGGTCAGCCACAAATCTAGTAGAGGGCAAAACTGCAAACAACCGTTGAGCTAACAGTTCTTTTGAACCGACGCTGCAACTGTCAAGTAATGCTGTACTATACAGGTGAGTTTTACTGCAGGTGAATTTACAAGTTTCATTGTTTTTGTTCCCTGAAACCAAGCTTCTGTGAAATGTCCGCCGGTAAACTTGTCGTGCTGGCTTGCATTAAGCTCGTTTGAGCACTTCCTTCAAATCAGCAGAAATCTGGTAGCAAATAACAAGGAAATTCAGCAAACACAGAACAAAAGGAAAGCAGAAAAGCCTGGAAGCAAAGCACCACCATGCAATGCCGAAAGTATCGCATGTCAAGTGGAAATGCAAAGTTCAATGTTGTTCCTCTCCTGCACGGCCAAGGCTTGAATAGGACTGGGAAAAGCCACCTGCAGCCGGACAGGAAAGGTCTGACGAGCAAACTATTTTCTGCTCGAAATGATGGATAACCCTTGCCTGAGGACTCGCCAAACGCTTGCCAACTTCTTTTCTGGCTGGGGACAGAATCATGCAAATCCTTAGATGCACCAAACATGTCATGCTCAAGCTTGAGAAATCAAGAATCATGGCAAGGCCATTAAAGGATATTAAAACCACCAATACACCTCACCGGATGTCTTATCTTTTCGCATGTTGCGCTGTTTCAAACAAAGGCACTTTTTAGTATGATTCGAACCCAAGTGATCTGCTGTCCAATATTCTGTCCACCCGAAATGAAGAAAATCCAAAGCTCCTGTGCTTCAGCAGCAGCTAGTCTAGCACGCAACCGCTGGGCGTAGCATTCAATGGACACGTTTTTGTCCTCAGAAGTTGAATCGAATTGTCGAAAATTCTCGAATGGTCCAAGAGTCCAAGAGCTGGACTCTGAGGGCATCAATGGTTAAGTAAATGTTAAGTAAATGTTACCTGACGTTGATCCTGCACCTGTCTTTAGTCTCACTATAAGGCAGAAGAATTCGACATCGATTGTCTTCGCCTTCCGGGCAGGTGTGAAGAAGTCGATAAGCCGCTCGCGATTTCCGGACATGTCGTAGTCCTAGCACAAATGGTGATTCAGTGCAAAATGCCCAAAAAGTGCCAAACAAATGAAAACACGTCGCAACTTCATGCAGATTTAAACCAGATTTAAACAACTCAACAAGTCATCGCTCCTCGAAATCTGAGTCCATGGACTCCAAATACCACCGAGGATTTGATCTAACGAGGTCAAGTTCCTGGCCAAATTTTGCGAAAACATGTCAAATATGCATGTAATGATATACTGTATACATGTCATATACATGCACATGTTGCAAATATAATGTATATAATATAAAGTTTAATATATATATATATATACGTATATTATTGCATAAAATATGAAGATATATTAAGTAATATAGTGTATGTATGACTCACATGTACATGTTGGTCACATGATCACCAGTGCCACAATTGACAGCAAGGCCCTGCCTCCAAGGACAGCGAGTCCAGAATGCAACGCCTACGAGGTGTCGCATCCTCGAACTCATCGGCACCGAGACCCAGGGCAAAGTCATCAGCATCACCGATGGATGCAGCCGGACCACGGCCGATCTTATGTCTTTCCTCTCGAAAGGTCCAAACTTTTTCCTGGTGCCGCCTGATTTTCTAGCACAACTGGCAGGACTTTGGATCAATCGACAATGTCTGGAATTTGAAGGAAAAAAACGTGACAGAATTGTTTTGTTGCTCGAACTGTCCAAATATGGCCCAGCCTTAAGTTTTGACGTCGATGCACTTCTCTCAGGATTTCTGAAATCTTTACACGCCTCAGAGCCAGCCATGGACATGAAATTGCCACCATGTTCAACTCTTCCCCATTCAGAATGCAGCTGTAGCATCTGCCATATGATGCCATACACCATTTTTTGCAAATGCTAAGCGTCCTACAATCGTCGCTTGGCGTGGTCCTTCAGCTTTTTGCTGGCCTCGGCCGCCCTGCATCGCATCAAACGCGCACGTTCGAGGACGGCTGCAGATCTGGTCTGAGAGAGGTTGCGGGACCGCTCCTCCGAGTCCTAGGCAAGGCAGCCAGGCATCGAAGGACTTTTTGATACATGTTTCTTGAATTTTCTGGAAATGACACAAAAAAAAACTGGCAACTGGCAATTCAAAAACAATTTGAAAGTGCCAAGTTTCAAGGCCAGACAGTTCAGCACTGGGTGCAGTGTGAGGTTTCTCTCCATCAAAAGCCGGCAAGCGAAATTGACCATGTGGATCCTTCAGGATTGAGTTTTACTATGTTTTACTGGTTTGTCGAAAATGATGGAGGCATTTTTTCGCTCTATGAACACATGAAAATCGAACCACATTTGGCAGTCGGTCCTTCATGCGTTTTTTGGATTTCAACACCTGTGACAAAGCCATCTCAGCTTTCTCCCACTCTTCTGATGCTTCGCGGCAACCATCATGCACCTGTTTGTGCATGTGTATCCTCAGGGATCAAACAAACAACAATTCGTTCAAACCGAGGTTGATTCCAAAAACGCCAATAATGCCATGAAATGCGCAAGAGTGAGAAAGTAATGTACTTGCACGACTTTGCACTCATTCATTTACAATCCTTGATGCTGCCGCCATCTTGCTCTCGTGATGGGTCTCCTGATTGCACAGCCACAGGCCATGGGTACGTTAGGCAATGGAATGCAATGGAGACGCGTGATTCGTGCGAGGAATATTGAAACATATTGAAACCTAATCACGCACAAGTGTTTTTCTCCTTGTGAAAGCTACAATCTTCTAATTGCGAAAACGCTGGGATTTATCCATGTTGACTGGCTCCTGCATCATCCAGTGAACCCTGCATCACAGTTTTTTATCTATTTCGATTTGGTTGATTACTTTTCTTTCGGGGATATTCCAAGCTTATTTAGGATTGGTTTAAAGTTTATGTATCGTTTTTAGAGTTGGTGTGTTTAGGGTTGGTTTGTTTAGGGTTGGTTTTAGGGTTAGTTTAGGGTTGGTTTTAAGGTTGTTTTAGATGACAGCGCGTCGTGGATGGCGTGCGGTGTGGGGGTGGAGTGGGGGCTAAAAGCGTTCTGATGCTACGCTACTGCTCACGAAGTTGATGCTACGCTACTGGATGTTTGCCTGCATGTGCACACGTACTTGATGCTTAGGGCTTCGGAAGACTCTGTTCCAATTTCCAAGCTTAAAAAAATGTAACCCACGCGCAGCCGAGGCAGAAAAAAGTGCCTAAAGTGCCCCTTTCCATGGCTTTCAGCCCCTGAAACCAATAAACTTCAATCTGAACTATCAAAAACAATAGGTTTTGTGCACGATCCATTTTTTTCACTATTTCAGAAAACCAGTAAACGCACGCCATCCTCAAGGCGCTGTCAGCTTGTTTGAGGGTTTGTTTTATCCTCCACTTCATCTTCCGCATTGTCATCCTCATCCTCCACCTCATCCTCAACATCATCATCATCATCATCATCATCATCATCCTCAACATTTTCACACATTATCCTCACACACACACACACTGTTTGGGGTCTCTTGCGGGTGTATTTTTGGAGTTCTATTTAGGGTTTTGTTTAAAGTTGGTTTAAGGATCATTTAGGGTTGGTTTAAGGACTGTTTAGGGTTGGTTTAAGGACTGTTTAGGGTTGGTTTAAAGATTAAAGGCAGGTTCATTGAGTGTTTGTTTAATTTTGTTTAAGGGTTTGAGGGAATAAATTGGGGTTTATTGTGTATTTAGGTTTGCTTTGCTGATTTAACGTGACTTTGAAGGGTTGGTTTTGGGTTTATTTAGGGTTGGTTCAAGGTGTTTATTTAAGGTTGGTTCAAACTGTTTATGGTGTATTTGGGGTTGATTTAGTGCTTTAAGGTGCCTTTTAAGGGTTGGTCTTGGGTTTATTTTGGGTTGGTTTAAGGTGTTCCTTTGGGGTTGGTTCAGGCTGTTTATTCAAGGGTGCTTTGGGGGTTGCTTGGGGTAGGTTTACGGTGTTTATTTTGGGTTGGTTTAGGGTGGTTTTGCTTGCTTGTTTGCTTGCTCGCTTGCCTGGGATGGAAATCGAAAATGTTCCTTAGCAAAATTAAAACCTTAATAAACGATTAGACGAAATATTTATAAGGGATTAGAAAAAATATATGCGCAAGTAGTCAGTGACCATTGTGCAATAAGGGCAATGTGGTAAACCAAATAATAAAAATATCAGTTGGGGATAATTTCTACCATTCATTTATAGCAATGTCAAGGATCGTTTATTATTAGTTTTTTCGGTTTACCACATATTTGTCTATAATTTATTTTAATTTAATATAGTATAATGAAATTTAATATAATAAAATATAATAAAATAAAATAAAATATAAATAAAATATAATATAATATAATATGATATATAAAAAAACAAAACTGGTTTTGAAGGTCAGAACAAAACAGGAGTCTTCCACCGCCTGTTGCATGTCGTCTGCCCACTGCAAGATTGGCTCGCCAGTTGCATCGTTGGCCTCATCATACACCAACAATTGTTGTGGGAAAAAAAAAAATAATAACTCGCGAAACTAAGGGTGGGACCACTGCATGCTGAATCTGTTCCAATATTTCTTGTTTGACAGGCATGAACCTATGGTTGTACTCTGTCCGATGAAAAATTGCAAACATGTTGTTGTGCATCCGACAATTTGTTTATTGCGTAGAATCTGCCATGTTTTCTGAAATCAAATGTTTTGTTTCCACGTGTTGTTGGCTGATGTAGTGGTTTTTTTGAAACAAATGCATGAAAAGGTTATCAAAATCTGTTTGCCAGCGCATCTCTCATGTGAGCCGTTTGCATTTTAAACAACTGCAGCGGTATATAACATATGGGATCAATGGCGTGACCAAAATCAATGTTGTTTCGACCGAATTTGTTTGATTAGCAAACTGAAAATTTGGGTTTGTTTCGCACATCAGCAACCGAACAAGATATGGGAACATTGTTTCTTGGATTTTTGTGTGATGCCATGTTATTTTTTAAGTTGGATCTGGACCATTATTTTGGTAGCCAACATGCATGTTGGGTGACACGAGTTGGTCAATGAATTGGCCCATGAATTGTTTCCAAAACAAACAGGCCCAAATGATTGCAACAACAGAAGCTGACAAAACGCGACATTTACGTTGTTCCAAAATATCACACAAATTCTAAAGCTAAGAATGTTGAATGACCGTATCTGTTCAATCGAAAAAACAACAATTAAATCAAAGTTACCAAAATGCCGCATCCAACATTTTTTTGGTGCAGTATGCAACAATTGATGATGACAACCTGCTCACTACTAATTCATGTCATGACTTTCCAAATTGAAAAATGGACATTGCCATATGACTGCATTAAATGAGGTTTTGGACCTTCCAACCTGGCACGTGATCCTGCATTAAAGCACTGGAAACATGAAGAGATGCTCTACCACTCTACCGCACAGCAAATGTGACAATAAGGGAAAGTAAAGAGTTGATGCATTGCAAGCAGGCAACAGGAGGTCGCCAAACAAAGAAGTGAAGGAAAAGGCAAATGCAAATTACTGTTGTTTGAAGGCAAATGTGTTTTTTCCCTCAGGTTTCACCGTCATTGCTCTAAGGCACGGTCCTTTACAAGTGGTTCGTAATAAATTACATAGGCGGTGAAAACCCGCAGCTGGCCTCGGCATTGCAACCGACTAATAAAGGTCGGTCAAAAAGGGACTGCGCGGGGAAC
>Ga0126342_10019420_pt1 | contig 11549 bp, 9 predicted proteins | sample Cyp1metagenome_FD_92528 | JGI IMG/M metagenome (GOLD analysis project Ga0126342, IMG submission 92528) | Coral microbial communities from Lord Howe Island, Old Settlement Bay, Australia - Cyphastrea 1 metagenome | ecosystem: Host-associated > Invertebrates > Cnidaria > Coral ... | reverse complement strand
TAGTCCTGTGTACTGTCACATTTCATCACCAGATCGCAAAACGAAACAAAGCAACCAAAACACCAAAAACCACCAGACAAAAAAACAGAAACACAAAAACACACAAAACCAAAACCAAACAAACCAAAAAACAACAAACACAACAGAGCAGTGATGTGACAGGTTCCAGTTTATGGGTGAAAAGGGTAAATTCAGGCAAGAGGTGATAGCTTAGTATCATCTCAGTTCATGCATGATGACAGCTTGTGTGCCAGGGTAATAATCCGAAAAGCGATCCACTGAGAATGCTTTCAGGTAAACTTCAAATCATGGCTTCCAAACGTGATATCACGGTTGCCACTCACCGAGAACCGGCACCGGCGCCGCATTGACCCACGTCATAGGTGCTACCGGTCAACATAAGGTGCTCATAGTTGGCCAGTCTGGCTTTTTTTTTTGGACGGCGCCAATTGGCTTTCGCTTGGTCACCACACTGAGGCTTACCTGCGGACCAGCGGGGAATCGAATCACCACCGGTAGTCTATCCGCCACGTCAAGAACGTCGCCCTACCAACTACTCCACAGGGACGCCTCATAGTTGGCCAGTCTGGCAAAGATTCTTGAGATTTAGCCGTTGTATGCCAAATTGGTGGACAGACGCAAGTGGTGGTTCGATTCGCCGCTGGTCCGCGAGTAAAACTCAAGACCGTAGACCAGCCAAAAGGCCAATCGAGAAGCACTTCTTCCAAAAGTGATCCACCAATTTGGCATACAATTTTTTTTGTCCGAGCCCGTTGGTTTCCCTTGATTTAAAGGTCGACGGGTGCCAGGATTGGACCGCCAAGCCATTTTTTAAAAACCCTCTTGAAAACCAGCGCGATCAAAGTTACCCAAAGCGACGGCGAGAGCATGGAAATTAGAACAAAAGCATCAGGGCAGGCTTTGAGGCAGGCCTCAAGGGCCTCAAGGCTTTGGAAATTGGAGAAAAAATGATATCACAAAGAAGGGACCCTTTTTTGATCCTCAATAGGAAAAAGCAGGCGCGGCGCCAGTTCAAGATTCCAGCGAGAGCATAGAAACAGGCACTTCGTGTGCGGATGCTCACAATGGTTTTGCGGATGAGATGGATCATATACATTACATTGTGTTGCATGTCGGGAATTTGATTGGCTGAACTGCATGGGAATCGTAGCAAAACGGGTTATGGAAGTATAAATTCCCGTTGATACGGTGAACATGTGCAGAACCCTGGATTTGCTGCTGAATGGTGGAATAACATCTGGGATGCCATGTTTTTCGTCGTTTTTGGATTTTGCATGGGTTTGGTGATGAACTTGAACTGGATTGGTTGTTTTCGAAAGACACTGGCTGCATGCTTCGCATTTGCAAGTGAATTTGGACGTTTTTGGTGCGCCTTCGTTTTCCTGGATGTGTGTGATCATATTTTTGTTTCACTCGTTTTTCAACAACCAATGGGATCGTTTTCTGAAAAACTCTGCGTTTTGCATTTTTCGGAAGCTGCATGTCTGTACAACAACTTTGTGGACAAAATGGATGTTTTTGGAATTTATCAGAACTTTGTGATGAGTTTGAAGTTGAGAAGGTGAATTCAACACATGTACAACTTAAATGGAATGGACGAGAATTCATTTTTGTTTTTCCCCTGCCATTGCCAAGACGACAAAAGAGACGCAACACAGTGCATGTTGCATGACAAACAGACACGTTGCTTTGCTTCGTTTTCCTGTGTGGAAAAGAATTGAGTGCTTGTGCAGTGACAGCCGTTGTTTTGGGAAGTGTTTTGGTTCAAACACTCGACGTGGTGAGGCCGACCCAACAACGCGTCCGCAAGCGACTCGTGGTTGCAATTAGGTCGTGTTGGATTTTCGCACAAAAGCGACAAAGCAGGCCAAACTAATTAATGAGGGGGGCAAACCACCAACAAACGGAAAACGAACGGAACCAACCACACACAGGGAAGGCAGTGCCGACTTGACCAATCGAGGGACAAGAAGGCACAAACAAAGAATTGAAACAGAAACGAAGAAAGCGATGAAGTCAAAACCATCCAATCGATGAAATAGTTCACAGAGGATTGTCCATACGAAGAGGCCGAGGGCTCCCTAGCAGCAGGCAAACCAATATGCAGCTCAGATCAATTGCTCCGGGGGCACAGGCAAAAAACGTGATGAATATCTGGTGCAGTCCTGACCAATCCAGGGTCAGAAAGGCACCGACAATGAAAAAAGGTAAGACAAGTGAAACGTGGACGATAAAGATGAGTAGTAGTCGCAAATGGTCATGGTAAAGTAGAATTACGCATCTGTGGAACTCCCGGCAGGGGCTGCAGGTTTGCCCGGTGCATAGAGCCGTTTGTCTTCCGTGAGGAGCGTTTGCCACATGTGGTCTAGGACTAGGACAAAGATTGCAGGCGAATCAGTCTCAGCATTAGCAGCGGATTGCAGCAACTGAGGCTTCAAGGCTGCAAAATCGTCAATATCACGCTGAGTTGGCTTCTTTTTGAATGGCCGACTCGGAAAGTTAAGCTTTCTCCATTGTTGTTGGATGGCCGCATTGGACAACCAGACGGGGGGCTTATAGGGAAGAAAATGCGTTCTGCGAGCACAGCAAGATCTACTGCCAGATGCGCAAACATATGGCGGCGCTCTACCTTCTTGTACTGTGCCAGAGCAAATTCATATAAGCTATCCATCAGGTGCCATCCCCAAAGTAGGCTATCGGCTATAGTCGGTTGGCCACTTAGGGGGGCAGACTCTAGCATCCTGCCGCCACCGTTCAGGCGTGATGCCCCCTTCAGAGGGTGTGATGAACTCAAGGACCACGCGTACTGGTCCCATTGGGACAAAGGCAAGAATGACCGCTGGTTGTAAAAGGTTACGACCGTACCCTTCAATGATTGAATTGAGGCTCCCTCGCTCAGCCCATTCTTCATCAATACCAAGGTCAATGCCAGGGGCTTTGTTGTCTGCAAAGCGGACCGCCCGAAGGCACCCAGCTGTACGCCACACTTACTCCAGACCAGGTGCGCGAGATGTCTTGCATCTCCAAGCCTGCAACATGGCAGTCGACCAAGAGGTGTCCTGACAGAGATCTGGCTAGGGATGTTCACAAGATTACTCTGGAGGAGTGTGAGAGGGGGGCCCCTTTACGCTGCGGGAGTTGCCAGAGACTGCAATCCTCACACGGAGATTTGGGCTCAAGCAGTCGAGCACTGTGTCAGATGGCAGCCGCACCTTCAAGACAAGGCCAATAGATTCCATTGATGATTTCTTGGAGTCACTGGTCAATTCAACAAACGCGGCGGATGAGTCCATCCAACCCATGGGCATAGACATGATCCTGGCTGCACTTGCTATGCGCATCAGATGTTGGGGCCCAGAGGAACTCAAAGGAAAGACTATTGACCTGAGAAAGGCCAACAAGAACTTGCCCTTGTCTGGCAGTGCGCTGAACGATGCGCATATTTGCGTGGTGAACACAATGGAGCCACGAGCCTTCCAGGGCCAGGTCCTGCCCTTTGGTGCTCGGGCGGCAGTCATGGGATTTTGCAGAGTGTCTCACGCTCTCTGGCTCATAGGTGTGGTCGTCTTCAAGATGTTTTCTTTGATGATTTCTATCTTGTGTCATCATCTGCTGAAGCCAGACACATCGACTTGGCTCAACAGTTGCTCTTCAGGCTTGTTGGCTGGGAGGTTTCCACTGAAAAGGAGGCTGACTTGGGCCAATAGCAAGGATACTTGGTGTCTAAATTGATTTGGCCAAGTCCCTGCTTGGCAAGTATACCGTTTGCAATGTGGAGTCCAGGGCCAAAGAGCTTGTAACGAGCATTGACAACATCCTTGCTAAGCAGTCGGCTGCAGAGATGCGCGTGCTACGTGGGAAATTAGTCTTTGCAGAATCCCAGATATTTGGTCGAGTTGCGGGCTTGCACATGCAGCAGCTGTCTAGATGCAGTGGGTGATAGCCACAGAGAGTTTCCATTTTCTCAAGGAGCGCGTTGTGCTGGGTGGCCCCAGGACAATCCTGGCAGAGACAGGACGGGTTTTTCACCTGTACACCCGACGCTTGTTACGAAGATGGAAGTGAAGGCTTCGGAGGCGTGCTGTACGATGGTTTTGGCAACCTCATGTCATTCTTTTGAACTCGTGTCGAATCTGACCAAGTTGCCCTCCTCAATCCAAATGGAAAGAAGACCATCATCTTTGAGCTAGAAGCCTTGGCAGTGTTTGTGGCTTGCTTGACATTGCTCCCGACGGAGGGAATCTTCCAAAACGATCGAGTTGTCATATTTGTGGACAACGAAGCTGTTCTTGCCCGCCTCGTGTCTGGCCGTGGTGGTGGAGAAATTGGCAACTTGATTTTTAGTGGTGTAATGAACTGGGAGTGTGAAGCGAATGTGCTGGCGTGGTACGAGAGGGTGCCCAGTTCGGCCAACATAGCAGATGCCCCATCTCGTGGTGATGTTTCTGGTTTAGACCCCTCGCTAGCGATAGATGTGAGAGTCAGTGATGTACTGCAATCTCTTTTGGAGGTGTGTCCCTCTGATGTGAAAGGGGAGGTGCAGAGCGACGAATCCTCCAGTGTGAAAAAGTAGCGATGTGATGCATTGCCATTTGATCAATTGAGTTGCAAGCATCGTGGATAACAAGTATAGAAAAATACATAATAATTTGGGGGCCTCTGATCAACTAATGAACACCTTTCTTTTTGGGCCACACCGGCCACACGCATAAGGTTCAGCGCAGTTCGAGACTAGGGTTCCACATGAGTGTGGCATATCCAAACCTATGTTTTCCGCACATTTGTGGCCTCTGAAGGACATGTTTTCACACAATCTGGCCTCCCTACTGGCATGTTTTTCACATGATTTTCACGTTCAGGCGCTGTGTTTTCCACAGATTTTGGTGCTCTGAAGACATTGTTTTCCATGCAATTCGGCCTGCCTATTCGCATGTCTTCCACATGGTTTTGTTGCGGTTGCGGTCTTCCGCACACCAGAATTCCCAGAGAAATGCGGAAGATTTTGAGGAAAACTTTTGCCAGAAACTTTTGCACTTTTGCGGAAACTTTTGTGGAAACTTTTGCGGAAACTCTTGCGGAAACTCTTGCGGAAACTTTTGCGGAAACTTTTGCGGAACCTCTAACTCTTGCGAAAACTTTTGCGGAAATTTTTGCGGATTTTTTTGCGGAAATTCTCGCGGAAACTGTTGCGGAAACTTTTGCGGAAACTCTTGCGGAAACTTTTGCGGAAACTTTTGCGGAAATTTGTGCGCAAATTTTGCGGAAACATTGTGGGAACATTGTGGAAACCGATAAAATTAATTAGTTGCTGATCATCAATCAACTCTTTATGCAACCATGTTTGGCCCCATCTCATGTCCCCATTAATTTTCCACAATTAAGAATTTGGTTTTCCACGATCAAAAACCTGATTTTCTATGAGTAGGCACGTTTTTCCCCACAATTTAAGGCTTAAGGGTTTTCCACAATGAAAAACGTGGTTTTGCAAAATGAAAAATTGGGTTTTATGTTTTCCACAATTAAGAGTTTGGTTTTCCACAGTCAAAATTGTGGAATATCAACGCTTAAGTGAATGTGGCAACGTATATATGAGAAACAAACGCAAACCTTGGAAACATTTGAAACTTAAAACGTGGCATGAGGGCCCTTTGGAATTATCTTTAAAATATATTTTAAAATAAAAACACCCCTTAAAATGTGGAAAAAAATGACCCCTTAAGGTGTGGAAACACGCGCTTTTAAACGTGGAAAATCTGCCTTGGAAGTGTGGAAAATGAACACTTGTAAGGTAGAAAAGGGATCCCTTAAAGAGCAGAAAAATGTGCTTTTGAACGTGGAAAATCCGCGCTGGAAGTGTGGAAAATGAAGCCTTAAAATGTGGAAAATGGACACCTTAAAGTGTGGAAAAATGCACTTTTTGAACGTGGAAAATCGGTGTTGGAAGTGTGGAAAATGAAGCTTTGAAACGTGGAAAACGGACCCCTAAAGTGTAGAAAAAACAAATTTTCAAACTTGGAAAAAATAGTTGCCCAAGGGCCCCCCAATATATATGCACATGAATTTGGTTTGTTGCCAACAAGACAAAAACACGATAAAACACGTTTAAATTGTGAATCCATTTTTTCCAGATCTTGTTTCCATTGCATTGTTTGTTATAGGATGGTGCGGTGAACCAGTGTCAAATTTGGAATCAGGATTCATTTAACACAAACAAAAACGTGTTTGCACGTTGTCTGACTGTCTGCATTTCAATTTACTATCAGTTCATGATGTTCATGATGTTCATGATGTTCATGATGTTCATGATGTTCATGGATATATGGTGACGGTATCCAGAGTGCTTGCAACAATGCCTTACAATCAGCCCAAATGCCAAAAACATGCATTCACGTTCATATTGCATCAATATAGTTGGTACAATTTTACATGTTCCAATTGTTTTGCATTGAAAACATCAACGCCATGTACTCCATGTGTTTACAGTTGGGAAAATATACAGACAACTCCTACCTTGGTTGATATCGGAGTCAGTGTCAACAGATTCGTCTTAATTTTGTGGATGCGCATGTTTACTTTGTGGAAAATCACGGAAATACCGGTTGCCATGATACCAATACAGATGAAAAATACAATGGTTGCTGTCAGAACAACAATTTGATCCACGCGTTTGCAAAGCCATGTCGTTCGAGTCCAAAATCAAACATTTGGAAGAAACAGTGTCTGCTGGAATTCATGAAGTGTACACAGGCCTAAATCGACCGGACTACGGTGTGCCTCCAAAACTAGGAGGCGATTCACCTGAGCAAATAAATTGGTTGGTAATATTGGTGATGATTGCTGTTTGTGTATCCATCGGTTTGGGAATATATTTTGACAACAAATGCCGTGGAACGATGATGGAAGGCCGTCCAAGGTTTTGGTCTATACTACTTTTGCTGGCAAGCTACTTGCTGTTGATTCCTGGATTGATCAATCCAGTCTTCAGCTTCAGCATTGTCATTAACATCATTGGTCACAGGAAGGTCGTGGAACCAGAAACTGGTCATCCAGTTTGCACGGAGACCACAAATGGTCTTGCTCATTTGCTTTGGAAAACTGGATCCAAAATTGGAGCATTTTTGGTCATTTTGTTCTCGATGGTCATACCAGCAATAGAGCTTGTCATGCTCATACTCGGCGAGGTTTTCCGGTTTGGTTCTGCCAAATGTGCAGAAATTTTTCGGTGGGTTATCATTTGGGTGCAGCATCGGTCGAAATGGGCCTCTCCCGACATGTTTGCCTACATCCTCTTGGTTGATCTTGTTCGTACGCTGGAAGTCGAATCGCTTATTCTCTCGAGGGCAAGGCCAGCAAACAAAATGTGGTACATCCATGTTTTTCTTTGTAGTCCCCAAGTATTCATAATTCATATATATAACGAAAAACTGTTGTTTTGGTCAAAACAAAGGGATGAACTTAAAGTAATGAAACAATTGTTGAGAGGAGCAAATAATTGAATTCGGAAACATAATCTTACAAACACAGACCCACAAAATTTTCTTGTTCACCAGGCTTGAAATTGGTTTTTCGTGCTTCAGCACCTTCGTGGTCACAGCCACGGTCTCGTCATTGGGCATTCCTTTCCCGCAGGTGGGGACAGTGGTAGCATTGCAGGACTTTTTGACATGGAAAATTTTATTCCAGAGTATGCTGCAGTATGCTAGTGGAGTTTAGAGTACAGTTGACAGTGTATGGCCACTCGTGTGCCACACCTCAATGCAACATTTGTCAGATGCGGGTGGTACGGGGTTTTGAAAGATTGGAATCAATTGCCACATTTGCTACTTTGAATCAATTGCTATGCTATTGCTATTCTTGTATATCTTGTGGAGGTGCAATTGGCAGAGGAGCGTCCCACGGCACCAATCCTACTACGTTTATTCGGTCGCAAAGGAATTGCCGCCATTGCAGCATTGTGACATGGGTGCAATGGGTTTTATTATGTTTTATTAGGTTTTAAACATGTTTTGTTTCTTCAAATTCAAATTGTAGATCTTGTTAGATTTTGTTATGTGGGTCTGTGTGGGCTTTGTTTTTTTGGGACCAGGTCCAAGTCCATCCAGGTCAACTATGCTCTTCCTGCCCGTTTTTCTGAAAGGTTTGTATTCTCCGTGTATGTCCTTTCACATTGAAACCAAGCAGCTCTTTCCACCTTACGGCCCTCTACCAGAGGCTGCGAAGCCAGCTATTGATATCTTGGATTTGAAGGACCTACTGAAGTCAGAAACAAGCATCGCCAGCTGCATTCAGGATTACATCGCCAGGCTTCCAGAATGGGAAGCAAACACATTTATTTCACTGGCCCTAATGGTATTCTGCGTTGTGGGCTTCACGTTGGTGGACATGATATTCTTGATGTTTGCAGCAATAGAGTTGGCGTTTGGGTCAGCTTTTCAGAATCCCTTGGCAACGTTGAATGCGAATCTTCGAGGTTATCTTGGACACAGTTGGATAGACATGGCAAGAATTCTTCGAAAACTCTCTATGTTGGACGTTGCAATGGTTGGCGTCTATTTGGTCACAGTATGTATGTCTATGTATGCAAAATATGGCGTTGTAGTGTCCTTGGAGCATGGTATGATGATCTTGCTTGCCTCTGAGATCGTACATTCAATCACCTATTACATCGTGGAGTCAGCTTGGAACCATCAAGAGATTGAAGAGGAGTTGAAAGAAGTTGAAGTCGACAAGTTGACAGATGGAATGGATGGCACACCGCAAAATAGCTGGTCGGCCATAACAGGTTGCTGTTCCAACCGATGGACTTTGTCTCCCGGACCTGCGTCCGCTTTCCCAATGGGTCTACTTTCATAGAAAGGGCCGGTCTCACAGAAATTCTCATGGATCAGAGAGGATCTCTGATCCATGCCCCTTGAAACAAAAAGGCAGTTGATCATGCTCGGAGGCAAATGTGATGATGGTCCATGATGTTTGAACAATTTACCTAGATTTGATGATTTGATTCTTTTGTTGCTATGTTGCTTGACGTTGCGTACTTGCAGTTGTCAGCTTGCTGCTTTCTTTTTTTTTTGCAGTCACGTTTGCATTTGGGTGGCTCGAGAGTTTGCAGATGTCAGCTAGTTGATTGTAAATCAGTCATGGAAGGTATTCACTGATGAGATTAGAGTATATAGAGGGTTGCAAATGTTGCAATTTGCGCTTGCATGATTTTCAGACATTTTTTTTTGCATCGCAGCGAAGTGTGAAGTCGAGAGATTTTGGATCTCCTGCCTTTCCGAATCCTCAATGAATGGCACAGTTTGCATCTAAAGGACCGCAATCCTCAAATTGTTTGGGGTGCTGCTGCTGTGCTTTGAAGAAAGGATTGCGTGTCGTGCAGCGGCAGAATTGCAGCAAATCTGGGACAACAGTTGCCATTGCAGGAGGATACTGCTGTCCGATCTGTAGCCTGCTCCCCAATACGACATAGAACAGCTTGCCAGTGTAAGCATGGTCTGCAAAATGAAGGAACAACAGAAACAACTGAATCTTTGAGCGAGCTACTTGTGCAAGTGGATAAACTGGCCAAACCCAGATAGCCATCATGAAGCCGGAAAAAGAAAGGGACAGAGTGGAAACCAATTTTTGGAGACGCGAAAATACAGCATGTCTCCCTTGCAGGTCAAAGCCTTCTTGGACCATCCGCAAAGTATCACATCAAGGCCTGACTGGATGACTTAACTTAGGCGAATTCGACAAATCGTCTCTGAAAGCGAAGTTGAGAGAATGCCAGTATGTACACAGTGCATCACAGTGCACTGTAGACTCTGCTCCAGCCTCAAAATCTCTCAAGGTCTGTGCTCGTCGACGTCTCAGCTGACTTGATGCACTTGGGCCGAAAAAATGTCACGGATGCACCCCGAGCTGCGCCCAGGACACACTCTCGCCCAACTTGACAGTTGTGCATCTTGTGGTCGACTAGCAGACTGCCAAGATGTGCAAAGTTGAAAATGCAGATTCCTTGCCACATTTTTGCCACATTTTTGCCACCCTTTGCTCTCTTTGCACCTATTTGCAGGTCCGGAAGGATGATCTCGAAGAACATACCAAGAGATGTAGAAGGGCACAATTGTCACAGGACGAAACATTTTGATTCAGGCGATAGAACACCACGGTATGGGCCAAGCAGTAGTCGGAGCCAAATATGAGCCCTCAGGACGGCTTGCATGAAGATTTGAAGAAGGCCTGGCAGGCGCTGAAGCCTCACTGTTTCCCGTGTTGCCTGTCCAGTGGTTTTCAAGTTGCTGCTCTGGACACGTGTGGCAAGGAACGGGCGAAGCTGCTTCGGGTGACTCTGGCGAAAATTGAGGCACTTGAGGGTAGCAGCTCGTATGAGATAAAAAATGATAGAAGCTGGTAGCTGGTAGCAGCTGGTGCACCCAAGAGCTGGGCTTCCACTCGCTCTTCGGGCGTGTCAGTGCCCGGGTGCGTTGTGCAGGCAGGCGAAATTGGCAGCCTGGGGCTCAAACTTGTGAGAAGCTGCGTGGGATGCTGATAGAATCGGTTTCTCTGCAGAAATTCGGGATACAAACCATGTGTGCTCTCCTCCGCAACCAACCCAAGACGGCGGTGGAACCCACTCTTGGAAACATCTTGAGGTCTTGATCCACGTGGTTTCTTTGTTTGCTCAATTTGCGGACAGCAAGGCCCGTTCAAGTTCTATTCATTTGCTTACGGAGCTGGGCGTACTCTTTCTATTATGCAGAACTTGAAGCTACACAGGCTCAGTCTGCTCTAGTTGACCACGAATGGTTGAAAGAAAAAGGCAAAACCGATAAGCGACATCACGAAATCCTCTCGGGAACTCAGCTTGTTGCAGCAACTTCTCAGACTCATGGGTCTCCCACTTGCCCTTCAAAGGTGATCCCCCGCAAACAGGCTTAGGCTACACAACCTTTGACAACTTCGATTATACTTCACAGCCTTCGGCATTCCGCCGGCCCGCCGGCCATCTGGCCTTTGGCCTACAGGCCCAAAGCAGGGGTTGTGTAAAGCTGGCTGGTGTAAAAGGTTGGTTTGTCGAAAAAGTGGTGCATGTAGAAGCTGGGTTATAAAAGGTGGTTGGTGTATGTGGGTTATGTGGGTGTAAAAGGTGGTTTGCGTAAAATGTGGTTTGTGAGAAGAAGAAGAAGAAGAAGAAGAAGAAGAAGAAGAAGAAGAAGAAGAAGAAGGAGAAGAAGAAGAAGGAGAAGAAGAAGAAGAAGGAGAAGAAGAAGAAGAAGGAGGAGGAGAAGAAGAAGAAGGAGAAGAAGAAGAGGAAGAAGAAGAAGAAGAGGAAGAAGAAGAGGAAGAAGAAGAAGAAGAAGAAGGAGAAGAAGAAGAGGAAGAAGAAGAAGAAGAGGAAGAAGAAGAAGAAGAAGAGGAAGAAGAAGAAGAGGAAGAATAAGAAGAAGAGGAAGAAGAAGAAGAAGGAGAAGAAGAAGAAGAAGAAGAGGAAGAAGAAGAAGAAGAAGAGGAAGAAGAAGAAGAAGAGGAAGAAGAAGAAGAAG
>Ga0126342_10019419_pt1 | contig 11549 bp, 3 predicted proteins | sample Cyp1metagenome_FD_92528 | JGI IMG/M metagenome (GOLD analysis project Ga0126342, IMG submission 92528) | Coral microbial communities from Lord Howe Island, Old Settlement Bay, Australia - Cyphastrea 1 metagenome | ecosystem: Host-associated > Invertebrates > Cnidaria > Coral ... | reverse complement strand
TCTATGGTTATCTATCTGGTTGGTGGTTTTTCGCCACCCCTCTGACAAATATGAGTGAGAGTCAGTTGGGATGATGAAATTCCCAACTGAATGGGAAAATAAAATTCATGTTCCAAACCGCCACTTTCTCACTTTCTTGTGCGCGCAACGTCGCTAAGAACGTTACCCGTCTTGGGTGTTCTAGTCCAAACTCGTGAGCACCACCTTATCAACACCGTCGATGTCAAACACAAACGGTAAGGAATCAACTGCCTTTGATTGCCGTCGAAACGCAAAGGGGCAACACGAGTAAAACCAACGATCAATGGCGTCCAACCTAGCAGCTGGCCATGGTACAGCAAAAACTCCTGTGTGCATTTTCACCATATTTGAATGCGGAAGCCCAACCTGAAAAGTGATGGTCTGTCCCAAATGGCGAAGACATTCTTTCAGGATCTTGATAAACCATTTCACACGCAGCTTATAGGAAAAACCCCTCAGAGCTAAAAACGGTACATCAGCACCATTCTTCCAGCCATTGACCTTCACCGGGCCTGGATTGCCCGTTGATGCCATGTAGTCAGCATAAAGTTGCAAATGGGATACCCATTTGATAGGTTCAGTGCTCGTATATAACACATCCCAGAACCAGCTGAGTGTGAGGCAAACTATATCCTTTCCATACCACTTCGCTGCACGGCTAGGGATGGAAAGGGTACCTAGTCCAAGCCAAAGAGGGAGAGGAGCCATTTCTGAACAAAGTGGGGTGGCCTCTCCTGTGCCATCATCCAAACTTTGATCACGCACCACTGCCTGGCTAATAGACAAAAGGACTTGGCGATTGTAAAAGTTTACCAAATTGACATACTCAACTGCAGCAAAATGCCGTGAAAGTAAGTCCCAAAATTCTGGCGGTCTCCTGAAATTGGCAGCAACAGCCTCTCTGTCTGCCAATTGGTTATGGCGGACAATCCACTGCGCTTCTGGGCACGTCACCTTGGAGATATCTTGATGCGCCGCAACTTTACGAACATGGATGTTGGTATTCCGTCCTTGAACCAAGTGCAAAATGCAGTTCCACAAGTCAGCGTGTGCACTACTAGGCTTAATTTGGGATCCATGGAGGAGTCGCCTAAGTCTACACACAACCGAGTGGCAGTCGGACCACAGTGTGACATGAAATGAGCAAGCACGTGCAAATTCAAGGGCCCGCAATATCGCATAGAGCTCAGCTCTGACAGCACTTTGTAGGAGTCCTGGCAGGACTCCACTCTCAACAATATGAGTGTCCTTCAAACCTGTCAAGTCAGGTGACGCCAAAATCACCGCCCAAGCTGCAAAACGCAGGTGCAGCAAGCCTTGATAGAAACAACTCCCATCTGTGAACAAGTGGATCGGCATCTCACTAGGAATGGCTCTCAAGGCAGGTTGAGGCGGCAAAGAGATAAAGTAATGCCACCAGTCAAACATTGTAGATGGGGAAAGGTCCCAACCAAAACATGTGACTGCTTCCGGCAGGTTGCAAACTTCAGTAAGCAGAGATGCAGGGACATCATTTCTGGCCCAAGCAAAATGCTCACACTGCCAAAATCGGTGGTATCTACTATCGCTACACTGACAGTATGGACAAGTATCCTCAGAGCTCTCTTGGCTATACTTTTTACCATCTTGGGTGACATGTGTTCCGTTCAACAGCTTCCGGTAAAGCGCTTGGTCACTGGGATTCTGGGCAAGTAACCACAACCTGGTTGATTGAGGCCAAACCCTGGAAAGTCCTCCAACCCCTATCCTGTGAGCAGCGTTTCCAACCACAATGTGCAGCCATTGCCATTCCATACGCATCTCAAGTTCAGTGCAGGACACATCAAAAATGGAGAAAGGGCCAAACATGTCAACCACTTGGCCCACAGCATTAACATGCCATCCCAGGAATTGAATTCTTGTCAGGAGAGTAGACGTGATGCTGTTGTGAACAGGCATGTCACCATGTGCAAACTGCGCAAGGACATCTTGGACAACATCACGCCTTCCACAATCTTTGACAAACCTGAATGTTTGAAGGATCGACCAATAGTGCGGGTCGGCCGCTGGTCTTTCCACAAGGCCAAGATGCAGGGAGGAGTTACTACCGGCATGGTCCTCGCCTATCCCCTTCATTGCACCTGCTCGGAGCTGCTTGAAGGTGCTCAGGCTCAAAGTGGTGGCTGGTATGGCATGCAGCCCTTTGGGCCATGCCGCGCTCTTTAGGGCACGCACCTTAAAAGCATAACTGCAGGCAGACAAACGCAATCTTGGCCACAAATGCTGAAGGGACTGAATGCGGTCCATCTGGGTACCATTTGTGTGCTTTTTGGACAACTGCATGTGGGCACCAAGACTTTTGCATGACATGGAAATGCTGAAACCCTGTTCACGCAACAAAGCTCTATCTTCCGGCTGAATGGCCCACACATGTGTTTTGCGCCTGTCCAGAACCAAGTCAAGTGCAGCAACCAAATCATCCAACACTTTGGCAGCAGCTTGCATATGGCTGGGGTCACAAACCAACAATTGCCAATCGTCGACATAAGAAATTGGTTGCGTCAGAGGCAGGTAATGTCGAAACCACTCGTGAAAAATGAAATCGACTACCATCATTGCAACACATGAGAGCGCATCGCCTTCTGGAAATCCACAATTTGACCAAACCGCCTCACTAAGGGAATCACGAAGTTGAAAACGTCTCTGCATCTGACTGAGCGCACCAGCCCAACCAATTAGGACTGGCAAAGGGACACCCAAAATGGCACATGCTTCAATGGCAACAACCCTGGGGAGCATGTTAAACGCCTTCTGAAGGTCCACCAGCATACCACATAATCCAAAGGAATTCAGGAGTGCATTTTCAATGGACCATAAAACTTGGGACCAAACCTGCCCTGCAAAGCATTGAGGCCTAGAACCAAAAAGGCCTACAGGCAAATGAGGATCAAGCGCATGCAACATATGTTTGGAATGGAAAGACCCCCAGCACCGATATAGAAGGCTAAACACCGTAATAGGTCTGAAGTCCATTGGGGTCTGCGGTTGTTCCGTTTTGGCTAAGCTGGTTACTCTACCTGCCGTTACTTGAGATGGCCATTCACCAGTAACCTCCGCCCAACTGAACATATCACAGAAATTCTGGAGAGCATTCAACGGGAGTGCTTTCAAATCACGGAGAGTCACTCCATCCAAACCATGTGAGGTAGCAGTTTTCTTTTGAGCAATTGTTTCACGCAAAGAGGCAGGGTCAAGCTGAGGCCATGTCATGGAGACTTGAGGCAACTTGGCTCTGGCAAAGTCCAAGATAGGTTTCCACCTTTCGGCCGGGACATCAGCATGCCGTCCCCATTTTTCCTTCCAAGCATCAATGAAGGCCTGTCCAATGTCAGCTTCAAGACCCTGCCGTTGCAGTTGTGTGACTGAATCTCCCACCTGAATTTGAGCCAAATCTTCCACCCACAAGCAATCGTCTTCAGCATGAATAATATCTACTGGAACACCATTGCAGACAACAGGATGGTCAGGTTGGATATCAAGCGAGCGGTCCAAAACCAGGGCAGAGTCATCAGTTCGGACTTCCTGGACAACAGCTTCACGCGGCCGCAACAGCAAATCAATGCCTCTATCCGGCTGAGTTTTGATGTCCTGAAAGATCATGTTTGGGTTACGTTCTCTACGCAATTTGGCATACGAGCGGGATGACTTCTTGAGCTGGGCTTCAAAATCTCTCACAGCCAATGCAACAGATTCAAAAATTTTGGTAGCCTGGTGCACATCCGGAGGGAACATGGGGATGTGCGACAAAGCTCCATGGACACGAAATTTACATGTTTCCCACCATTGGCAAAATGAAGGCAAAAACCCCTTGGCCCGGATAATGGAACCCCAAACAGCCAGAGCATGCGGGTGATCTGAGCTGTTACCCTGCACAAAATGAACAAACGATTGAAGACGCCGAACCTGCCTAACCCACTGGGCATGCCTGAAGGATGCACACAAAAATTGAGGTTTGAAGTCGCCTCGTCTGCCATTTTTAACTGGTGCCAACTTACCTGCAATCACTGCTTTGGTGGTGGTGGTACATGCTCTACCCAAGCTGTGTTTGGAAGCAGGAAAAGGAAGGGCCTCCACTGCACGTTGCTCAATGTGTTTCCAAACCATTGCATACCGTTCATCCAATGTGCCTGAAGTGTGACGCCAAACATCTGGAGCCACATCCCATTCCTTCGGCCAAACAAAATCGGAGGGCATGGGCCAAATGTATTTCGGGATCGAGCAAGACAACTTCCGAAAAACTCCTTGCAATACCGCGTGGTCTGGCCAAATGTCATGTTCAACACTAGAGCCAATCATGAGTGCTTGGAGTTCAGGTGACAAATACAGGAAGTCTTTCCGTGTTTTACGCTTACAAGTGGCTTGGGGTTGGATTCCCCACCTTTCCCAAGCAACTTCTTGGACATCACGGAAACCAAAATTGTGGAGCAGGTCAAAAACTGGAAGGCTATTTGGAGAAATGTTCCAATCTCCAGCCACAAACCTGGGTCCGGCTGAGAGAGCACAAACTTGCCCAGCAACTGATTGTAAAAGAGCTTCGTTGTGTTGCTTGTGGCACGGGTAAAGATGTCCATCTGGTTCCCCATAGACCACTCCCCCTGTAATCCAGAGGTCATTCACCAAAGTGGCAGCAACTACAGCTCGAGACGAGTCATAAACCTCCTGAGGCCCATGTGTAGGCAAAGCTCGAGTTGGATATTGAGAGAGCAACGCAACCCCTTTCCAATGGCCATGGTGGGTTTGGGATGTCTGAGCCGGAACATGGTTGCCAGTGGTCACATATTTGAATGGACTATCTGCAAAACGCAGGCCAGCTTTGAACTCATGGAAACCCTTTTTGCACAAGTGAGTTTCTGAAACTGCCCAAATGTCTCCATGAGAAAGGTGAGCAGCAATGTAAGGAGCTTTACTGGGCAATCCCGATGGATTGAAAGCACCAAGTACAAAATTGTCATCAGGTGATGGGCCGGGATTGGAAGCTTCACCTAAACGACATCCAAAAAGCAAAATCAAAATTCCCCATAGGGAGCGAAAGTGAGGTCGACCATATGGCTTTCGACGGCACACAGCAATCGAAGGGAACAGCCAAATACATGCAAAGGGGCTCAGGGCACACATCATACCAAAGAAGAAACAAATGGCCAGACAGACCATGAAAGCAATGTGCCCTTGCCCACACCATCATTCAAACTCATCTCGCGGGCGCTTTGAAAGTAGCCCTCGTATTTGTTCCATTTGCTGGGCGAACATTGATTGGATCGCTTGACTTTGATTTTCCATGTGTCCATGCAACTGCTGGCCCTGCGAGTTGATTTGCATTTGCATTGCAGTCAATTGCTGACCCTGTTGAGAGGAAAATTCATGAAATTGTCCTTCGAGGCCTTGCTGCTTTACCATCAACTGCTGGACCTGTCCTTCCAAGAAACTCATGCGCTCTGGCATATCATCTTCCATGGCCGGTGCAGGTAACTTAGCCAGGACTGCATCCTGAACTCGTCGCTCAAGCTGCTGCAGACTTTCAGTGTTGTCCGTGTGAGCCGACGTACTTGGCTTGAAGCCACCCCATGGGTCTTTGGTGGTCCACGGATCTTGATCCATTGCCGTCTTGTCAGCATGTGCACCACACAACGCAAGTGTAGCCGCAGAGGCAACTGGAGCTTGCACTGGGGTCTTACCAATAGGCTCAGGCTTATGACGTGTGATCACCACTTCACCATGAGATGTCGGGATGATTGTGTTCGAGGGAACCTCAACCGCTTGAACAATCCACATAGAGCCTTTGCCTGGCATTGGGATCGAAGGTTGAAGTGGACGACATTCCCATCCAGCCTGCTTCATCGCCTTTCCGATTGCATGTCGGTCAATTCCGAATGGAAAGGGGCCTACCAAAAACAAAGCCCTCTGGCCCTGTGGAAGATATACCGTATCTGGTTTCAGCAACTTGTGAATGACAGATGCCTGAGCAGAGTGAACTCGGACTCCCCTTCTGTCACCAACTCTCGCAATACCGATAATTGCTGGGTTAGTTTGTTTGAGGTGCAAGAGTTCCTGTACATTCATTTTCGGCGACCATACAACAGTGTATTCAGAAAGGATTTCGGTTCCATCTGCAGTACGAGGTTCTCCATAGGCACCAGCTGTGCCGCTCACTCCCAAAAGACCTTCAAGGATCTGCGATGGGACTCGCAAACAGACGGAAAAAATGTCCGCTTTCTCCATTGGTGCAGGTTTGAATCCAATCCGAAGAAACTGCCTCCTCCAGACATCCAAAATGGGTTCCTTGATACCCAAATTTTCAGGGTTGTGCCACATCTCACAAGTGCATCCTGCGTCTTGGCATCTCCGCAGGAGTGGGACAGCATTGACAAGAAACTTGATAGGAGCTTTGCAAAACTCCTCCCAGGAACATGGGATTTCATCACGGTAAACCAGGTATTTCACCGTCACAACATCCAGGGTCTCGAGCTCAACCAGGTCAGCACCTTGATGCTTTTCAATGATCCCTTGGCCAATCTGAACAAGAGTTGCATCGGCAAGGACAGGCTCCTTATCTACTGTGCATCGACAAGGTACCGTGATCAACTTGTGTGGCAACGCAGTGGTAACAAAAACATCTGGCCTGTGCAAAATGGCAAGGGCAAGCGGTTCTGATGACACACACTGAGCAGTTCGGAGGTACGGTTCAGCTTCTGCCAGTGTCATCAGGATGACACCAGAGCTCACTGGTCCAATTTGTTTGACATGGATTTGAGGGATCACACGTCCATGAGCACGAAAGATGCCATCCACCAGCTGTAACTTCCCTGGATCAAGGTCCATGGGTGCCTGGGTCTTACCTGACTGTTTACCTTTTCCTTTGCCACCTGGTTGGGTTGCCTTATTCTCAACAACTTGTGCAAGCTCAGAGGGCAAAACAAACTTGAATTTCTTTTGATTACCCAAGGTTTTCAACTGACGCCACGGTTGGCGTTGTTTCATCGCAGTCAAAAGCTGTTCACTACCAATCACACGGATTGCATCATTTGCGCGGGACTCCGCAAGGTGAGGTGGGACTCCATGCTGCGCAAGTTCAGGAATCAGATCTTTCAACAAAGTTCCATTAGGACCAAAGCCGACACAACCAGTCAAATTGAAACATGATCCGCCAATCAAAAAATCAGTCTTCAACTGGCAATGAAAACTTTCAAGGGTTTCCTGGCATGTGTTGATTTCAAGGAGTCCAAGCAGGCCTGCAATCACATAAATCGAGTGAGCACCACACAACATCTGCGAAGGGCCATCAGCAACCCGGTGGAGGACCACCTCAGAAACCTTGGGAATGGCAGCGAAAATATCCTGCTCAGAATCGCAAGGGACAAACAAACGAACAACATTCGGTGTCCGAACTCCAAGAATCGGGATCCAATGATTCCTGACCAATGCAACTTGGAATAGCCGACTGCTGGTGCCAGCAATGAATTCGTCCAAGTTCGTTTCAAGCGCATGCAAATCTTTCGAAATGTGAATCCTGGGCTGGGCAAAAGTGCAATCAGCTCGGTGGGCAAACCACTGCAGCCTCTTGATATGGAAATCAACCTCAGCAAAATCAAGAGCCACCGTTTGCAGACATTCTGCCTGCGCTTGTTGACTCTGCCACTGGGCACACGGCAGATCCGAGACACTTGAATTGATGTTTGACCACCCAACCATTTTTTGGACTGCTTCCCAATCAAAGGTACTTGGGGCCAGCAGAGAGCTGCTGTTCTCATGGACCTGGTCACCATTGAGCACCTGTGATTTCTAACAAAATGCATCCGAAAAAGATGTCGGCACGCAGGGCATTATAGGGAGTTGCCCTGATTCCCATGTGGACAGGCCATTCCCCCAAATTACTGGTGCAGGGACCTCCAATTTGGAATACAAATCAGCTACAAAAGCAGCTCGCATGTTTGTGTGCAGGACTGAGAGTTCCGGCAAAGACTCAGGCAATCGTGCACCATGCACAACATGTGCCAGAAACATCATTGCAAACGCACCACACATGTCATGGGCAGGCAATCCAGATGGGATGATGTGCAGGGCAAACAAAGAGAAACCCAACTGCTGGCCAATGCATGCACAAACATCACGGAATTTATGAGCATCCACCACTTCATGCGCAAATGTATGGAAAGTTATGCAGTCTCCTCTTGGCACAATCCAAAAAGGGAACCAGTGGTTTTCCAACAAAAAAGCTGTGAGGATTTGCTTTCCCTGTGTCTTAACTTCAGGGTTACGAGCACACCACCTGGCAGAGATAGTTCTCCCAATGGAATCCCAGCAAGTAAAAACCAGTGGCTCGAAGAACAAATACTGAACCAAAGGGACACGGTTTTGGACAGAAAAACTATCCCGATACCGAGAAATGATGTGCAAGATGTGGAATCTGATTTCATCATCAGCAACAGCATTTTGGTGGGTCCCAATGAGGTCAATTCTCTGATCTCGAGTCAAGGAAACTGGGATTTGCACTGTGTCAGCCAAGTTTGATGGTTGGCTACTCCCCTGGGGTGGATCACCTGCAGCCCAAATCCACGGTCGCCTGGTGATGTCACATGATGAGAAAGACTTGACAAATTCACCTCGATACAACAAAAATCTTTGTTCTGTTTCTGCTTGACTGGCCGGCAGTTGAACCTGAAGCAACATGCTGTGCAGGTACGCTATGGCCAGCGTCCCACAGAGGTCAGATGTGAAGAACATGCGGCGATCACGCTGGGTACAAACTGTAACAAAGCCTACCGCCAGTCCAATTCTCTCAATGACTGAGTTCAAAGGAATGTGGTCAATTCCATCAGCATCCCAAACGAACACGTTCAACTGATCCCCCATAGGTTGCATGAAAACTGGTACCCAGTGTGATCCCAACTTGAACACCGTGGCAACAGGCAGAGATTGAGCATGAATAAATCCATGGTCTTTTCCCCAATCTTCACATGAAAAGGCCTGGTCTTTGAGCCATGCAGAAGCAATGAGCGGGTCAATGGTGACCAGGTTCTTCACGGGGTCTTTTGAAAAGTGAACTTGGGCTTCCATGTATTTCTGTGTCAAGGCAAACAAGTGAAATCTGATTTCATCATCGGAAGTGATTGTTCCTTGATTCTGCAGGATGGCAAGTCTGTCTTGGACTTTCAAAAACTGATTTCTCACTGACCACAATTGCTGTGGTGTCACAATGTGCGGTGTTGACAGCATGAAAAATTGTTCACCTTTCAAACCCTTCAACGGCTCAGCATTGAGCCATTCTGGCTGGTCACTCATCTGTGCAATCGTGCATTCTCCAATGTCATAAACGGAAGGCTTTCGGCTGTGCTCAACAATCGGCTGTGTCCATGCAGCAGTAGGTGAAACGTCTGGATCAAGGCAGGTAGACTGGACAGTTTCTGTTGACTTAGTCAGCGAAACTGATGTGACATGTTGCATGACAGGCTGTTCCAAATGCACAAAAATCATCTCACCAACCGAAAGACAATGGGACGGGGACAAAGGGTGACCATTTGATCCTACCAGCTTCGCATGTGCATCAAGCAATTCTTGAACAGTGGAACCAGCGAGAGGGTTCAGTTTCACCGGTGCATGAAAATCATCATCAAAAATCACTGTGCAAAACGCAGCATCAAGGTCAGGGCATGAGTCAGATACCAAATGCGGGCTTGGAAATTCCATCCAAGGCGTTTCAAGCTCTTGCATTTGCTGATCTGCTGCTTCCTGGTCAGGTAACGATTTCTCCAACAGGAGAGGGTTCTCACGGAAAAGGAGATCCAAAATGGCAGCAATGGTCACATGGCCATCAATCTTTGTTGTCCATCGATGTGGGAACATTAATTCTTCCAACGACAAATGGTCAACACCTTTCCAACAATGCAAAAGGGAAGTGAACTTGGCAATACGTGCATCATCCTCTGTCGGAGGCCAAACTTGGTTGCATTTCATGACAAGCCAAGACATGTATGCTTGGAGTTGGGTCTCAGCAGAAAAATCCACTTTGCCATAACGCAACTCATTGAGGCAAGTCAAAATTGCTGCCATGACCCACATCACCTGCAGTGGGCTTGCAAGCTGCCCAACGGCTGATAAGGTCAAACGTGGGTTCAGTCCAAAGTCTAATGTCGGATCCATTCCGTTGAGTGCCTGGGCTTCACAAGGGTGTACATGTCTCATGCGTGAACCATCAATACATTCAGGTGCACTTTGCACAAGCAAACCATACAAGCCTTTTTCCGCCAGTCTGTGAGATGACAGTCCCTGTTGCCGGCATCCGCAAGGGCACGGAAGTACCTGGTTTCCCCATGCGTGCAAAGCACAAGGTGCGGTACCATGTTTGTTCATGACATACTTGGAAAAATCTCCGTTCTGGCCCCCAAAAGCATACTGTTCAGCATCCGTGAGTTGGAGGGCCTTCTCATCATCACTATCCCATGGCAGAATACGTGGAATCAAATGTTCAATAGTTGGAACCACATGCAAACATTCAAGTTCAGGAATATGAACCTCACCAATCAGCGGTGACGTCAAAACCCACCATGACCTGTTACGTTTACAGGGCCAAATTTGATCCAACTTCATCGACCGTTGCATGCATGAAAAACCCGTGACTGTGCAAAAGTAAGCCAATTCAGACTTCACAAATAGGTCATGGGCTGCCGGTGCAACACACTCCAGCACAACGATTTGAGATCGGAGATAAAACGCAGAATGGAGCAGTTTGGTCAAGCAACTTGATCTCGGGTCAGCCGAGCTTTTGCCGTCACCGAGGGACGAAAATGGCTGGCAGCTGAAGCCTCCTGTCAAAGTTCTGGAGCCACAAGCCTCCTTCCACACCTTGCAAATGGTTGACGTGTCACCTACATCACCCAAGACTGTTGGCACATTGGATACCATGGAAAAAAGGCTCAACATTTTTTCATTGTGATCCACGGCTACAGAAGTGTGAAATCCACAGGGAAGAATGCCCTGTGTGAATCCTCCGAATCCACTGCACATGTCTATGACTGACATCAGGGAGTCCCAAGTCACCTCTCTATGTCCCAAAATGCTGCTACATGGAGTCAACGCAACAGAAGGAACAGGGTACTGCGAAATCAGTTTGGCATCCATGATGGAGTAGCTTTCAAATCCTGCTTCCAAAAGTCCCGCCAGAAAAAACTTCTGATTGGATGGAAATGCAGTCATGATGTGTCGATCGTGTTCAAAGTCAAATACCAGCATAGAACAAACCAGAGAAATTTTGGAACCTTGGTCCAGCAAGCTCCAGTCCATAGGGTACGAGCGCGCCATGGCAAATGAGTGTTCACACCTGCCCACGTTTGGCCTGCCCGGCCGAACCCTCTGGGAGGCTTGGGCCTCTCGGCTGTTCCAAACCGCCAACCAGACTATGTTTTGGCAACACAAATGTTTGTGGAAGGCTCAGCCGAACTTCTTTCTGGGAAACCCCAAGCTCCATTTGAGAATGAGATTCCCAGTTCATGGCTTAT
>Ga0126342_10019418_pt1 | contig 11550 bp, 10 predicted proteins | sample Cyp1metagenome_FD_92528 | JGI IMG/M metagenome (GOLD analysis project Ga0126342, IMG submission 92528) | Coral microbial communities from Lord Howe Island, Old Settlement Bay, Australia - Cyphastrea 1 metagenome | ecosystem: Host-associated > Invertebrates > Cnidaria > Coral ... | reverse complement strand
TTTCCTTTTCCCCCTTCCTCATTCCCCATGGGTGGGCCCCTGGCCGGCTGTTGGGCGTAAGCCCTTAAATATATAGTCGTGAATTCATTGGCAAACTGTTGCTCACAAAAATCAAATACTCTCATCTCATCTCATCTCTCTCCCTCTCTCTCTCTGTCTCTCTCTCTCTCTCTCTCTCTCTCTCTCTCGCCCCTCCGTTGATCCGTCCACCCATTCCATCACTCATCTGGCCGTCTATCCACCAACCAACTAACTAACCATCCATCGTTGCCGGTCCGTCGGCCCCTGTATTTCATGTTGCGCCTGTGTCCGCGTGCATGTGTCAATGTACAGGGATCTCGGATGAGTCCCAGTCTCGGGACTCTTGGCGTTTTGGCGTTTGTCGCTGAATTTTTGCTGCAGGGAAAAAACTGTTCATGTTGGTGCCGGTTCCCTTTGGCACTGATGTGAGCCCCAGAAAAGAGCAATTGTAACTCGGCTTTTGGTTGTGTAGGGTGCTTACTACCGGAAGATGCTTCTATTCTAATTGATCGTGTCCATGCCAATTTGATCCACTTTCTGCATCCTGGGTGCTCAATGTATGTTGTCCTTTGGTGAATGTTTTTTGGGTGGCTGCTCTGATTGCCTTCTTCTAGAGTCAGTTCCAGAGCGCTCAGAGCAAATCATTGTGCTTTGCCTTCCTTATTTTCTTTTCCTTCGCTCGCGTCAAGGGCAGAAAAACACTTATGGATGTTCTTCTCTGGCAGGCTTGTGACACAAAGCACTGACACCAGTGAGAACCGGACCAGCAGTATGGCATGTCTCTGTCTGTGGCTGGTTGGGGGGTTGTTTGATGTGCTGGTATTGGTTGACTTCGGGAGGCTTGGTTAGTTTTGTTCTAGCGAGGTAGGCAAGGCTGAGGAAGTTGTCAACCCCATCGACATTTGCAACTTCTCGATGTTTCGTAGGACTTGGGACTCGAGTGGTGGGCTCACAGCGCACACAAAATAAGAATGCCAAATTCCACAGGGTGGCACAATAGTCCTGCACTGTGTTGGGTTGAAGCCCATCAAGCAAAGTGATCTGTAGCGAGCTTTGGCTAACCTTGGTTCTTCTTCCAATCAGGCACTGAAACTGTGAGAAAAAAGAAGTGTTGCAGCTAATCTTCCCCATCCCTTCAGAACAAGAAAACAAATCAGGCACCAGGCAGAAACGGCAAAGGTTGTGCGAAAGTCAAGCGAAGGTATTGCGATGTCTGCCTGAGATTCACACGCAGACATGCAAATCAAACTCTTGGCGCACATTATAACTCTACCTGCTTGTTTATGATGTGAGTGGAAATGTTCTATTTCACTGCCTAGTTTGTAGGGCCTCCGTTTGACCTACTGCCAGGTCAGAAATGTTCCGCTTCCAGGAGTGACGCTTGTCTGAAGAAAAAGTTGGACTGGAAAATGCCAAAAGAATGTGTATGTATACACAAATGACATAAAACTCACATATCTTACATGTCGTGATAGTTCGACAATCATGACAAGCTGACCTTGCACCAGCTCGTGGCATAGGCTGGCCAATTGCAATTTGTAGCATCCCCTGCCAAAAGCTTCGAATCCCATTAATTGATTTGCAGCGAGCATGCGTAGTTAGCTTTTCGTCAACGGTCTATCTGCCTGTTTGCTTTCACCCATCCACGTGCATGAGTTTATCTCCCTATCTATGCATGTACCTGTTTTCCGTTGGGCTCTACGTAAGCATCTACCTTTCTGTTCATTATCTTTCATCTACCAGTGACCTGTTGTTCCATGTTCTCAAATTATATGGGAAAGGATCCTGTGGAAGTGTAGAATCCTTCCCTGGCGAAATTCCTGACTAAGGCTTCAATTGCTGGCCTCCCGGCATCTTGCACCAGTGGAAGGTACCATCTTCAAAGATGTTTAGACAACAAAGTCTGAGCGATTGGAGTGTTGAGCATGGGTGCTATTTGTTGTTCGCCTCTGATGCTGGACCAAAAACAAAACTTCAATCAGATTAAGCCATGCTCAGATTACTTTGCCAGTGTCTGTGATGATTGCCCGGCAAGGTGATCTAGCTCAATGACTGGAACCCTTCAAATGGACATTTAACGGACCATGGGCCAAAAAATGATGAGAGCATCTCAAGTGCCATCGCACTTCTCAAAGGTTGCTCCCGATGCGGTGCGTGGCCGCGACCCTGTTAAATCGCATGCCTTCACTTCCTTCATCCAAGCTTTTTCAGCGACAATGCACTAGTGCTAGTGGCCACATTTGGACCCTCCAACCATTTCTTTGGGCAGAAAAAGATGCCTCGTGTCAAAGACTTGCACTTTTGGGTGCGTGGAAACATGCCTCTGGATGACACACCAAAGACGTGCTTTCTGTACAGAGGCCTGCCTTGCAGCACATTTCAGCTAGCAATGGCCTGCCCTGGCATGAAACATATTGCATGGTATTGCAACGTATTGCGGCATGGAGTTGGAAGGCACCTCCTCGACAAGGGGATGTGGCAACACCCAATCTCCGAATTTTGTTGTGGATCCCAGTCTGCAAAGCTCATGTATTCATTGTATGCATGTGGAATGCCAAGAATGCCAAGAGAAAAGGAACACAGAAGTAATCTGTGCGAGTGTGCGAGCGTGCGGGTGGATACAGCAAGCATGATGCCGTGACAAGTGTCACAACGTTCAATAAAGAAGAGCATATTAGACAGCTGGATTTGCGGCACATACATGTCAGTCCCTCAGCATTAGAATGCGGAAGAAGACCCAGCTTTTTATTCTACAGTGGCATGGCATAGTCAAAACACCAAGTGTAAATGTAGCAAAGCAGCCAGTGGCCGTTGGCATCATATATTCATATCATGCGGCATGCGCCCCATCTCACTTCAAATTGAATATTAGGTATGTATGTATGTATGTATGTATGTATGTATGTATGTATGTATGTCTGTGTGTGTGTATGTGTGTATCTATGTATGTATGTATGTATGTATGTATGTATGTATGTATGTATGTATGTATGTATGTATGTATGTGTGTGTGTGTCTGTCTGTCTGTCTGTCTGTCTGTCTGTCTGTATGTATGTATGTATGTATGTATGTATGTATGTATGTATGTATGTATGCATGCATGCATGTATATATATATGATTATATATGCACACAAACAGCCACTAGCGACACATGAGTCTCTTGCCTCAACACCCCCCCCATGCACTGTTCAAGTGCGAGTACTCAAACGTATCAACATTGAGATGAACAGCTTAGAGGTTCTTGGACAGTCAGCTTTGAGCAGCCTCACTGCTCTTCCAGAAAATCTGCTTCCCTCTGCGGTTCCTGCACCAATCGGTACAGATCTGTCTGTTCAAGTTCAAATCTTAATGCAGTGCCTATCAAATGTGTTCACGTGAGTCACATAATTATATACACATGTATAATATGTATCTGTAGAATCCATAGGTCGTCAAAGCAATGTCTCTATTCAAAGCCTTCCCTCTGAAGCCTTGCTCCGTCCTGGATGCCAACATACAGCCATACAGACAAGATCCCACCGAGTCGTCCGATGATTTTGCACTCGATGGTGTAGAACACATCCTCGAACCGGGACAGGGGACAGGGGTCACAGCAACATGGACCAAAATGGACCAAAATGGACCAAACACCTGTTTACTGACTGCACATCTGTTTACAATCCTGTTTCATCCTGTTTCCAATCCACGGTATCGCCACTAAGCTGAAGCATGCCGAAGCCCCTTCCTCCTCGTCGGTATCTATGATTTGCTTGTACCTCAGCTCCCCATTCACTTCCATGGTGTCTCATGATGCCTCATGATACCAATGACTGAGTCAAGCGTACAAGTTCCTGCCACTGAAGCATCCAAGCATCTGTTTGATCTGCATGAGGTATTGTCGAATGCTTTCCTGATCTGACGTACAGAAGTGGACGGGGAAGCCTTTGAACTTCTTGCCACGCTTGATTGGGAAGCTGTCCTGGACAGGTTGGCCACCAGAGCACGACCAACTCTGCAACTCTGCGTTCATGATATGTCCTAGCCTTTGTCCGAATCGGACGCGGCAAACATTTGCAATGTGCAACACCATTCGAGGCATGCCTGTTGTTCCCTGGTGTTTGTACAACAAAGCTTGCCATGTGAGTTCATGATTCCAATTTTCATTTTGTGCCTCCTTGACTCTTTGCTTTTTCAACACCACCTCCCCTCTTCCCGACCACGCTCCCAGGAGGTTTCCATGGCTATTGCTTTTTTTCCCTTACCTTGGCAAACCCTTGCCGAAACAATGCAAATCACCAGTCCGTCCTCCTTTTTCTGAAACTCGGCGTGCAGCTTTTCCAAAGTTCTCCAATGATGTTCCTGCTCTTTGACATAGTCCTTCCCAAGGCAGTGGTCTCTCAAGAACACTCCGATTGTGAGATACTGAGAACTAGCAAGGATGATGCTTGCCCACCTTGCGGCTGTCAAAGAAGGGAGAACCGTGACGATTCCAAATACGGAGTTTAAGGATGTCGCCTCACAAAATGTAGCCAGCAAAGGTGTCTTGTGCAGCTCCAAAACTCAAGATAGAGGCGGCAACCAAATAGTGGCCGACGCCAAAACTCTGAGGTGCCAACCCACAAAGCGATGAAACCTCAGCCGGTGAGCCGGTGACCCAAGCAAGCCCTTTGGCATCCTTTGGCCCTTCAGAATTATGTCAAAGCATTTCAATGCATCTCAAAACTATTGTCATCTGGCACTCTGTTCGAGACATCTTGGATATACTGGCATGGATTGATCTGAGATTCTTTTGCTGGTCAGTCATTTGATCTCGAGGCATGTCCCGCGGAAGCGCGTTGTACTCTGAGAGCACCCTGCACAAGGCATTCAACTAGCGGACTAGCGACGTTTGTGCAGGAAGTGAACTTGCGGAATGAAACTAAAAAAACAAGTCAGATGCTTGACTTTGCAAAATTGTTTCATCTTGCAGCCTCTGCGCTGTGGGGCTGTCTGGATCGATCTGCCGCCAGAGTTCATGAAGGTCAAGGAAGATTCGAAGTTGCTGCATTAGCTCCTTTCAGGTTCAAAAGGATCACGCAGGGCGCTTGCAGGGCGCTTGCAGGGCGCTTGCAGGGCACGCAGATCACGCAGAGCTGAGGGACGCAACCTTTCATCCAAGCCGTCTTGGCTGTTCGCTATGGAATAGCAGTTTTGCCCCGGAACGAATTCCAGTTTAAAGGCATACCCGAAATATAGTTCAAATGGTCTGACAATCACAAGACAACTGAAATGACTAAAGCATCTTCTGAATATAACATTCTAGAGGACATGGAGGCAGGTCTATGCTTCAACTGGAGCAAAAGACTATATGGACTTGGCAGAAGTATTCTCGAAACATGATTGCACATGATCAAAAAGCATGCTACCTGCACAAATGGGCTATATAATTATATAATTATGGCTTGTTTGGCAATGCTTGCAGACTACCAGGGTTTTGCCTGGTTTGTACTGCATCAGCTGCAGGCCTAATGTTCGTCGGACCCTTGGAAATATGTTGCGCAGAATCTGGAATGGGATTCCTCGTTGGCACGTATCTGTGCAGGGACCTATCAACATAGACAGTGCATCCAATGAATGCAAACTGTCTCTATTATTTACCTGTGCGACTGCACAGCAGATCCAACATAAGCATGTGATCATAGCCTGTGATTACGACCAGCGGAGCATTTTAACAAGTGCCCCAATCAATGTGACTACCTGAGAGCCAGTCACCTTGGCTGAGCTTTGACATCCTGTAATTCCCTTTCGACTTTCGAATGCTTCTGAGGTTCTTTGCAATCGCGCTCTGACTTTACTTCAACAGGGTGACCCACACCCCACTCCCACCGTTGCACGCATTGGATTCCGTTAGATGTCTTTACATGACAAAGGTGGGCGAGCTTCGGATCTCTGCTCCAGGAAAGTATGGGAGCTGGCAATCGCCACACCAGCATCCACTCCAATGATTTCAAGTCTGGATATCCATCTTATATGCATTCAAAACTGCAAAGACTTGGCAGCTCTTTCCTCTGTAAGGTGCATGCCCGGTATCTCAAAGCGAGAATAGGCATCTTCAAGTCCAATTAATTCAATTGCGAAGGTTTGAGATGATTGTATCATATTGTATCAACATGAATGTTTCTGGATTTGTGGAGGTGCGTATCCATGCGACACTTTCCGTTTTTCATGTGCATTGCACTTCTCGGCAACTTGCTGTGCTTCTCCAAGGTGTGACAAAGTGTCTACAATGAACAAGGCTCTCACCATGCACAGGTGACAGCAAAGAGTGACAACAAGGCCGAAACATACCGAAAATGTTCATAATGTTTACATTTTGAAAATATAATATATATATTACATTATTAAAATAATTATAAACTTTAAACACATCTGAAGATAGATCAGATAGTCGTTCCAGTCCTCGTTGTGGTCGAACATGGTGTCCATCCCTTTTTTGCCCCTGTAGAGCTGAAGGTTCTGCATCATCTCTGTGCCTTGGGAGATCCAAGTGATAACCAGACACTTATTTTTCCATCAAGATAGCCAGGACGGTCAGGACGTGCATATACGTTTACATTGTTTACATATACATATGATGTGTGTGTTTGGTCCATACTATACATGTCCTAAACCGTTGCTGACATTTGGTCACAACCCCTCTTCACTGCCGAAGTGTTGCTTTCAGCACTGCGATGATGGATCAAAAAAAAACATTCCCCAGACTCGGGCTGTCCAGATTCAAATCGCACACGCATAGTCGAAATTTCTCACCCGTACAAATTACTTCAGCAGCCTTGAGGGTGGCAGAGCAACATTCTCGATCTAATAGCTTGAGCATGTTTGAGCACTATCTTCATGACTAGGCAATTTTAATTTCTATCCATTTTAATTTCTAGTGACAAAAGGCCAAGCACTGCCCCATCTCCACTTTTAAAAGCAGGGTGCGCAAATCCTCCTGGAGTTCATCGATGATTGAAGGTTTGAGCTCAGGCTGTACGGACACGTTCGGGCAAATGGCTTGGAAGTGCAGTTTCCTTGCATCTCACAATCTGAAAGGATGAAGCAACCATTTAGAAACAAACATAATTCTGAAAAATTGTGAAAAATTGACAGGTGAACAGATTGAAATCAGCATCTGTTCATCTTCAGAACTTAGAAATCTCTCCCATGCTGGATTCTCGGGGTTTTCTTCCGCATCGTCCAGATCCTCGAGTGCAGAACAAAACGACATGATAGCCACATCTTGTCAAAAATACAAACTCTCAAATACTGTTGGAAATGACAGCGCAGCATAGGCACATAGGATATGCATGCTGGATGGTGATTTTGCCGGTTGGCCCAGGTGTTCTTGTCGTTGAAGACCACCTGTAAAAATGGTTTTCGAACTGGTGTGATGGGGATGTCAGCATGCGACCACAGCAAATGTTATCTAAAGAGGCTGAAAGTATTGGGATCGCGAATGACCGCAATCGCTGCCCGTTGGCAAAATCATCCAGAATGTGACCCTTTGCGTTGTTTCCCTGGAAAAAGGTTTGCTGGCTGCCTTGCATGCTGCAAGAGAAATATCGGCTGAAAAATGTCCCAACGCATTTCAATAAATTTCACATGACAGCAAGGTCCTGCGAATTTGTTTGTTTTTTTCATTTCAGGAGCGCATATAGTGTACTAGGGTTGTTTCTCATGAGTACAAGAGTAAGCATTGTATATCTTGTGATATCTTGTGGTTCATTTCTGTGAAATTCAGTTGAGAGATGTTGAGAGCCTCGATTGAGTCGTACGGCAGCCATGTTACCAGCTGCTCTTCCTGGACCCACAGTGCTCAAGGCCACGGCCATGACACAGGGCCACAGGGTGCCAAAGTTTGCCGAAACAGAACTGTGAACCCAAGGCCCCACCGGCCCCACTGTCCGTGTCCTGCAACATTTTCCTCTTTGGAGCAATCGGGAGGCCCTGCGCCAACTTGCCACCAGGACAGGCACCATGAACTAAACAATGTCGCATAGGTATGTACATGTTCAAGAATTTATGAAAATGCGAATGGAATATGTTTTATGAAGAAATTATATAAAAATTTATGCACGTAAATACATATACCCACATATGAATAGGAATGTAAATAGATACACGTGCGCGAATACATATTATATATATATAACATATATGTATGGTTGTACATATGTACATACGCGTGTGTGGGCAACGCGTGTGTATGCACAATTTGCGCACATTCATTTTACCTCTCCCTATGTACAGGCATGGATACATCACATATCTGCATACACACTCGACCAAGTGCAAGAAGAAATTATATAGTAACTGTTGCGCGCTGTGACCCTTTGTGCACTTGTGATATTAGGATATGTTTGGATATGTTTGGAAGGATTCCTCTAGTGACTAGTGTTGTCCCATCTCCGGACAACGAAATTTCGGAGTATGCAGTGAAATACTAACTCAACGCAAGCTCTGTTGTTCATCAAGATCTCTTGATTCATTGATTGCAGCTGTTGGGCCTCTCGTTGTTCTATGAGCTCTCGCTTCAAACGCTCTCGACCTGGTTCCTCATCTTTCTTCTTCGCCTTGTCGGATCTCGTTTTCGGCTTTGGCCTCACAGCCGGGGCCAGAAGTTGGACCGCAAACACCTTGGAACACTTTGGCTTCTAAAAGAAATCTAAAAGAAACTGTAGCAATTTGTAGCAATTGACTAGTTCATGTCTGTTTCTATGCACGGCTACAGCGGATTACACTGTGAGCCCAGCATGCGCCCCACTGTAGGCAAACTCTCCATGTCTTCTAGGTGCACACGGGAATCTTCGGCTTCTCCTCAGTGCAAACACCAAAGATCTGCAGCAGGAGGATCAAATGTCCAAGCAGCAAAGACCTGTTGTGACTAACCGCACGAGCCTTCCCACTGCTGCCTTTCCAACTCTGCATCTTCATCCTGTTCTTCCTCTTCTTTCTCTTCCTTCCAGAAGTTTCGCCGCAAAAACGATGCAAAGATTTTTCAACCGTTTGAAAGGGACAAAAGGCCAGTGGCAACGCTCTGACGCAGTGTTTGCTTGGTTTACCTTCAAATTTGCTAAACCAGTAACCAGGCACTCCTGCGCACTACAAGTATCTTAGGCTTCAGGCCCACTATTGCCTCAGTCACTACAATTCGTTCGAGCCTTGACTGCAACTTGGTCGGTTTTCCGTCTTTTTACCTTTCTCGGATCGTATCGGTTGGGCAGGTGGAAGATCTGTCTGCTGCAGGGCTCCCAAAAGGTGACCCATCCTTTCTCACGAGTCATGACCCACGTGTGTTCAATGAGCTGATCTGATTTCTCAATGGTTGCAATCGGATCTTTGGAGTACACGGTTCCTTTCACCACGTATGCGTCTTCCTTACATCCCAGGAGCAACGAGCACAATAGCACCGAATGATCTTGTGGAGCACCCTTCCGTCTGGCAAGAACGTATTCGGGGTCTTTCCAGCCATCTTGCGGAATCAAGCCCATGCGGGCTTGGCGCTGAGAAATCTCAAACGACAGGCAGTGAACCCACTCGAGTAGCTTGGCCGGAAAGCTCCATTCCTCTGGGATGATGATTGGTGACACAAATGCCATCAATGGAGTTTCCACCCTGGTGAGTGGATGCAATCCAATGCAGGGGAAACGCCGCAAAGAATCGGCAGTTTGCATCATGTTTTCCTCTTTTGGTTTCTTGGCACCGATAGAATCCGGAAATGGCAACGCGTAGTCTTCCGCCTTTTGCAGATTCCTGGAGTTCCACTCCTCGCCTTTCTTTGCCCATACCGACTCCGTATCGGCCTCTTGCACTTCATCTTCGAATCTCAACGTCTCAGCCCAGTCCGGGTAGAAGTATGCTTCAAAATGAATTAAAGCAGCATCTTTGTTCGCGAGAGCTGACTGGCCAAGAGCTGTCTTGCTACCGTCATACACTCGCACCGATCTTGGCTCCTCATACCATTGATTGTGTTTTTCCTGCTTCTCCTCAAGCTCATTCTCGTCGTCTTCATCGCGCTTCTCAGCCCGCAAAGCTCCCAGCAAAGTTCTTTTTTGGGTGGCACGGACATTCAAAATATCACCCAAAGTCACTTGGCACCCACCCAAGCAGTCTGCAGATGTAACATCATCGTCCCAAACTTGTATTTGGATATGTCCCTTGCTTGTAAGCTCATACTTCAGAATGCTGTCTTGGTACTTCTTTTCAGCCTGCACGTGCAAAGACGGGAGGAGCAAAGTCTCTGAGGGGCAACAGTGAAAGATAGTGAAAGATTTGGCCCCATTGGTTGAGTCTGTCAGGCAAGTTCCCTTGGCACCCTGTCATCAAGCCAGTACGCAACAGACTTGGTCCAATAAACTCAGCGCCTTTGAACCCATACGCATTTCCGGAAAAACAACCTCGACAAAGTGAAGGATGTGCAAAAAGAATCAAAAAGATGCACTGATACTGTAGAGAGAATAGGTAAGAATAGTCTAAAACACATCTAGGCTGAGAGATGCTGAGGGCAACTGGTCTAAAAGGTCGACATGCTTAGCCAAGGCGCTCGTACAGGGAAATAGAAACTCTGATTGAACACGGGGCGCAAAGATTGCTTGACAATTGGAGAAAGCATCACCATGTTGTCCCAGGTGCACCGCAAATATGGATCCTGTGCAGAGGATTGCACTGAAGTCATCCAAAAGCTCGAGTGTAGGATTGGAAGTACAAACGCTTCAACCACTGCGCAATTTCTCTTCAGAATGCCAGCTTTGGGGTTCTTGCAAGAAATCAGTTTGCTCACTGTGCATTTGTTTTTTTCGCTAAATCTCTGCGTGTTTTGCCATTGTTCCAAACTGTTCACTGGATAAACCTGATCATATCTGACAATATATGAATTTTACCGATACCTGTTAGTATCGGATAGTATCTGTAATATCTATTAAAAATTAATATCTTACAATATCTTCTAACATCTGATAGCGGAATCGGAACTGAAAGCGAGTGGAATGGAACAGAGCGGAAGAGCTTACCAAAATGTGTCAAGCGTCTGAGCTGCCAGTGTCAAAGTCTGCCACTGGAAGGCCTTCGCATTTTTTCACACCTTAAATCACAGCCGCCAGGCTGGCCATGTGCCGTCATAAACCGCCATTGGCCATAGACCGATTAAATCCACGAAGCTATACGAAGTCCGTCTCCCAACGCGTCCCAACCTCACACTGCAGCCCGGAAGCGGACCACCAAATAGCGCTCGTACCGGTTCAGATGCGAAACCTGCAAGATGGGTTCGTCGCAAGAACACGGCAATTTGAGCCACCTCTTTAAACCCACAAATCAATGGACATCCCAACGCATCCCAATGCACAATAGCAACTTGTAGCAAGAAGACATGTACCCTCCAACCGGACGTTGCTCCACACCTCAAGAGAATCATCATCATCATCATCATCATCATCATCATCATCATCATCATCATCATCATCATCATCATCATCATCATCATCATCATCATCATCATCATCATCATCATCATCATCATCATCATCATCAT
>Ga0126342_10019417_pt1 | contig 11550 bp, 11 predicted proteins | sample Cyp1metagenome_FD_92528 | JGI IMG/M metagenome (GOLD analysis project Ga0126342, IMG submission 92528) | Coral microbial communities from Lord Howe Island, Old Settlement Bay, Australia - Cyphastrea 1 metagenome | ecosystem: Host-associated > Invertebrates > Cnidaria > Coral ... | reverse complement strand
TTAAAATTTCCTAGTACCTTTGTTGTTTTTCCCATAGGAATTTCAAATGTTATGCCGTTTTTGTTTTTCCCATAGGAATTTCGGGTGTTTTGACCTTGTTTGTTTAATAGTCCCTAGTACCTTAGTTATTTTCCCCATAGGAATTACGGTAATTTGCAACATCATTTGTTTGTGAATGGGAAACCTCTACGCTGCAACGCCTGGGCAAAACCCAGGCGTTGCGCGTATATATATATAACATATATATATATAATTATATAAATATATATATATCATATATAATATGATGTATATATTTAATTTGATGTATATATCATATGATGTATATATATATAGATAAACAATACATGTCTTATGCATGTGAAACTAGATTATGTATAATGAATATATATATAGTATCTATATCTAGATAGAGAAATACATATCGTGCAAATGTCCATATTGTACCTATGGTGTAGAAAACAACTATACAACACAAATCTAGGATGGAGGGGAGCATCACCAAAACAAGTGGGATGCAATTGGCAACATACGCATATGCATCGTGTATGTATGTAACACATCTATGTATATATATATATATATACGATTACATACGTATTTATATGTAGATTATGTACCTGAACGAACTTTGGACATTGAATGACCTGATTAGAAAAAACAAATCTGTTTTTTGGATCAAGAGCTTGGCCAAAGGAGACCCAACTCTAGGGCAAACTAAGATAGATGTGGAGAAACCATGAAAAATCACAATTTGTAGATTGTAGATCATTTTCGAGGAAAACCATTGGTTTTCCATATCTATAATTGTTTACCCTCGTGTAACCAGGTAACCGCAATTTCTTCGACCGTCAAAAATGAGCATGGGATACAAATTACAGGTGGTTAGATCACCACTCTAAACCCCTCCAAATACTGGTGAGCATTGGAATATATTGGAATTTTCGAAGTCTTTGGTAGGCCCCTTTTTGTCATCTCTCTTACTGACCATCCCATGATTTACAGTGCCTTTTGTCTAACGCTTCGTCCTACTTAGCAAGACAATATGGCTGGCAAGAACTAGAGTAGCCAGGGCCAGAAATTTCTGCAAGGGTTCAAAGTCTTGACCCTTGGGCGGGGTGAAACGCCAACAAAATAAAAAACATAGACCGGACAAACGTTTAGGCCCTTAAATCAGTCATCCCTGAAACTCTGAAAATCATTTATCACCCATCCAGTCTGTCGCAAACATCCGTGGCTGTTTTTTGCCACCGTGCTTTGTCCAAGATTGGAGTATCGATGGCCAGTGATTTTCGGATGTCGCGCTTGGTGTGATTTGACGATGTAAAGTCCAAGAGTCTGGATGAAAGGAGAATATCTACCTACCTATCTGTGGTATTGTATGGTATGTATGTATGTAACTATCGTTGTTCCTAGTTGTTTGTGTTGCTATCTTTTCTCTATCTAATTTATTTTCCTTTCTTCTTCAGTCTGTTGTGTTCTACTTCCTTGAACTAGCTGCAGGAGATCTCAGAGTTTGGGGGCGCCAATCCTGCAGGCTTCGCCTGCCTCAAGCTTGATCCAGGTTTATAGATCATGATCAGCCCCACTATTCACCAATATATTAAGATATATTGACAATTGACTAATACATATATATATATATATATATAATCCTTGAACTAATGATCAACCAAAGTTAAACGATCAACATCTTTCAATTCTACTCCATACTTCTTTAGTGTTTAAACCGATCCCGCAAAAAAATGTAAGATTGGCAACTGATAGCTCATTAATCAAACATTGGCAATCAAATGGGTTAAATGGGTCAAACATTGGTAATTGAATAACTCATAGATTTTCCTGATTTTTTTCAAATCATGGGATACAGTCATAGATTACTACAATTTATAAATCTAAAGCAGTGTAAAACATAGTCTCTTAAAGTGTTTAAACCACTGACTGTACAAAAAAGAGGATAAATGATGGATAACATCATAATATATATATATAATATCATTCAGAAACCTCATTGCTAGTAATTTTTAGATACTTTTAGCAAAGATGTTCCAAGGAGCCATAGACGTGCGTCTCTCCAGCGCGGTGTTCGTATTCCAATGTCCAGCCAGGGAAACGGGACCTCAGAAACGACAGTTACCCATAGGATCCATGTATGCTATATGTGGTAACATTTAGCATCAACATACCCCCAATGTTAGCATATATACCATGCATGGATCCTATGGGTTGTGGTGTATTATAGGAAGGCCGTATTGAAAAGAGCAAGTGTATATATTTTTGTTGGGTAGGGGAAGCTTCAAGGGTGGAGCCGGGAACATTGAAAAAGAGAGCCGGGAACATTGAAAAAGAGTGACTTCAAGTGTGCAACGGTAGGCAGAGAAAGGGTGAATAATAAAGATAATAAAGATAACAATAATAATGATAATGATAATGATAATAACAATATTATTAAATATACATATATATATATAATAACAATGGTTAATACCTGAAGTCCTCAGAATAGTTCCTGATGCTGGGATTTTGAAGTTCCTTTTGGTGCTCTGAATCAGTTCATGGATAGCTCCTGGATCTTTCAGTTTGGGATGATCGAAATTGACAGACTCCCCAGACAACCCAAACAACCCTGGCGAATCCCTTCCCCCCGTTCATGTTAAAAAAACCCTCCAGAAACTATATGGTTTGGTAGGGGATTTACAGCTTCGGGACCGTTTAAGGGGTTCAATATGTGGGCGATGGGACTAATAACATAGTTCGATGACAATCTACAAAAGTTCTTGGGAACTGAAATTGTACCATCATGAGTAAACTGCACACCTAATTACTTGCAGTATCAGCGTATTACCTACCAGCTACCAAGGCTGCTACTTGGAGTAATACTTGTGCCATTGAAGGTTCACGGAAGAACCATGAAACAAGCACGACACGGGAACAACTGTGGCTCTTAGCCACAGAAAAATGGGTGCCATAGGTGTCAGAAAAAGACCATGTGATTTTTTTGGATACATATGGTACGTCAAAATCCAACGGAATATCAGTTATTGCATTTTATTTCTAGTTGATCATCCTTTTCCCCATTTCGCGGTACCATCTTCGGGGCCTCAAAAAAAGCTCTGGGACCCTACCTTGGACCATTGGACATCCCGACCAGCAGGGTGGGGCTGAAGTCACCTCACGGCTCCCCCCAAAATATGGCAAAATATGGTGGTTTTTGTATCGACCAAACCAGTGATCCGGTGCCACTATCCAAAGTTTATCAGAAAACATCAGAAAACATCAGAAAACATCCGAAGTCTGATATAGTCTGATATGAGACCCTGCAAGCATTTTTTCGGTCCAGGCAACTGCAATGATGAGTTGAAATCGGCGCTGTCCAGATTGGTCAATGCGCACATATCAGCGAAGTCCATCAAGGACATCTCCTCGAACTTCGGACCATGGAATGATGGGCCCATGGGCTGGTTGGTTGATGTCAAGTTTCCCATGTCATTCCATGAAATACATTGAACTATACCCTCTGGTTATTTGTTGCATAGCCATGGAAGCCATAGCCCATTTATAGATGGTTTACCGAACTTAAAAAATGGTGATTTTCCATGGCTATGTTAAATAACCAGAGGGTATATATTGAAATATATGGAAATATATTGAAATACTGATTAAGAACGGGATTTCCATCATGGATTGATGATTTTGATTGTGATAAATACCATAATCCCCAAACGGAAAAAATCAACCAAAGGAGGTTTGATTCGTCATCCCTCTTGAATCTAAGGCTTGGCACTCGCTTGGAAAACTACTATGTTTCCTAAGGAAGTTTAAATCGATGAAGCATGAGTCGAGCTTCTCCAGCTCAATCGGGGAATTTCGACTTGACTCTTCAAAGTGATAAACTCAATTCTTTTTTTTTGATTCCTCAAGTGTGAAAAATTGAACATGTCACCATCGAAAATCAACATGATTTATTTCACCCTATGGATCCAGCCGTACCTTCTTAGGAAGTACTTGGGGTATGATTTTGGGGGTTAGCGGTACCTTCTCAGACAGTGTTTGGATCCATAGGGTCAATTGAACATGTCACCATTTCTGGATGAATTTCACATCCGGAATCGACCGGAATCCTTCAGATGGTCAAAATTTGGGTACAGCTATGTATGGGTCAAAGTTGGGTACCAGGTGTTGGCCCCAAGTTATAACTGGTTTCTAACCCTGGTGAACTCTAGTTACCATACCCGTAGCGTTATGTTTACCAACTTGGCTAAGAATCTGGGGCATCACCTGGTATTTCAAACATGACCAATAATATGTGAGCACTGTTTGAAACTCTCTGTCATTCTATTTCATGGATGAATATGGATGAATATGGATTATGATAAATCCCAATATATCCATAATCCTTAATATAATCAACCATGGCTTGCTGAAAAAGAATACATAATCCATAATCAGCCATGGTTTAAATCCCCATATATAGGGTAGTATACCCTCTGCTCATCCACCATGGCTTGCTGCAAAAACCTTGTGCTAGAACCTTCATGGCGTTTTTTTTCAGCCGGAAAGCATGTTTGATGACACCGGGAACCCCGAACTAATCATCACGCAACATGAAACAACAGGTACCCTCTGGTAAACGTTTACATAGCCATTGAACATCACCATTTATTAAAATAAATTATATAATAGCTAAATCAACATAATCAACTATTTCGATTAGGGCCATCTATACCATAGTTGTGTAACAAATTACCAGAGGATTTTGTCAAAAGGGCTGTTTAAAAAGGGCCAGGCTGTGGGCCCGAAACGGCTCCTGTGTTCCAGTCTTTCCCAAGGGCCACCTGACGCTCGAGCCGCAGGATGCGGCCCCCAGTCGGTGTATGGTAGATATACCCTTTGGTTATGACTAACATAGCCATGGAAAATCATCACTTTTAATAGGTACATCATCTATTTCTAGGGGTCATTTTCCAGTTCGCTATGTAAGAAATTACCAGAGGGTAACTATAGTATTCATGGGGGTTATAAACCAACGTTCACATCACTGGGGGGCACCATCCTGCACCAAAACAAGTTTGCGGAGGCCCGGAAGATGGCAAAGATTCGGCAACGAGGAGTTCAGCAGGTAGGTTTTACTGATTGGTTGCAGGGAATGAGGTTTCCATGATTGATTACTTGGTGGCTCATCCCACTTAGTAAGTGGGTTATAACCCCAGTTATCAATGGGATAAGTAGGGTTAATCCACTTATAACTGGGGTTAGAACCCACTTACTAAGTGGGATGAGCCACCAAGTAGTCATTCTAGGTACAGCAAGTAGGATTGAACACCAGATTTCGGTACCAATTGCTTACTTCTGTAGTTTTCGTTGCGAGTGACATCCCAAACAAACATTATATAATTGGATCATATGTGTCCCCATTTTATCCCATATCATATCCCTACTTATTATACCATCATCCTTGTTGGTTACAGCAATTATTAATATTATTCCCAAAAACATCCCATTAACATCTCCGATTCCGATTCATATCTCGAAATCCCATCTCCAACATCCCATGTTTTTGCAACGACCACCCGGATGCCCGAGGGGAAAACGGTCCGCCTCAAATGGCAGAAGGGATACTCTTCGGTGATCTGCTTGGAGTCGGAGTCCCGCGAGTCCGGAGTCCAACCGCTACCGCCCTGCATGGACCTGCCAGAAAATGGAGACTCTGGAGACCATGGTTTGAAAAAAACCCAGCTGTCCAGCTGTTTTAGGCAAAGATCATCCCTTGGTCTTGAAGAAAGGGATCTAAAAAACAAAAATCTGGGGAGAAATAAGGAGAGAACAGCGGCCTTCGGATGGAATTATTGCAATCTGGGGATCTGATACAGATTTCCTTGTGGGTGCGACTTCTACATCTCGAAACACATGGGAAAATAACAGAGTTGGTCACTGGTCTCAACTCAAAAAGGATCAACATCCAAAACAAAGGACCGTTGCAGAATAATTGGACATGACCAATCAGGGAATAAATAACCGCAACAATGTCGGGAAAGTCGCAAAAATAACTGCGGCATGGATGCAAACTCCTGTCTGGGTTCATTTCAACGTGTCAGACTTGTCTTTTGCAGGAATCAACAAGAGAAACCTCGTGAAAATCGAAATGAACCTGGAAGATCAACATTCTCCAACATGAAACTCATTTGGCAAAGAAAAATGTATGATTTTCGGCATGAAGTATTTTGAATTTGTCTTTTGACATCTTTTAACCTCAATTGTTCTGTGGTGTACCTGTGTGCTAAGAACTATTGCGGAACCCCATTCCAAGGTGGAACAAACACGTCAACAGAATATGAACGTTGGGAACCACGGCTCAAAAACACTCAGGGGAAATATGAGGAGAAATTATAATCACCTGGATGCGTGTTCTCCTTCCAATCCCCCCACCTTGTTTACTCATGAGCGCCAACTACTACGCATACTTTACGTTACTACCTCGCAGTGAACTAATCTGACCGAAAATCATGAACATGGTCATTCCCCTCAAGTGACGGTTCTACAAATATGTGGGATTGGCCATTGCGGGTTTACAGGGTATAAAATGGATTAAAGTGTTATAAACAGACATGGATGGGAATATGAAACACCAACCTATTAAGACAGAACTCGAAGATTTCCCATTGTCAGCTTAGAAAAAAAAACGCCCAAACAAAACCTGTGCCTCTTATAGTACCCTCAAGTAATTTAACCGTTTGCTACGGAAAAACAAACATTTCAAGAAAAGGCAAATCATCGAACTAAACAAACGACATGGTTTCCATTGCTATGTGAATTTTCCCATGTTCGGGTGCTTTCCCTTCTATCCATTCGGTGAGGTCAGAGTACCACATGCAAATGGCCACGACGATGACCAGGCTCGTGTGCAAGCCCAAAGTGACCTGATTTCATGTGCGAACAACATGGGTGCTCCCTGGCCCGTGGATCACAAGGAAAGTATAGGAAAGTGGTAGAAAAAAAATGCAATTTTCCCCTTGAAATTGACTATCATTTACCTGTGGCTTGGAGCAATGTTAATTGGCAACTTGATAACCTCGCTGGTCCGTTTACACGTGGAAACGCCGCAGTTTCGGGTGTTTGTGTATGTATATATATATATATAATTATATATATATACACACACACATAGGAACTGACCCCCATTGCCTGCAGAAAATGGTCCAAGCTGGACCAGTTCCGCCTTGGCCGTTGTCGGTGCTGGTTGCATCTTCTGGAAGCGCTCTGCTGTCAGTGCCCGCCTTGCTCGGCAGTCTTTAGCTGCATGCTTCCCTCCGCAAGCTCTGCCGGACTGCAAGACCACTGCGCACAGATGCGCCCCTTCGCAGTTTGCATCCTCGTTGTAGCACCTGTCTGTGTTAAAAGCAGCGCAGAGCATCGTACCTGACTTCAGGGCTTGCGTCAGGACGTAGCCTCGCAGCTCTGCTGGCATAGCGCCGCCCGCTGCTGGCGTCTTCTGCTCTGCTGAGCGCTTCTTTCTGGCTGCGAAGGTCTTCTGAATTTGCTTGTGTGCTACATTCGGCATGGGCTGAAACTGTATATACAGTTATACCCAGGGTAAAATTAAGCTTTTTTAATGCCATCCAAATCTGGGGCAAACTACAGTATGTTGACCTACCCCGCCAATCATTTTTTTGACTGCGGATCAGCTCTGGACATTGACGGTTTCAACCCTTCTGAAACACATTGGCTATTGGGCATAATCATCCAAAACATGGTTGAACATAACGACATTAAAAACCACCAACCAGTTTCATACTGTAGAAGGTATTGGTAAACGTTCGCGCTGACACCATTGTTTGCCCAAAGGCCACAACATGTACATATATCTTAAGATAACTACCCATAGATGTTGATCCGCACAAGATGACCATTTATGACAATATATGTTGGGATATTGATCATAGATGAATGGCAATTCTACCATGGTTAGATACGTATAATACCATGTGGGGTCTCTATTCTGTTTTAGCAACCAAGAAATTAATTGATCCATGCTGATTCAATGTTCATCCATATCTGAAGCTCATTGGCAACATTGACACTTCGCCATGCCGCAGTAACATACAATCGCGGCTCACAGGGAATGAAGGCTTGGAGCTCTTGTTGGATTGGTTCATGCCAGCAGAGCGGCCCGTCTCACCCGCGCAGCGGTGGGATTGTGCCGTTTGGGACGGTAGCCCGGAATACTCACAGAAACGCTAGGAGATGCTACAGCAAGTTACCTGTATGACTAAGATTACCATCTTTCCCATGATGCCTGAAAGATACATATCATTACCATCTAGGTTGTGGGGGGGGGTGGGGGGATATCCTGATTGTTCCTCCTCATTACATGCCAGATTCTTGCCCATGACCCCTGAAAGATACATATCATTACCATTTAGGTTGGGGTTGATGATGATGATGATGATGATGATCATGATGACGATGACGATGATGATGATGATGATGATGATCATGATGATCATGATGACGATGATGATCCTTCCCGGTCCGGGCAAACGATGGCGTTTGACCGTAAACTTACTAAACTACAGGCTGAAACCACATGTTCCATCTGCATGTCCTCCCTCAAGACCCGGAGATTCATTATACAAGGTTCCCAACATATCGCCTTCACACATGACAGATCATGACAGTCTTTTCCAGACTATGCATTTGACCCCCATTTACAGTGATCTTAAATCGCCTCACATATTGGAAATCTGATGCTTTGATTGCAAATTTGGCCATGATTCTCCATATCTTCAGGTGCCTAATCTTTCACTCGTGATTGGCTATCCGTCTGGCTGGTAGATTGAACCCATATATGTATAACCAATGGTGGCATCATAATTCCTGGTGGCATGGAACACACGCACATGTATATATATATATATATACACATAATATATATATAATATATATACATAATATATACATAATATATACATAATATATACATAATATATACATAATATATACATAACATATACATAATATATACATAATATATACATAATATATACATAATATATACATATGTATATAATATAAATTTGTATAATATATATATAATTATATATGTATATATATATAATTATATATGTATATATATATATATATTAATTTACATATGAACCACCAAGCAACACATGATGGAAATACCACACATCTAATCATCCACCAGATAGCTCACGATATTGGTGCTTCAATCCTGCCAAGTCACCCCTCGAAGAGTCCGCCATGCACGTAACTCACGACGTGCCAACATCAACCTTGTGGTTTCTGCCGCGCAGAAGGTGGTGGGATGATCCACTATCCAAGTGATGGGGAGTTAAAATCATATAAACACCATGACACCATGATTTATAGTGGTTTATATAGTGTTTAATGGTGGTTTAATGGGATTTAAACCACCATTTATATATTTATAGTGGTTTATATGTGTTTATCATTTATCCAAGTTATACGCCTCGTAGAATAATCTACCAAGTGATGGGGTATACAAGTGCTGGGGGATATCTATCTACTTAGAAGTAATGAATAAATCTACAACGATACAGTCGACGATATCCATAACTAATAGACTATTTCTGTAACTGTATCTATAGCTTTGCTACTATGGTTAATGAAATATGTTAACGTACCCTCTGGTAAACTAACATAACTATGGACAATCACAAATTTTCATGGGAAAATCCACTATAAATGGCCATTTTCAATAGCTTTTTGTATGTTTACCAGAGGGTATACCCCCCCACAGCACACTTTGCAGCTCCGGAGCTGTAAGAGGACAGCCATCACCAATACGCCCAAGCCAGCCATCGCTGAGTAGGCCTTGGCTGAAGGCTACAGGTTGGTCAATCGATGACTCCAAGAGAATCCTCATTAAAAAAAGCAACATCATGCTTGGTGGCCCACTTATCCCATTTATAACTGGGGTTGTAACCCACTTACTAAGTGGGATGAGCCACCAAGTTTACATGATGTGCACATATATATATGTTATTATATGTTTATAAGACATATATACCATCAAAACACATGACGTATTAAAAACAGTTTGGGATCTTACTTGGGCTGACGCTCAGAATGTGATGGGGTCATGGCTGTCGTAAAGATCTGGTGCCACTCAGAGAGCAGCTTAAGTGAATCCACCCACAGTGACAAAATCATCATTCTATGATTCTATGAAATTTTCTGTGTGTTTTTGCAAAAAGAATCTGAACCTCACGTAATTTCACAGTGTTTCACAGGAACAAAAACACTTCAAAAAACACATCTCAATAGCTCAAAGCTGAGAGGCAGCATTCAGCAGTGTAGCCACAAGCACAAAGAGCAAGCTCTCAAGAACACCTAACGAAACTGGTCGAACTGGCCCCAAATATCTTTGACTTTGGGGATGTTTGGGGTCAAAGAAAAGGACAATCCAAAGGTCAAGTTGACAAATTGGTCAAATCACCAATCTACTCAATATACCCCTCCTAGAAATGGTTCTCATTTGCTGAATGTTGGAGCAACCCTGTCATTCTCAAATGTTTCCTTGAAATGCCCATTGAAGTTGTTGGTGATTTAAGATCGTTGGAGAACGAGAATTTGCCATGGGATTTGAATTTTCGTTGGCCATGATTGTTTACCGAAGGGTCCCAAAGTGACAGGAACAAGTCTTATATAGATTTGTTTTTGCTCCACTGAAATCTCAGATGGGACTTGGGAAACACTCTGTGACTTTTCCAATTGGCACCGCGCTCTGGCAAAATTTCATTATATAATTGGTGCGGAATGGACTCTTTGGGACATTCATGATCTATCCACGGATATATTTCAGCAACATGTAATAAGTACGAAGTACGCCGTTGCTCGCACTCATCTTTTCAATAGTGCGAATCCTCATAATGATAATATAAATCCCTAATGTGGTTAAAACAATAATAAACCATCCCCCAAACCATCACAAATCCCTACTGTATATATAATTATTACTATAATTTTAATGGATTCACGGTCACATCCTCCGGTTCTAGTTGTGTCTGTATGGACTCATAGTTACAAGGGTGAAAAATCTCCCAACTTTTGGGGTCACAAGTTTTCCCGTGGCGGAAAAGCCACAAGGCAACGACAACTGCACCCCCAACTATTTGGTTCTTTGAACTTTCTGTAACAATCTATAGATATGGACATATATATATAATATAATATATATAATATAATATATATAATATATATATATATAATATAATATATATAATATATATATATATATATATATATATATATATAATATAATATATATAATATAATATATATATAATATAATATATATATATATAATATATAAAATATATAATATAATAAATATATATAATATATAATATAATATATAATATATACATATATATAATATAATATATAATATATAATATAATATATAATATAATATATATAATATATATATATAATATATATATAATAATATATATAATATATATATAATATATATAATATATATATATATAATATATATATATAATA
>Ga0126342_10019416_pt1 | contig 11550 bp, 9 predicted proteins | sample Cyp1metagenome_FD_92528 | JGI IMG/M metagenome (GOLD analysis project Ga0126342, IMG submission 92528) | Coral microbial communities from Lord Howe Island, Old Settlement Bay, Australia - Cyphastrea 1 metagenome | ecosystem: Host-associated > Invertebrates > Cnidaria > Coral ... | reverse complement strand
ATAATATAATATAATATAATATAATGTATATGTATGAGTCTGTATGAGCATCGTTATCGTTTTTTTCCCTCTTATCGTTTTTTCGAATGAGAACTACATATAGCTATAATGGGGGATCATGGCATACTAAATGAATAGGTGCCGGGTTATTATACTCTCCCAATGTGTTGCCGATTAGTTTAGATATTTTTGCCGGCCTACCTGCCTATCTCATAATTGGTATAGGCCATAATACAATTGAATTCTATAAATTCAAAAATACTGCTACTATTATCGCTATGTTATTATAATATATCATTTTAAATTTTAAATTAATCATTCATTAATTAATAGTTGTTAATTTATTATTATTGTGATGTTCGATGAATGATTTTAGACTTTCGGACTTTGGACTTGGATAGAACTTGAGAATCCTTCGTTTTTTCAACTGTGAAGGTGATGCCAGTGAGAAGCATTATGACACCAATCACATCAGACACATCACATCGGTATCATAACGTACGTCAATGTGAAAGTACTCCATTGCCCAGTCGCAAGAAAGTGAGTCCATCTCGGTTGTTGATCTCGTACTTGTGTACGTCAAGAAAGTCGCTCACCTTGACGGCCATAAAGCTGCAAGCCTGCTTCAGATCCCGGAGCAATGTGCTCATTGCAATTACCTTGTCAGAGGTAGCCGTGGACTTTTCAATGCCGAAGCGGTTCTGGAGCAGGTCCGCATTGATTGCGTCCATCGTGGATATTGAATCCACCTCAGACGGGAGGGCGACGCCTTCCACCATAGCTGCCTCAAGCTTCTCCCGGAAGGTAGATTGGAATTGCGCAAACAGCTCGAAGCTGTGCTCAACCAACTCGCCATGCATAAGAGGAATCTCACCCATCAGCTCATTGCTGATCTCCAACTTGGCAATCTGAACCAATTGCTGCAGTGCTTCGGTGACCTCGTCCTTCGTTCGTCCTTTGCAACCATTGGCCGCTTTGATGAGGGCATACTTGCTCTCCACATATCCCGATCCGGTCCGGATCGATGAAATGCCATCCTGACAATCTCAGCGACGATCTCCATGCAGTCCCGGAACTTGTCGCCTTCCGGCATTGCAGTTACAATGAGAAGACCCTCCTCCATGGACTTCTTGAAACTCTTCATACCTTCCCTTGTCAAGCCGTCAGGCTTTGCATGAATTTCAAGGAGAAGCTGCAAGCATGGCTTGGAACTTTCAATGGCTTTCGTGACCAAATGGCTCCCAAAGATCTCCATCACACAAGTGTCCACATTGTCCACCGCGCCTTTCCTGAATCAGCGCAGAAATACAAAACCCGTCGACGAAAATCGCTGACGGCGATGACAAATAGAAAAACACCATTCATGAAATCAAAACCGCCCGACGCCTCTCAAACAAAACAAATCCAGTTTGGGTCATAGTCATAACTTACAGTCAGCTTAAAATTAAAGCCCAATTATATAATATTAAAATTACATTTTTACGAAAGAAATTGCAATATTACATTTCCTCTGTAACCTAGAAAATGTAACATTACATTTTTAGGTGCTGTTAGTGTTACGAAAGAAATTGTGATATTACATTTCCTATGTAACCTAGAAAATGTAACATTACATTTTGTAGGTGCTCGATTGTGTTTGGAATCATTTAGATATATTTAAATTTAAATTTAAATAAATATATTGCGAATTATTTCGGTATAGTTCCTATCATATCCTATTATTTCGTCAGCGTGAATGTTCCCGGATCGGCCATTATGTTTGATCGATTTGCCCGTCGTCCAATATCGTCCAATGTCGTCCCGAAACCAAGTATTTTTGATACCTTAAGGCCTTAAGGCCTTGGGCTTAGGGCCTTGGGCCTATAAGGGGTTGTAAGTTACATTTTCTGCGCCCCCCCCCACCCACCCCAGAAAATGTAAGTTAAATATAGGGGTCCCCCTCCCCGCAAAACCATAAGAGGGTGGGCATAGTTAGTTAGTTCGAGTTATTAAATTTTATATATAATCAATTTATTAAATTTATTTTTATGTACCGTAACAAAAAATAATTCACATGAGTCACATGAATCATGAGCCATGTTAGAGCTGGAACCGTTGGGCCTAGCTTCGTTGTGGCGCTAAGCACGGTGTCTGGCTCAGCACTCCCATCAGGAGTCTGCTCAAAGGCCTGGATCGCCTTGATAAGCGATGTCGACTGGCCCTGCCATTTTTTTATCCACAATTGGGCCTTGGCCGCGTCAATGCCACCAGACTCAGAGGAAAAAAGCCCGTCAGCGGTGATTGACAATTCCTTCATGAATGTGCTGAACTCCTTGAAGATCTCCATGATATTGGTGCGGCCGCTGCCCAACACGCCTCCCTGCAGCTGGCACATACAGGAGGTCTCACACAGGACCGGCTCCACAATGGCTTTCTTCTCAGTGAAGGATGCCGCGAATTGCCCCAAATATGGGATGAGGTCAATGTGGATGAACGCACTGACAATCACTTGCCCTGCGTTTTTGATTGTTCCCTGAAGCTTGTTGAGGTTTTCACGGTCTGGGCCTTTGAGAGCCTTGAAAGTGCCAGTGGACAAGAAGACGTACTGATCATTCACAAGCTGCCCATGTTGTTCCGTGAACTTTTCCTTGTGAGCATCCAAGTCAATCGCATGGCTGCAAAGGCCGGTTTTTTCCAGCCTGGGATGTGCAAAAAAAATATAGATCTGGGAGCGGCCATCACCCATCGCTGGTAAAGCTCAAATCAAAGTTTAAAGTTTTAAAGTTTAAAATTTAAGTTTAAAGTTTAAAGTTTAAAATTTAAAAGCAAATTGAACTAAACTCAGCAAAAACACATATCATCATATAATCATATATGAATCAAAAGACATAAGTTGTGACTGCCTGTCAATGTGTCAATCCAAGACATGATTGCAGAACCAACCAAAAAGTTTGCTATAATAAAACACTATATAGTTACTATACTATAAACTTTAAACTATATGCTATAAAATTAAACTAGAAAACTACCGATGATGGGCCGGCCATTGTATAGAAACCAGAAGCTGCGTATGATTCTGAATAAGACAGTCAAGTCTCTATCCCACCCAGGAAATCAACAAACAGTAGCGACGGGGCAACATGCTCTACTGATACTGGCCACTTTGAAACCCCCAAAGTGTGAAGCCCAAAGGTTGAAAATGAGTAGGGAAGCTACCCTTCAACCTCAACTAGTTTTGTAATTGTTTGGCATGACTCCGATTTGTGCCTTGCAATGCCAAGTTGCAGCTGAAGTGACTCCTCGATAGACTCCAGGAGCTTTGCATTGGACTCCCGCTTCTTGGCATTGTCCACCATCATGTCCACGATTTTCTTCCCTTGCGGCGCTGTGAAAGCTTTCACTGCTCAATGCTTTGAGGAATCAATGCCTTTGCAAAACTCCAGGACGCGTCCTGACAAAAGGATGAGAACGAGATACGACATCTCCAAGTTGCGAAACCCTTGGCAAAGTAAAGTAAAGTAAAGTAAAGATAGTAACTAAGAAAATAACTAAGTAAGTAAGTAAGCAAGCAAGCAAGTAAGTAAGTAAGCAAGCAAGTAAGTAAGTAAGTAAATTTTAAGCAAGTAAGTAAGAAAGTAACTAACTAACTAACTAACTAAGTCAGTAAGCAAGCAAGCAAGCAAGCAGGCAGGCAGGCAGGTAGGTAGGTAGGTCAGCAAGCAGGCAGACAAGCAGTAAGTAAGGTTAGTTTAGTTTAGTTGGTAAGGGTTTAGTTAGTTAGAGTTAGTTAGTTAGTTAGTTGGTTGGTTGGTTAGATACTTAAACTAGATAGATAGTTAGTTAGTTTGATAGTTTGAAAGTTAGAAAATAGTAAGTAAGAACATAAGTTAATGACAATTATTCGGTTAATAAATCAATAAATCAACAAATAATATATTTCACGAACTAATAAATAGTAAGTTGTTTTGTAAGGTAAGTGTTGTTATGGTAAGTTATGTTAAGTTATGTTAAGTTATGCTAAGTTATGTTAAATCATGTATTATGTTAAATTGTTCAACTCGTTTGAAAATAAGATTAAATTAAAGTTGATTAAAATTTAGAGTTTTTTTCAAGTAAACTCTGGGAAAAAAGTAGTAAGCTAAATCTGTCAGTGAGAAAATTCTGAGCATTCTAAGTTTCAAGTCAAGCAAGTAAGTAAGCAAGCAAGTAAGCAAGCAGCTAACATACATGCAAGTAAGTAGAAAACTAGTAAGTCAGTCAATTAGAAAGCATGTCATGCAAGAAAAGCAAGTAGCACGCAGGCAAGCAAGCGAGCAGGCAAGCAAGCGAGCAAGCAAGCAGGCCTGCAGGCAAGCAAGCAAGGAAGTTAGTTTGTTAGCTTCAGGCCTAAGCCTAGGACTAAGCTTTGGTTTTGTTTGGATACATGTTTTAGATATGATTGTGGAACTATTAGATATTCATTGGTGTGATGTTGAGACGTGAAATATGTTCTAGATTAGATATGTGAGGTGAGATATTTGTATTTTTTGGTCTATTAAATAATCAAGTAACAATGTTAATGATAATCAATGATAATTGATAACGGTTCAAATGGTGAATGATTAAATAATGATCAATAGATAATCTTGCAAAAGACTTTAGATTCATTTGTCATAAAAAAAGGTAATATAGACACTAGGCACTAGTCACTAATATATTGAAAAGTAATATATGTTTTAATAATAATTATATTATATAATTATATTATATAAAATATATTTAAATATTACATATTATATAAATATATTATAAATATATATTACCAATATACTATATAAATATTATATTATTTTTATATAATAAAATAAATAATAATTATTATATTATTATATTATATTATTAATTACTATATCATATTATATTATTTTTATCAATATATTGTAAAACTATGAAACTATGACTATGACTACTAGCCACTTGTAACATTATGACTACAACTTAGAACTTATAACTTATAATTCTAAATCTAAAATTAAAAAATTATAACTTATTAATATTTATAATTTATAACTACTTATAACTTAAAACTCATAGCTATAACTTATAACAAAACATACAAACCAGAAAAAGAAATTAAATTTAATATTATAATATAATTACAGTTTAAAGTAGTTTAAAGTTTAAAGTTTAAAGGTTTCTTAAAATATTCCGAAAAATATATATCATATCTTAGTCTTAATATATTTTATTAATAATAATAATATTAATATAATATAATAATATAATATAATTATAATAATAATATAATATAATATAATAATTTAATTTAATTTAATAATATATAAAAACCGCAGTTTGCAAATTTAAGTCCTAGTGCCGAGCCAAAGTTCAGCATTGATGCCAGGGATGCAAGGTTGTCTTCATGATCCATGCCTGACCCTGTCAAAGAAGCGTTCGTTGACATGAAGTCCACGAATCCCCGAAGGTAGCCAATCGACTCCTGAGTGATCGGTTTGGAAGTTGGCACGGACTTCACCAATTTCAGCAGCAGTAGGTTGGCGATGCTGCCAAAATAGTCCGGCGAATCCGGCAGGAGCTTCTGACAATGGGAGTGGAACTCGGTGAAGAAGTGCTCCCACTGGGCCAGTTTCAACACCTCCACAAGCAAAAAAAAGAAATAGAGTAGAGTCGAGGTTTCTCTCTCTGGATGCTGGTGGTCAATGAATTGGCTATCAATGTGAATAAACCAACCCACGCAACTACCGCTCACCAGCCGTGACAAGAGCTTCTTGTTCAAAGCATGCACCCACAGGCCCACAGGTGCATCAATAAATCGAAATCCGAAAATCTGAAACAAAACCCCAAAAAATAGTGTTCAAGATTTGTTTGAAGGTCTAGAGTCTAGAGTCTAGAGTCTAGAGAGTCGAGAGTCTAGAGTCTAGAGTCTAGAGTCAGAGTCCAGTGTCTAGAGTCGAGGGTCTTTAGTAAGTATGAAATGAATATAAAAATGCATGAAAGACTGGCCCTGCCTCCAGAGACCAAGTTTTCAGGATGCGCTTCCACACCTCCTGACCCACTGTCAAGTCCGCCATTTTCACAAAGGAATCATAGAGCTCCTTTCCGTCAGATGCAGACCCGTTGCTCAACTTCTTCAGCAGATCGATCAAGACAGTGCATTCCTCTGTCAGTTTGTTCAACCCGTCCTTCAAAGCTGTTGTTGTCAGAGCCGTCAAGCTTTGGCCACGCCTTCTCTTCAATGACTTCTGCTTTGTGCTGATGTTGTTCTTCAATTCAGTGAAGGCACTGCTTCGGTCCTAGACATTCTTTCACATCAGGGCTAAATGGAAGAGTCAGTGAAAGAGGTGCCTCTCAACGTTACATATGTCATCTCTATGTCTATGTCAATGTCTATGTTCTATGTTTATAACTTCTATGTCTATAACTTCTACAACTTCTTTAACTATCACGAATCACTACTATCACTGTTGAATTGAATATAATTAATTTATTTAATAAAATAAAATATAACATAAGACATAAGACATAAGATATAAAACAGCTCACAGATAATTAATCCAGGATAACATTTTCTGCTTGAGGACAAAGTGCAGTGCAAACTAAATCGGGTAAACCACCCAGATCTGTCCTTTACCCAAGCAAGGAATTTTCCATCGTCCATCGGCGTTGGCATGAGCTCCTTGAGCTCGCTCAAAGACGCTTGGAAACGTTCCATGACTTCCCTGTCTTCTGGGGACAAGTCGCTGACGGACGCATTTGCTACCTCATCGAAAGCACTCTCCAAATTGGTTCTGTTGGGTTTTCCGAGTGGGCCATCCCCATTCCCAAGTCGTTGCCTCTTGCCACTGCTGCTAAAAGCATCCGCCTCATCATCGTCATTGTTGGGGTTGGGGATCGCATTCTTCTTGTCCTCATCCTGCCTGGTTTCCGTTTCATTCGTTTCATCATGATCCTGCTGATCCTGATCCCTGGTCTTCTCCCTCTTGCCCCCACGACCTGCACGTGGCTTCACATTGGGCTTCGGCTTCGGAGCTGGCTTCTGTACCGGAGTTGGTTTAGGAGTCCCGCCTTGGCCACGGCCACCGCCTGTGTTGTCATTGCCACTTCCTTCAGGATTCAGCCTCTTGAACAAGGCAGCAAATGGCTGCACATCATCTTCGTCCTCGCTTTCCTGCACAGAAACAGAAGCTGTGAACTGGATTTGATTCAAGTTGAGTTACCTGCTGAATCTAAACAGAATTCAAGCTATGAAATGTAAGCCTTGGTCCAATCAAAGCACAAAAACAAATAGTCGTCTAGACGTCTGTACGAGTCAGAATCTCTCTTAGAGTCTTAGACTCTTAGACATTAGCAGCGTGTTACAAACGAGGACGTCCTGACAATAACGATGACTCGGTCCGTACTCATTAAAGAACAGCCAGCCCAGCGGGCTGAAGACACAGAAACATTGTATAGTTTAGTAAAGTATAATAATGAATCATGAATAATGATTATAATTTATAATTTATAATGAATAATGAATAATGATTGTAATCCCAACCCATCATTGAACTCTCCTGTCGGCATGAAGCCTTGCCTCCTCAGCTTCGTCTGGTGCATGATTGGGTGGTGTGCCCTGTGGCGTCCGATCAGGCTGGTTTGTGCCTGAACGGCTGGAACCAGACTCCACAGTGACAGCTTCCGTTGTGCCATTGGACGCGGTCATCTGCCGAAGTAGATTGGAAAAAATGGCATCATTTTGGCCAATGTCAATGTCAGCATCATTCATTTCGGTGTTGCGGCTCAACATAGCCGCAGTTTCGTCAATATACTCGTACCGTCCTACCTTTGTGTGCTTGATTTGTGTTTGCTTGCACTGTGAAACTGGAAAACCTATTTTTCTTACAATGACACGAAATGAACTGATGACTGCTGTGATCCCAGAAAAACTAGTGCTAGTACTAGTTACTAGTTACTAGTGACTTCTTGTGTCCAGCCCCAGACCTTTGTGGAAAATGTGGGAACTTAAGGACTTGAAAATTTCTTGAAAGTCGAAATACATCCTCCTCCTCGATGACATCAACTCCACGCATTTTTTTGCCACGAAAGGTGATGGTCTTGATCTTGTCAGGCGGTGCTTCCCCGAACCTTTTTTCGTACTGGGCGAGTTCCAGGAAGGCACGCTTCGGGGCCTTAAGCCCGCATTTCTCCTCCTCGGCCATGAGAATTGTCTCCCGAAAGAAGGTATTCGTCAAGCGCAATGACGGGTTGGCCTGTTTGGCCTTGAGAAGTCGTTCGGAACCTCGAAGAAACTCATGGGACTTCTCCGGGTCATTGTCCAGGGCCTTATCCATGGCATTGATGGACCCAAAGCGCCTCAACAGCAAGGAGAGGTGACTGCAACAGCACCTTTCAAAAAAAAAAACGCACACACGTTTGCAATTTGCAATTTCATTGTCGGGTTTTAAGCAGCTGTGTAGTGTAGAGTGATTGTGCAGCGTCAATGAATGTCCATTGTGCACTACAGTCCATACAGCCACCATGTTTAAGATCACAATACAATGTACAGAGTTTACATTGTTTGCAGTTTTACAATGATAATCAGTGATAGATAGCAATGGTATATTATTAAGAGTTTTCAGTTTTAATATATTACAATCAATTCAATAATATAATTAATAGTTACAATTACAGTAAAGAGTAGAGTCTAGAGTCTAGAGTCTAGAGTTAGAGTCTAAGTCTAGAGTCTAGAGTCTAGAGTCTAGAGTCTTTCAGGTTATTCAGTTTGTTGTAGTTTATAGTGGTTTTCAATGACAATGTGCAGCTGGTGCAGCGAACTTCTGGCACCATCACATGAAAATCATGAAAACTGAAAGCAATCTCCAACACGTCCGCCCATGCCATCGCCACCACCAAGACCAAGCCGAGCGGCATGATGAATCCACCTTTATCTGCAACCTTACCAGCCGGGTATGTCAATCAAGTCGCAACTTGAGTTGAAATTCCATGCCGGAGTTTACTGGTTTCCTAGAGCCTTGTAATTCGTTCTTTTCTTTGCTGAAATTGACTTCCAAGTACCATTTAGCAAGCAATGACCTCAAACACCGGGTTGAGCTGACTTTCCCTTAGGTGAACATTTGCTAGCTGCAATAATTTGCAATGATTTGGCCACTAGTGAACAATTATCTTGTTTTTTTCTGGCCAAGGCTAGCTAATGTTTGGAATCAAGCAACTGGAAATGATCAGGTACATCATACACATCGATGTTTACATTGTTTAAATTACTTACAAACTTACATAGTTAGTTTACATTGCATCCCTACACTAATGCACGAATCCAAAAATCATGCACAACCATTGATGTTGTGTCTCTCACACTGCAGAGCATCAGGATACAATGCCCTGTAGAGCACACTCACTAATGATAGTGAGTGCCCTGTGGGTTCCCCACACTGGATGAAGACACTAAACATGTTGTTGTTGGGACGGAGGCACGTATACACAGGCTCATTTGCAGGTCCTAGCAGCCGGCCCCTAAGTCCCTTTGTCAATGTTAACTTACATAGTTCGTTTACATTGCATCCCTACACTAATGCACGAATCCAAAAACCATGCACAACCATGCATGTTGTGTCTCTCACACTGCAGAGCATCAGGATACAATGCCCTGTAGAGCACACTCACTAATGATAGTGAGTGCCCTGTGGTTTCCCCACACTGGATGAAGACACTAAACATGTTGTTGTTGGGACGGAGGCACGTATACACAGGCTCATTTGCAGGTCCTAGCAGCCGGCCCCTAAGTCCCTTTTGTCAAGGTAAATGTAACATGTGCCGAAAAACGGAATGTCAATGTCATTGCAAACCGGGACATTTGACTTGAAACTAGCGGTGTAAGCTGGTCTTGTCCATTCCTCTTCAGTTCAGGAAGTTAAGGGTCAGTTGAAGTTTTGAGGTTTGGGGTTTTTGGGCTTTTAAGTTTTTTGGTTTAAGCCAAGTTAAAAAGTCATACGTAGTTTAAAGTTGAAAGTTTAAAGTTGAAAGGTGAGTTTTAAGAAATTGAAAGGTTAAAAAATTTAAGTGTTTAACTCTTTACAGTTTAAAGTTTAAAAGTTTAAAGTTTAAAGCGTTTAAAATTTAAAATTTATTTTTTAAGTTTATATTAACGACTAGTGATTATATAATGGCTGCAGTTTTTTTAAGTAGTCAAGTTTGGTCCAAAGCCTAAAGTCTAAAGAGTCTAAAGTTTAAAGTTCAAATCTAACGAGTCTAAGGTTTAAATCAGTTTTCGCAGATTTAAAAAACGTGTTGGATGTCACGTTTCAAGCTTTAAGTGTTAAGGGCGTTCATCTGTACGGAACTTTACCGTTATGAGGTATGAGTTTCGGTTTTGTACAGGCGGGTTTCACTTTCTTTAATTGAAAACTAAGTGACAAATAAAAAGTTACAGTTACAGTTAAGTTCAATGTTAAAAGTTAAAACTTAAAACTACAATTAAAAATTAAAAGTAAAAGTTTAAAAGTCAATGCTCTTTGGAGAAGGCGATAACTTAACTGAAGGTAACTGGTTAACTTAATTGTAACTGGTTGGCTTAACTGTCGTACTGCTTTACTAACTCCAGAGTTTACCGGAGTGTACAAGCTCTGGGTTTTGGCGAGTTTAAACTTTAAAAATTTGCAATTTGTGGGTTATCTGAAGCTCACATGTTTTGAATTTAAAGTGGTCTTTAGTTTAGGTCAAGGTCTAGGATTGGGATTAGGGTTTCAGAGTTCAACGGGTTAGGCTCATGTATCCCATCCCAACATCTTAATTGATAAGCATCCTGTGGCCCATGTTGTGATTAGCACGATTGCCTATCTAAATTTAGAATTCTTACTCCCTCAGCCCCCTGCAAGACGTTCGGAATCTAGGAAGTCAAATGGAAAAATTAAGTTTAAATTTGCATGACATTGTTTAATTAAAAAGTTCACTTTTAAACTTTAAACTTTAAAATGACTTTAAAAAAACTTGCTTTTAGATTAGTTTAGTTTGGGAGTTTGCCGTTTGTAGTTTACAGTCCAGGAGTTAAAGGTTAAGTTTAGGATTTAGGATTTGTGGGATTTGACAATTTTAGGGTTAAGGAATTTAGGTTTTTGAATGTCGGGAGGTTTGCAGGTATGTGTTTAATTAAAGACTAGGAGTCGAGGGTCTGGGACTAGGAGTTTAGCCTCTAAGACTCTAGGAGTTTGAGGATTTGGGGTTTCGGGTTTTGGAATTGGTTTGGGGTTTAAGGGAGTTGAGCAGTTGAGGGTTTGGGAGTTTAGGGTTTGGGAGTTTAGGGTTTAGGAGTTTAGGGTTTAGGAGTTTAGGGTTTAGGGTTTAGAGCCCGGTTTAGTTTAGGGCTTAGGGTTTAGGAGTTTAGGGTTTAGGAGTTTATGGTTTAGGAGATTAGGGCTTAGGAGATTAGGGTTTTAGAGCTTAGGGTTTAGGAGTTTAGGGTTTAGGAGTTTAGGGTTTAGGAGTTTAGGGTTTGAGAGTTTAGGGTTTAGGGTTTTAGAGCTTGGGGTTTAGGAGTCTAGGGTTTAGGAGTTTAGTAAGGGTTTAGGGGTTTAGGGT
>Ga0126342_10019415_pt1 | contig 11551 bp, 9 predicted proteins | sample Cyp1metagenome_FD_92528 | JGI IMG/M metagenome (GOLD analysis project Ga0126342, IMG submission 92528) | Coral microbial communities from Lord Howe Island, Old Settlement Bay, Australia - Cyphastrea 1 metagenome | ecosystem: Host-associated > Invertebrates > Cnidaria > Coral ... | reverse complement strand
ATAGCCTTGAGCGGTCAAGCCCCCACTTTCTTGATTTCCAGCCCCTGACCGTGCCAGCCTCGGTGCCGCGCACCGTGCCCCAGTTTTTTCCCACGTTATAAGCATTACGTGGGATAAGCAATATATAATATATATATATATGATATTGTATATATATATATATTATATTATATTATATTATATTATATTATTATGTTATGTTATGTTATATTATATTATATTTATATTATATTATATAATATACCCCTTCTTTATAGCTTTCAACCATCCCGGCGTTTCGTCGACGCTTCGCCGCCCCGGAGAGGTTGACCACTTTTTAATAGGCGCCTCTAGACATCGCATTTTGAGCGACACCACAAATATCATCAGATCATCCAATGCAATTAGTAGGGTATACCCATATATATATATACACATCATCAATTGTTGAACATGGGAATCCAATCATCAGATATCCATGTCATGGGGGTCTGTATTTACCGAAAAAAATGCCTGCAGCACCTTTCACCTCGGCCTTCGGTCGTGATGCCAGGAAGCAGCAAAGGCGGATCCGGTAGTGCAAGAGTGTGACGAGGCACATCCTGGGGTCATGGGAGGATCCGGTTTGAATATGATTCTGATGGGCATGTGCAATACTCAAACCGGCTATAAATTGATGTTATACTTGGTGGGTTATAACCCCAGTGATTTACATGGGATAAGTAGGTTTAATCCACTTATAACTGGGGTGAACTAACCCACTTACGATTCGTGGGATGAGCCACCAAGTAGGATGATTATGGCTATAAATTGCGATGCTAACCAAGTTTTTTGGCTATGAGCTTCAAGCATGTTCTGGGGCAAATCCTACATTCTGTGATGTATGTGCGCGTAAAAAACACTGGAAATATAGCTTGTTTTAGCTCGTCTGGAAATGGAAGCGTGGCTTTGTGGTTTGTATACCAAAGTGGCAGGATGGTGACAGGATCATGCCAGGGTTTTTGACACAACAGTTCCAGATCTTAGGCTCATGTGTGCCATGGTTAAAAGTTAGATTGTATACATGTTTGGTGATGGTCTTCAATGAATCAATATAGGGGTTAATATATCCATGATGTTTGGATTCCCATGATGGGATGTAGGACCATACCACATCCACCCTATGTTTTCACCATGATTCCTGTGGATCCAGGCCATACTTGGGCTACTTGGGGGTCGAATGTCAGCAACCCACCAGCCCCAGAGATCCGCCACGATGCACCTGCAGACTGCTCTGGTAACCTCCAGCACTTGCATTTTGAACCTCGATCTGCTTCGCTGTTCGGCTGGCGCCTCAGAATTTGGGGATGGCGATTTTGGATGATTTTGGGCATCCTAAGAGATCGCTTCCCACTAAAAATCAGGGACAAGCATGGAACGAACCTGAAAACCCGCCCTGTGTCCAAAACTACCAGTGAACTCTTGACGCAGCCACTGATCTTTGACGAAGCCACAGGTCCGCCCGGCTGAGGTAGCAACTTGCTATGAGATGTCTGCGAAGTTCAAACTGAGGTGTCGCCACGAGGCCAGTGCTGGAGATGGTGTGGGGATGAGGTGTCGGCACCCGGTGCAACCTCCTGCAGCTCAAAGAACTCTGCGAACAGCTTCGAGATGTTTCAATGTGTTGCACCAACGGCTGCTTGGTGCTTTCAAACGCGTTCAATTTTCATCACTGTTCATCAATGTTCATGTATTTGAATCAATGCTACTGCTTACCCTCTGGTAAACATGCAAAAAACTATGAAAAATCATCATTTTCAATGGGTAAATCCACTATTTCTATGGTCATTTTCAATAGCTATGTTACAAATTACCAGAGGGTAATCACAAGGGATTCTGACCGGGTTTGACGACCCAGCAGAAACCATGCTCGACAAGGGATTCATCCCCGACCTTCCGGTGGAAGTTTGCGGCAGATCATTGATGGCTAAGCATAAAAAAACCCAGTAATGATGGGTGTACATCAATGGAAAATCACCATTATTAATAGGTAAATCATGGTAAATCCACTGTAAATGGCAATTTTTAATAGCTATATATATATATATAACTGGTTGGTGGTTTGGAACATGGCGAAATCTATTTTCCCCAATAGTTGGGGTGATGATCCCAACTGACTCATATTTTTCAAGGGGGTAGTAGCTATACCACCAATTAGTTTAAAGATGTTGTACTGTACTTTGCCCCATATGGGGATGGGTCAAAACCCTTGTACCCCTGTAGTTCACATCAAAATAGCTGGTAAATGGATGTTCATCCCACTAAAAATGGTGTTAATAGGTATTGATCCATACCCATATGAAACCATCCATGGTATTAGATTTTCCTTATCCAAGTAGACCTCAGCCTCGGTGTTTCTGGGATTTGTTGGACCCGCAGCTGCTTAGAACTCCGAGGGTGGGGAGTTGATATGGCTTCCGCGTGATCTCAAGTGCGTTTCCGCCCTGAGATGATGCCAAACAGGATCGACATGTGGGAAAAAACATGTATATACTGTATACATTTGTATACCTGATAAGTTTCTGTCTGGATTTTATTGGTAAATCTTGGGACATATTCAAAAATATGGGAAAACCACATTGCTGGTTGAATATTTCAGCATCCGATTTGTGCTAGGCCATGTTTGGGATGGGAGAAGAGACCTGGTAGCGCTTTGAGCCACAGCCAAATCACAACCGCTTGGGGCGCCACGATGTGATGGAGTTGGATGGGCTGGCCAAAGAGGACAGGTCGGCTGGCTTTAGCAGCTATTCATCAAGAGAACAAAGGACATCAGTATAGCACCCAAGCATATTATCATACCACTTTGCCACATCATATTACCATATTATATATTACCAATCTGCTAATCTGCTGCGCAATTGCCATGTTACCCCACCAAAGCCGGAAGTTCACAACACACCCAGCCCGCGGCAGCGTTGTGACTAGGAGCCCCTGGAAAGGACTTCATCGAATCAGCTTGAGGCGAGCCGCGATTTAACCAGTTTTGGATACCCTGGGATTAAACCGTCAAAACTTGTGAAACATGGTAGTTTTACCATGACAAATTGTGGTTTCATGGGACTGAACATGGGGATTTCCTTACAAATCCTTACAACTCATGGTGATTTCATGGGACTATACCAATTGGTAGCAACAGAAATGTCGCCGTATGAAGCTACCCAAGGTAAGATTGACATGCATCTCACTGCGGACCCCCAAATCAGACCGAATTTGTGATTTATGAAGGCTGTTGTACCTTAAAAGTGGATATTAATAGTGGTTAATAGTGGTTAATAGTGGGATACCATCTGGTTATGACTAACAGTTTGCCATGGAAAGATCCACCATGCTATTAAGAACGGTAAACCATCTATATATTTCTATGGGCCATCTATACCATGGCTATGTTAAATAACCAGAGGGTATATATTCGCAAACAATGCCACCAGTTGAATTGCTTGTAGGCATGGTCTGCTCGAGCTATATCCGACAGGTTTCCCATGTTTGTTGCTTCCATCCCATGTGAACTGGCTAGGCAACATCTGGCAACATCCCACGGCCACTTTTAAGACCTTGCGGTACAGCCAAAACTACGCTTTGAACATGGCCATTGATCAAGGTGGCAAAAACCACCAGCTCGACATGCCAAAGAAATCAGATCCATAGCGTTGGTTATACATGTTATATCCCATAAAAAATCCTCCACAGAAAATGGTTAGTAAAAACTCCCGTCCTTTAGACAAACCCAAATACTTCATATTGATTTCATATTGCTTGTTAGATTTTATCTCATTGTATCCTCATATATATATATAATCTCATAGAATCATTGGATATCATTGGTCACTCCATCATATCTCAGAACCCGTTCGTTGAATGTTTGGTTGTCCCATGTTATCCTGATCGTTTGGTCATCCGATCGTAACTTGCTATATCTATATACACAATATATACTCCTTCAATCAAACCTATACTGGGTGTTTCGTAAAATAAAGGTATCATAAGGTATCCCAAATCATCCTGATTTCATTCTGGTTTAGTACTCAAAGCACTTTCCCATAGGATCCATGTATGCTGTAATGGTGACATTTACCATCAATATACCCCCAATGTTAGCATATATACCATACATGGATCCTATGGGTTTGGATTTAGGACAGCCCAGAATTTTTAGAAGCCATATGAATGCTGGGATCCTACCTCCACACATCATTAGGCATCCCACTATTATCATCCATTATCCCTGAGTTATATCCCATATCATACTTGGACCATTGGACATGCATCCAACTGTGGATATCCTATAAATAATAGTTATATATCGCTTATTCATAGGATATCCACAGTTATTTATAGGATATCCTTGATAAATAGCTTGGTTATTCTACCATGTTTTTTCCGCACAAAAACGAATGGGTTCACTTCTGAAAAGTATACCAGGTGGAGCTGCAACCTCGACAGGTGCGTAACCGGGCAACTCCTGCCATTGAGGTTGATTACTTGGTTATAGTATATGAACTATCAATACAATCCTTACTAACCTCTAATTCATGATGTCATGTGTACTGGGAGGTGCATTCCAGTTGGTAAGAGGTTTATACCCTCTGGTAAATTAACATAGACCCTGAGAATCACCAATTTTTAATGGAAACTAATCTTCCAACCCCGATGACTGGCAGGGTCTATGTTAATTTACTGGAGGGTAATCCATGAAACAGCTCGGTACAACTGGGGACATTTCACAAAAAAACTTGCGATGCCTGGGGTGCACCAATCATTAGATTCTCAATTCTAGTGGCAACGGGGCCAACGGGGAATGGAGATCATGTACTATGAGGGGAATCAGCTATTTTGTACATTCAATTGCTATGAATCCCGATCACAACGTTACTTTATATTTCAACCAAAGAGCATACATTGAAAGCGGGGAATATATATATATATATATATATCGAAATATAGAATCTCCAATGTTGGAACATCTTGTATATCCAATTTAACAATTTTCATGAAACATTGATGATTACTATTGACAAATAGAAGTCGTTCTGAATACTATTAAGCATGGAATTGGGTAATGGAATCCTGGTGGTTTTGATGATAACATTGGAAGTAAAGTGTCTTGACATATATATACCATATTATGAAACCTGATTTGATATCGTAGACAGTTGCGTATATGTATGAAACAACTATATCATCCAAAAACGACGGCAGGAAATGTGATAAGATCCGTCAAACATTGCAAACATAGCAGTAAATCAACAGATTTCTGTGTTTGTTTTTGGATTAAGTATGTTTCTGTTTCTTCGATTATTTCAAGTTGCCCAGATTCATTGAATTACTAAAAATCACTGTAATGATGACTAATGATGGTTGTCATATTTATTGTCCAGCGCTTGTAATCATCCTGGAGGCAACTATCCATCAGTTCCTAGCCTGGATGAGTGATATCCTTGGTGATTCAGCCTCAGGTCCGGCGGCGCTTGCCGGCGTCATTTCGAGGAGGCGATTCGACGTCGCTGAACGGGGCCAACACAGAGCACGGACAGGGTGATGTTTTGGGTACGCAAGGACATATAATAAATATCTGGTTGGTGGTTTGGAACATTTTTTGTTCATTTTTTTCCATATATTGGGAATTTCATCATCCCAACTGACGAACTCATATTTTTCAGAGGGGTTGACACCACCAACCAGTAATATAATATACATAAATCCACCATGCATGGAGCAATTGCACCCAAGAAAGGCACTGTTTGAACCACAGAAGTACCGCTTTTTGCCTCCCTTTGATTTCAGTCGGCATGACCATGCTCTCACAGAGCAATGCTCAAAGTTTGGATGACACGTACCAGTCTCATGCTCACATGTTGGTGCCACTGACAACTGAAAGTTTATGTCAGCATTACCAGCAATCCGTCAACAAGCAACCGGCTACATAGCTATTCAGCTGTTGGACGAAGCACAGCACAGAGCATACCGGGACTGAGATTTGGATCCAGGTGCAACAGTCTCCTGGTGAATCCAGAAGCGCCATGCAAGCTGCGAAGCTTGAACACTCCGATTTGATCAAGCATCAAGTTGGCATCGTTCAGCAGTTTCGCGAATTCTGGCTGGAAAACCATCTCTGTGACGTTGTCCTGAAAAGCAATGATGGTTCTGAGCATCGTGCCCATGCTGCCCTGTTGTCCGCCGCCAGCATGTTCTTCAAAAAGCTGCTGAGTGGATCCTTTCTTGAAGCGGACAGAGTGCAACGAGGACAGCCAGTGGAAATCGCTGCTTCTAAAGCAGCCGTGTCTGCCTTGGTTGACTTCATATATGGCGGACAACCAGAAGTGAATCTGGAAGTTGGTCTTGAACTCCTACGACTGGCGGAAGCCTACGACTTGCCAAAGTTAGCAGGTGCGATTGAGGCAGGCTTCCGTGCATCCTTGGACAGCAGTGGCGCCCTGCGAGTTCTGCAAGAAGCGCATGGGCTTAATGATTTGAAGGCTGCATGCGAAGAGATGGTCGCAAAGGATTTTGAGTCTTGCATCCAGCAGCCACTTTTGGGAAAGCTCAGTGCTAGTCAGCTGGCCCGAATTCTGAAAAGATCGGACTTATGTTTGTCTCGAGAGGAATCAGTGTTGAAGGGCATCTTCAATTGGCTCAGTGTCTCCAAGGACAGGAACTCCTCTCTGGGTATGTTGTTGCAACATGTCGATTTCCAGTCGATTTCTGTTGAGATTTTGCTTCGGCTTGGCCGCGTTACTCTGTCCGGTCCAGATGCTGGAGACCTTCAGCGAGAAGTTCACGAAGCTTTACGAGTGAGGCAGCGAAAGAGACCCCAAAGTTCAGATGACTTTCAGCCAAAGAGGCGTTGTTTGCAACATTGGTCGCCAGATCTAGGTGCCAGCTCTGATGCTCTTGGGCGAGAAGTGCTGTCTGCGCCCTGCAGTTCCTTGTGCTGGCACGAAGGGGGCATTTATGCCACTGACTTCAGCGGTAACATCCTTTGCTGGAAGCCTGGTGATGCAGCTGCCAACGCACGACGAGTTGTTGGTCAAAGCGTTGCAGTGACTGGAATCAATGACCTTGGGCAATATTGTGAGCTCGCTATCTCGCCCACTGGAGAGGTTTTTGTAGGGGACCAAGACAATGCCCGGCTTGTTAGCTTTGAAAATGGATCTAGCCGAGTTTTGTTGGATGACTTGGTCCGCACCCTATTTTGCTCGCCCGCTGGAGTGCTCTACGTTCTGCTTCCGGGTGGCAGAGTTGTGCAGAAGTTGGTGGGTTCCACATTCCAGACAGTGATTGATGCTGAGACTCTTCCAGCAGACCTGCAGTTCGAGGGGTATGCCATCGCCGTCACCAAGGAAGAAGTGATCTATCTTCTTGATATGGACAACTACCGCATTCTGCGCATCGATCCAGCTGAGTCATTGAAACCTTCCGTTGTAGGAGAAGTCCCAATCGAGCAGCACCCGGACCTATGGAGCCTCTTCGTCACTGAAGCTGGTACCATCTATGTCGCGGACCACTGTCAAGGAAAGGTGTTGGCCTTCCGCCCGGGGAACACATGTCCCACAGAAGTCTTGCAGTGTCCTGATGACTTGTTGCCAATGGCAGTGCTGGTTCATGGCAGATCGATGTATGTAGGCATGGTGGATGACCGGGATTCACCAAGCACAGGGGGCATCTACGAATATGCCTTGCCTCCTGAGTTGCAGCTCAAGTGAAAAAAACAAGAGCTCAAATTGTTGTGGCTTCGCAAGTAGTTTGCAGTTTCAAAGATTTACAATTTACAATTTATAAAGTTGTTGTTTTCCCTTCGCTTCTTGGGTTCCCCATTTGATTGATGTTTGCAATCGCCAACCAGAAACAATCAAGAAACAATGCTTGCTCGAGTTTTCAAAGCTTGCCCTCAGAAGATTGTGATGGTAGCACCCATCGAAAAGATAGGAACGTAAAGCATCTTGCTGAAATAGTGTCAACTTGATGCAAACTGTTGTCTTAAAGTTTTAATCTGTTTGCAGCTTACTATAAGGCATGTTCAGGGCGAGATACCTTGTCGTATGGTCGAATTTGAGTGGGGCTCCTCGTACAGAACATGACATCACCATACATCACCAAGTATCATGCGTCGCCACACGACCCCTTCATGCACTCACATGCTTTGAGGCCCATACTGAAATTGCATACAACTTTCATTTTCCAAGTCCGAACTTCTGATCTGAGGACCCTGCCAGGTTTTCAGGCAAACTTATTTTTGATCCAGGTGCCAGGTGCAACAGTCTCCTGGTGAATTCACAAGCGCCATGCAAGCTGCCAAGCTTGAACACTCTGATTTGGTCAGTCATCAAGTTGGCATCTTTCAGCAGTTTCGAGAATTTTGGCTGGAAAACCATCTCTGTGACGTTGTCCTGAAAAGCAATGATGGTGCTGAGCATCGTGCCCACGCAGCTCTGTTGTCTGCCGCCAGCATGCCTTTCAAGCAGATGCTGAGTGGATCCTTTCTTGAAGCGGACCAGGTGCAACGAGGACAGCCAGTGGAAATGGATGCTTCTAAAGCAACACTAGTCGCTTTGCTGGATTTCATATATGGTGGACAACCAGAAGTGAATCTGGAAGTTGGTCTTGAACTCCTAGGACTGGCGGAAGCCTACGACTTGCCAAAGTTAGCAGGTGCGATTGAGGCAGGCTTCCGTGCATCCTTGGACAGCAGTGGCGCCCTGCGAGTTTTGCAAGAAGAGCATGGGCTTGAAGATTTGAAAGCTGCATGCGAAAAGATGGTTGCGAAGGATTTTGAAACTTGCATCCAGCATCCAGATTTTGGAAAGCTCAGTCCAACTCAGCTGGCACGCATTCTGAAAAGATCGGACTTATGTTTGTCTCGAGAGGAATCAGTGTTGAAGGGCATCTTCAATTGGCTCAGCACCTCCATGGACAGGAACTCCTCTCTGGGTATGTTGTTGCAACATGTCGATTTCCAGTCGATTTCTGTTGATAATTTGCTTCGGCTTGGCCGCTTTACTCTGTCAGGTCCGGCTGATGGCCACCTGCAGCGAGAAGTGAATGAAGCTTTACGAGTGAGGCAGCGAAAGAGACCCCAAAGTTCAGATGACTTTAAACCAAAGAGGCGTTGTTTGCAACATTGGTCGCCAGATCTAGGTGCCAGCTCTGATGCTCTTGGGCGAGAAGTGCTGTCCGTACCGTGCTGCCCCTTGTGCTGGCACGACGGTGGAATTTACGCCAGCGATTACAGCGGTAACATCCTTTGCTGGAAGCCTGGGGACGGCTGCCAACGCCCGGCGCGTTGTTGAATGCGCTGCAGTGGCTGGAATCAATGACCCTGGGGACGCCTGGGAAATGAGCATCTCGCCCACGGGAGAGATTTTTGTAGGGGATGATTGGAACGGAAGGCTTATTTGCTTCGAAAATGGATCTAGCCGAGTTTTGTTGAATGACTTTGTCCGCACCCTATTTTGCTCGCCCGCTGGAGTGCTCTACGTTCTGCTTTCGGGTGGCAGAGTTGTGCAGAATGGGCTCCACATTCCAGACAGTGATTGATGCTGAGACTCTTCCAGCAGACCTGCAGTTCCAGGGGTATGCCATCGCCGTCACCAAGGAAGAAGTGATCTATCTTCTTGATATGGACAACTACCGCATTCTGTGCGTTGATCCAGCTGAGTCATTGAAGCCCGTTGTGGTGGGGCAATTCAATCGTTTGCAGGCCATTCGATGGAACCTGTGCGTCACTGAAGCTGGCACCATCTATGTCGCGGACCATGATCAAAGAAGCGTGTTGGCATTCCGCCCGGGCAACACACATCCCATCCGAGTCTTGCAGTGTCCTGATGGCTTGTTTCCGATGGCAGTGCTGGTTCATGGCAGCTCCATGTATGTGAGCATGGTGGATGACCCGGGTTCACCAAGCGGACCAAGCACAGGGGGCATCTACGAATATGCATTGCCTCCTGAGTTGCGGCTTGAGTGAAAAGCCATAAGCTCATCATATGTGATTGGTGTACGTTCGGGATGATTCCCAAGTAGTTTAGATATGTTTAGATGTTTTTGGCACCAACCAGTCAGGATCAGTGAACAATTTTGATAGCCCGTTTTCTCGCAGCCTCACTTTGGAAGATTGGCAACTGACAAAACCCCAGGGTGACACACCTCAGCCTCATGACCTCACCAGGCAGCCCCGCACGGGACCCGCAGGAGCGTAGCAGGGAGGATGCCATAAACCTACCATTTGGGGATGGTTTTTACAACTCATTTCTGATCATAAAAATTGATTTTTAGGTGAAGGATGTGCTTGTTGCAGGCACATGAATCCTTGATACCTCCTTCAGCCTCGTGCATCCGCTCTGGTCTGGTTGGTTTTGTGCGCGGCCTGGCCAAACAGCTTGCAACTTCCTGGGCCAGCAAAGTACCCATAGAAATTGTGTAAGCCTGCAATCAATTGGAACCACTACAATGGTTAATGCGTGTCAAGGATTAAAGTTGGGAAAAGAATCAAACACCATCCATGCCCGATCCAAGCTATTCATATTTAGTCACTTAGTCCATCTTAGTCCAACCTTTTTTCTCTTGGCTTCACCAGAGGAGGCTGAAAAGACACTTATCCAACTCACAGTACAATGATGGACCCCGAGGACTTCATTGGGCTTATGGGGTCCCATGTATAAGTAATATGTATAAATGCCCCACTGGAAATCCAGGGTTTAATGCAAGTTCCCCCTCATAATCCCAGTTGCATACCCTATTTACCGCCCCATAGTTGGTTTTTGTCAGTACAAAAATGCAAGGAACAACTTAAATCTAGGTGGTAAAAACAATGGATTTCCTGATTTCTTGTGGATTTTCCCTTTTACCAAACTGCTGAGAGGCACGTTTTGAGTAGCAAAGCGCTTGCTTTTTCGGTTTGAACACATGTAGCAGTTCTTTCGGTCCCTGCTGGACCAACCAACTCAATACTAAAGTTGGGTTCAAACCCGTTTTTTTTTTTTACTCTCAAAGCATTTCAAGGCAGAATTTCTGCTGAAACCTCAGCTTTTTGATGCTTTAGTCCCAGTCTTCGATGGTTGAATCCTATTTTTCATGCCTAAAAATCATAGTTAAGACGGTCATACATGAAAAACGAATTGATGATTTTAACCTAATGTTAGTCTACCTAGCGCATCAAGAACCCACATTTGTAGGTCTTTTTCCAAAAACCCGTTTTTTCTTCAGTTATGAAAAACACCCGGTTTTTCTCTGATTTTTTTTTTCTTTATATACTAGGGAAAAAACTTACTTTTTCTCACACTTGGTGTCATGACATCTCATGATTCCTTCCCCTAGACGATTCAAACCCCTTTATTGATGCCTTGGATCTATCCCTCTCAGTACCCTTCATGTTGATTATACTTCCACCCCGCTGGCTTTGGCTGGCAGTTCCCAAAAGAAAGGGCCCGATGCTCTTGGAACATGTCGGACAACATTAAGTGTGATCACAGTCAATCTGGAGTCGTTGGATGATTTTTTCCCAAGAACCACCCCTAGAAGCATAAATTGAAACATGGCT